>Ga0075428_100000306_pt1 | contig 48154 bp, 39 predicted proteins | sample RhiMetdeltSRZDD2_FD_75291 | JGI IMG/M metagenome (GOLD analysis project Ga0075428, IMG submission 75291) | Populus rhizosphere microbial communities from Tennessee, USA - Rhizosphere MetaG P. deltoides SRZDD2 | ecosystem: Host-associated > Plants > Roots > Rhizosphere > Soil | place: USA... | reverse complement strand
TGGAGCGTTGCCGGGGTGCTGCAGGTCGACACCGATGGCGCGCAGAAGCCGTTCGTCGAGAACGTCTCGGCCTGCCACCCGCCCGGGCGCCCGAGATACAGTCCTTCGCCGTGGAGCGCATTGGTCCCCGACTTGGTGACGATGTTCAGCGCCGGGCCCGACGTCCAGCCGAACTCGGCGGAGAAGGAATTGGTCAGCAGCGACATTTCCTGGATCGCGCCGATCGGCACGGTGGCGATCATCGTCTGGCGGCCCCACGCCTCGTCGTTGTTTGCGCCGTCGAGCGTCACCGTCGTCTGGCGTCGTCCGCCCGCGCCGGTGACGAAGTACGTCGCGTTCACGAAGAGATCTCCCGTGCCCTTCGCCTGCCTGAACGCGGCGTTCATCAGCGGCAGCGTCGTCGTCTTCCGGCCGAGGATGGGAATCTCATCGATTTGGTGGGTCTCTAGCGAGCGGCCGATCTGCGCGTCGGCGCGGACACCCTCGGCCGTGCCGTAGACCGTCACTTCGGTCTTCTCCGGGCCCACGAGCAGCTTCACCTTCAACGTTGCGGTCTCGCCAGCGCGAAGCGTGATGTCGCTCCGCTCTTCGTCGCCGAACCCCTGCTTCGACACATGGACGGTATAAGTGCCGGTCAGAGACAAGGCAGGGATTGAAGCGCTGCCGTCCGTGGCCGACAGGGCTTCGCGCAGGGCACCGGTCTGGTTGTTGGTGACGGAGATCCTGGCGTCTTTCACGACTGCGCCGCTCTGATCGGTGACCAGCACGACGAGCCCCGCGTTGTTGGGCGACTGTGCCCCCCCGCCTCCGCCAAGGCTTCGGCGAGGCGCGGTCGCTTTCGCGACGGCGGGAGTCGGTGCAAGAAGACAGAGGAGCAGAAGTGCAGTTAGGCGCACGGAGAATACCTCGTGGTTACTTCGAAACGATCACGTAATCTTTGAAATAGCTGGTGCTGTCGGTCTTGGCCCAGAGGCCCACCTTGCCCGACACGGGAGGACGAAGGACCGGGTTGTTCGCCGGAAACAGGTCCGGATTCGGTGGAGCGCCGTTCCGGCCGGGCCCTGGCTCGCTGCCAAGGACATATTCGAGCGCGAGCTCGCCGTCGAGATCCGCCTTGAGATTCGCCTGGTCCACGGTCAGCTTCAGCTCGTGCCACGTGCTTCGATCGAGCATGAACTTGTGGTCGCGGCTGCTGAACTTCACCAGCCGGCGGATACCGTTGTGGAACTCCCAGAGGCCGACGTTGTTCTCGGTGTCGTTGTAGCGGATCGCGAGCCAGTCGCCATTCTGTTTCACGTTGAAAAGGATCCCGGAGGCTCGATCGGCATCTCCGGCGATGGTCTTGAACTTGACGGTGATGGTGCCGTTGGAGAATCCGTCCACCCCTCGCAGCACTGCGACCGGGTAGTAGGCGAACTGCCTCGCGTTGTCCATCAGCTCTTCGTTCGACGTGCCATAGAGCTTCCGGGCGCTCTGCACGAGCAAACGCGTGGGGTTGTCCTTGCTCGCGACCCACGGCCGGCCGTCGACCATGATGACCTTGTCGGGGCCATCCTGGGCGACGATCCAGGTGCCGACCATCGGCTCGAAGGTCTTCGGCGGCTTTCCGACCTCCTCTGTGGTCAGGTCGACCTTGATGTCCGCCGCGCTCACAGTCGTCATCAGGGTCAACGCCGTGACGACCGCGAACGACCACCTCGTGTTCATGAGTCCCTCCTCCGATTCCAGAAGGCCGCAGCCCCCACCGCTGCGGGCCAGATGGCATAGAACAACGCGGCGGCACCCTTCGGTTCGGCTGCCAGGGGATGGCCGCGAAAAACGTCTTCCTCCGCGGTTGCAGGCGGCGAAAGGCCCGCGACTTCGTAAATGCTGGCGAGGACGCCGTCGGCAGTCGTCGCCCGGCTGATCACTTTTCGATCCGGGAGCTCGTACCAGATTTCGCCATAGTGTTCCGCGGTCTGCTCGAAGAGGCCGATGGAGGTGGCGGCCGTGTAGCGCACCTGGATGTCGGGACGGATACGACGCAGCTTCGACAGCGCGCGCTGCTCGAGATCGACGCGCCGCGGATCTTCGGCGGCGAGATGCACATCGATTCGAAGCGGCCCGCGCACGCGCGCGAGCGCAGTCTCATCGGGACGTGAGAACGAGTTCGCCCGGGCCTCGGACAGGTCCCAGCTCACGCTGACCCTGGCGAACACCACGATCGCGACGAGAGCAGTGACGCCTGCCAGCAGCGATTCCCCGACACGACGACGGACGGGCACGCCGAGCCGCATCCAGGTCGCTCCGAGGCCGCAGCCAAGCGCGATCAGCGTGCAGGCGACGAGCACGGCATCGAGCCGGACCAGGCCGTGCTGGAACTCGGCAACCATGGCGGTCGGCGTGTAGCCCGCCGCGCGATCCCAGAGGCCGCCATGAACTGCTGCCGCAAAGTTGAGGATCCACGTGCCGACGGTCACGCCGAGCGTGAGGATGGCGGCAGTCGACGGGTGATCGGTCACCGCGGCCGTGGCGCAGGCGAGCGCGACGGTCAGGCCGGCATTCAGCACATGGCCGGCAAACACCGCGGTCAGCTCCGGGGCGTAGGTGGTCCCGCCGTAGAGTCTCCAGAGGACGATGCCGAGCAGGGGGGGAAGCGAGGCGATGATCCAGGCGGCCAGCAGGACGATCGCTTTCGCAGACATGCGCGCCATCGCCGGCATCGGGTGCTGCAGCTCCAGCTTCAACGCGCCGCTCTGACGATCGCCCGACACCAGACGGATCGCGACGAACGGCAGCAGGAACGCTGCCGCGAGCTCGCAGGCGCTGAAGGTCGGCGCCCAGATGCCGATCAGCGGCGAGAAGGCTTCGCCGACACCAGCCACCGTCCCGTTGACGCCGCTCAACTCGCCATACGTGCGCACGGCGCTGATGAACGCCATCCCCACCAGTGGGCCGATGAGCAGCAGCATCACCCACCACGAACGTGAGGCCATCAGCTCGCGCCACTCTTTGCGCAGCAGCCAGGTGAACGGTCCGCTAGGTGAGCGCAAGCACGACCTCTTCGAGCCCGTTCGGGTCCGCGCCCTGCCTGCGCCCAGCGTCATCTACCGCGAGGCGGGCCCGGGCGAGTGCCGTCAGTTCGTCGAGCGTGCCTTCACCACAGACTCGGCCTGCGCTGAGCAGCACGAAGCGATCGCAGACACGTTCTGCGTCGGCGATCTGATGAATCGAGAGGAACACGGTCCGGCCCGCCGCCGCGTGCTCCCGGAGCGCGGTGCCCACTTCACGGCTCTGGCGGAGATCGAGCCCGTCGAAGGGCTCATCGGCCATCATCAGCGGCTGCGGAGTCAGCATCGCGATCGCGAGGAGGACGCGCTTCCGTTCGCCCTTGGACAGCGTGCCCACACGGCGCCGCATCAGCGGCTCGATGTGCAGCCGCTCGATCACACCAGCCAGGCGCGCCGCATCGCCGCCAAAGAAACCAACGGTGAAGTCGAGCGCCCACCGGACGGTCTGCGATGCCCAGGGGGCAATGCCATCGGGCATGAAGAAGAGGTGCGAACCGCGATCCGGCCCGGGGACTGGCTGGTCCTTCACCATGACGGTCCCGGAATCGGCAGGAAGCACACCCGCAATGCACTCGAACAACGTGGTTTTGCCAGCGCCGTTGGGCCCGATCAGGCCGAGGACTTCTCCCTCGCGCACGGTCAACGAAACATCAGCCAACGCGGCAATGCTGCCGTATCGCTTGTGGAGCTGATGGACGTGGAGACCGGGGATCATTCGCAGGGGTTTGGTCCGCGAATTGGCAATGTATCGGGCGGGTGAGGACTATTACCAGCGGTCGTAGGTGGCGGGGGTTCGGGGGTTCGGCGGCTCGGGGGTTCGCGGACCGGGTGATCGGAAGCAACCGATGCCAATTCGAGCGGCTCGTTGCCTCTGATTACTAAGGACTCCGAGCCGCCGAACCGCCGACCCCCCGGCTAATACTCTGCGAACGCGTCGTCCGGGAAGCAGTAGAGCCATCGCTCGCCGGCTTCGGCGGAGGCGACGACGGGGTGCTGAGTCGAGCGCGCGTGCTTACTGGCGTGGCGGTTCGGGGATGAGTCGCAGCACAGTGTGACGCCGCAGGTCTGGCAGGTCCGCAGGTGCACCCAGCGCGAGCCGGTTTTCACGCACTCCTCGCATTCGTGCGCCTTGGCGGTTTTCAGGGTCTCGATCGCGTCGATGTGGGTGCAGGTGCTCTCGCTCATGCCTTCGATTCTGTCACGACTACCCGGCTGACCGAAGGCGAGGTACCGGGCTTGACGGTGTCGAAGTTCGCGGTCCGTAGTCCGCGGTCCGCCGTCCGGGATCGGGCCGCGGGCAACGGACTGCGGGCTGCGCTCTAGGGTTTTCCGGCCGGGACGCACTCAACGGTGAAGCGGCCGGACGGCCGTTTCCCGGTGGCTGCCACTTCCAGACCTGCCCGATGCGCGAGCGGCCGGAACTCCGACAGGCTGCGCGCCCGGCCGCCCACCAGCACCATCATCAGCAGTTCTGGTGCCGGACCACCATGACCATCAGGCGACACCTCGTTGTCCAGCACCACACGACCTGCGGGCCGAGCCGCCGCGGCACACCGTCTCAGGATCATCTCGGCCTCGCGATCGGGCCAGTCGCCGAGCACGCTCTTCAGCAGGTAGAGATCGGCGCCGGCCGGCAGCGGGTCGAAGAAGCTCTGTGCCGCAAGCGTGACTCGATCGGTCAGGCCGGCTTCGCGGAAGCGCGTTTCGGCCCTGGCGATCGTGGCTGGCTGATCGACGAGGATTCCGTGAACTTCTGGATGCGTGCGCAGCACCTCGGCAAGGAGCGCGCCCGTGCCGCCACCGATGTCGGCGACCGTACGGACCTTGCTCCAGTCACCCGATACCAGCACCTCGGGATCGGGAATGCCGTGGCCTTGCGGTCCCATCAACGCATCGAAGCGCTCGGCGAGTGCCGGGTGAGCCGCCAGGTCGTCCCAGAATGGACGTCCGAAGACCTCGTGATAGGCCGGCCGTCCCGTCCTCACCGCGGTGAGCAGCGTGTTCCACGCGTGCGCCATCCGCCCGCCGAAGCTGTCGAGATCGAACCCCAGAATCACCCCGTCGTCGAGCAGCGGCCGGGCCGCGTCGTTCAGCGCGAACGTGCCGACCGCTGGCTCCTCGAAGATGCCTTGACCGACCAGATGCCGCAGTACCCGATGCAGTGAGTCGGCGTCCGCGTCGGCGGCGCGAGCGAGATCGTCGATCTGCTGACGGCCCGACGCGATGTGCTGCGCGATACGCAGCGTCACGACGACGTGAATGGACCAGGGAGTCGCGAGATCACCGAGGGTCCAGATGTCGGCGGGTTTCGACTGGTTCGCGCTCATGGTGCCCATTTCATCCCAGCATCGGTACCTGCGCAACCGTGTGCTCCGGAAGATTGGAGGACGCCGTGCAGATGGATGGATCGCCCCGCGGTGTTGGGCCGCTGATGGTCCATGAGCCCGGCCCGCCCTCCGTTCGCTCGCCAGCCGCGCCCGACCGCTCGTCACTCCACCGTGGTCCTGCGTACCAACGGGCATCGCGCGCGCGCGTGACCCGTGTGTGCGGAATCGCCCTTGCTCAGACGCGAGCCGGCAATCACACGAGAGAGATCTTGCGTTCGACGCGGGTGCGCGATCGGCCGCGATCCGAAGGAGGCTCAATGACCAGTTCATTCGCGGCGGGAGCGCGCGCGCGCCGGCTGATCGGCTTTGCCCTGGCGCTTGCGCTCGTCGGCGCCGGACCGGCGGCCGCACAAACGCTGTTTCAGGGCCGCATCGACATCACCGTCCAGGATGCGCAGGATCGGGCGGTCCCGGGGGCGACGGTGGAGATAGCCGGCCCGGCAACGCAGCAGCAGGTCACCGATACGAGTGGCGAGGCGCACTTTCTGAACCTGGCTCCTGGCGTCTACACGGTGACCGTCACCCTGGCGGGATTCAACACTTACCGCAACGAGACGGTGCGCGTCGCCGCGGGCACCAGCGTCCCTCTCAAGGCAACGCTGCAGGTCGGTGGCGTGACCGAGACAGTGCAGGTGAACCGCGAGGCGCCGGTCGTCGACCCTGGACGCCAGACGGTCACGACCGGAGTGTCGTATGAGGAGTTGCAGCAGCTGCCGAGTGCCCGCGATCCATGGGTCGTCCTGCAGACAGTGCCCGGCGTGGTGGTCGATCGCGTCAACATCGGCGGAGCGGAGTCCGGCCAGCAGTCGAACTACCTCGCCAAGGGTGCCGGGCTCGCGGACAACACGTGGAACCTCGATGGCATTCCGGTGACCGACCTCGCCGCGACCGGGAGCTCTCCGACTTACTACAACTTCGACATGTTCCAGGAGATGAGCGTCACGACCGGCGGAGCGTCTGCGACCAACCCGACGGCCGGCGTGCAGCTGAACATGCAGTTCAAGACGGGCGCGAACCGGGTGAGCGGAGCGGCGCATCTCTACGGAGCCGGTGAGGGGCTGCAGAGCACGAATCTTCCCGACGAGCTCGCCGAGCTGGCCGGTGAGACCGGCAAGGGAAACCGCATGAAGGATCTCACCGACTTCGGTTTCGACCTCGGTGGCCCCGTGATTCGCGACCGCTGGTGGGCCTGGGGGTCGTACGGGCGCACGGAGAGTACGCTGTTCACGCTGAATGGCGACCCGGACAAGACCACGCTGGAGAACGTCGCCCTCAAGTCCACTGCGCAGATCAGTCCGCGCGTCCGCCCGGAGTTCCTGTTCTTCCGCGGCAACAAGACCAAGATCGGCCGCGGCGCGAGCCCGTTGCGCGCCCCGGAAACCACCTGGAACCAGAGCGGCCCGACACCTCTCTACAAAGGACAGGTCAACCTGATTCTCGGCAACAACGTGTTTCTGACCGCGCGGGCGGGCTATGTCGGCAACGGATTCACGTTCGATCCGCAGGGCGGGCTCGACGTGTCGGGCTATCGTGATGCCGGCCGCGTACGGCACGGGTCGTTCTACTACTACGCCACCGATCGACCCGACTTCAGCACGCTCGTCGACGGCAACTGGGTGCGTGGCGTCCACGAGGTCACCTTCGGCGGCAGCTGGCGCAAGACGCGCGACGACGAGACGCAGATCTTCCCGGGCACGGGCGTGGACAGCCTCCATTCAGCTGATTTCGCAACCACCCGCAGCATAGCGGCGTGGATCTGGCGGCCGTTCTTCGCGTCGAGCGAGACCGTGAACCAGAGTATGTACGTGGGCGACACGATCAAGACCGGGCGGCTGACCACACAACTGGCGCTGCGCTACGACCGCGCCTACGCGTCGATGCTGGAGAGCCCGCAGTCTGCGAGTCCGGGCTTCCCGGACCTCCTGCCGGCGATCACCTCCCCGGCAGAGAGCAAGATGATCGATCTCGGTCTCTGGTCTCCGAGAATCGGCGCCACCTACGCGCTCGATGACACCGGTCGGACGCTGCTGCGCGCGAGCTACGGCATGTTCGGGAGCCAGCTGGGGTCGGGGACCGTGCAGGGATTCTCGGCGGCGTCGCTGGCGGTACTGATCTACTCGGCAACGGACCGCAACGGTAACAACATCGCCGATCCGGGCGAGCTCGACGAGCTCGTCAATTGGGGAGGAGTAGACCCTGAGCATCCAGGCTCCGGCATCAACTTCAATCGCGTCGACCCGGATCTGAAATCGCCCAAGACCCACGAGCTGGTGCTCGGCATCGATCGCGAGCTGGCGCCGGATTTCGGGATCAGCGCGGCGATGACCTGGCGGCGGTTCAACGATGTGATCTGGAGCGGCATCGATCTGACGACCGGCAACACCGTCTATCCGCTGGTCGGCGTCACCCGTGCCGACTACGTGCAGGAAGGCATCGTTGAAGGCAATGTGCCGCCGCTCGGTGCCTACAGCCAGCCGTACTACATGCCGCGGCCCGAGAGCCTGCCCCTCGGCAATGGCGCCGAGTACCGGAACCGGCCGGGTTATCACCAGCGGTATCTCGGGTTGGAGGTGCAGGCGATCAAGCGGATGTCGAACCGGTGGATGGGACGCGTCGGCTTCTCGACCAACACGCACAAGGAGTACTTCGACGATCCGTCGACCGCCGTGCAGGATCCCACACCATCGACGACCTGGCCGAACATTGCCGGCGGGTCATATGTGACCCAGACCAATGGCAGCGGAAAGAGCGAAATCTACCTGCTGCTGCCGCGTTACCAGTTCACGGCCGGCGGCGCGTACCAACTCCCGTATCGCATCAACATCGCAGGCAGCATCGTCGCCCGTGAAGGATTCGGTCAGCCGTTCTTCTCGACGGTGGAGTCCGCGGATCCGGGGCTGCCGGAGAAGCGGGTGCTCCTGGTGGATCCGGACGACAACCGTCTGCCCGGTGTGTTCACGCTCGACCTGCGGGCAGAGAAGGGGTTCGCTTTCGGCGGAGGCTCGCAACTGATGCTGACCATGGACATGTTCAACGTGCTGAACTCGTCCACCACGCTGGGCCGGCAGTACGACGTGACCGCGACCGGATCGACGGGGTTCAACAAGACGCTGGAGATCATGAATCCGCGGCTGATTCGGCTGGGGATGCGGTTCCAGTTCTAGGTTTCAGCGACAGCCGGCCCGACGGGGGACGGTTCCGCTGGCGCGTGCTTAACCGCGAAGCGGAACCGTGCCGCCGTCGGGTGGCTATCGGTCGAAGTGACTTACCGCAAGTAGCGCCCGAGGTCCTCCAGAAACTTCTCGATCGTCGCCGTGTGCCCGAACACGAACCGTGACATGAATCGAAACAGCGGGTTGTAGACCTCGCCGTTCTCGGTAATCACCAGCCTGGTCCCGCCATCCTGCGGCGACAGCTCGTATGTCCACGAGCCGCCGAAGGCCAGCGTTTTGTCCGCGATGCGGGTCACTATCTTCCTGGGCGGCTCCACGGTTTCCATCTCGAACGTGATGTCGTTGTCGCCGCGCTCGCGCCAGCGGAGCGCTGGAGTCGTGGCCAGCACCTCCACGCTCTTGACGTCCGATCGCCACGCCGGGAATTTCTCGACCTCCCGCAGCACCTCGAACACTCGTTCGGGAGGCGCTCCCAAGCGCGTCTCGCGGGTCGCAACGTGGCCGATCGGGAGGGCATAGCCAATCGCGATCAACAGCAGCAGCAGGGCGACGAGGACGCCGAGGACGAGGATCAGGGTTCGCAGCACGTGTCGCTCCCGGGCAGAAAACCGGCTACCGGAAACTGGACACTAACATCCTTAGCCCATCCGTGTATAATCCGTCGCGCTCTTTCAAGGGGAGTTCGTCCATGCACCCACGAGTGGGAGGCTCTGGTGCACGATTCGACTGCCTGTCAGGACGACGGTTCGGTGCGGGAGCGCTGGGACCGTTGGTTTCGCGCGGGTGCCATCCTCGTGCTGGCGCTCGCGGCGGTCAACCTGTTCTTCCGGCTCGATCGGGAGGTCGTCACGGAGTGGGACGAGGCGCTGTATGCGATCAGCGCCGCCGAAACCGCCCGTAACGGCAACTGGATCGGCACCACGTTCGGCGGCACGCTGGATTACTACAACACCAAGCCGCCGCTGAACATCTGGTTGATCGCGCTGTCCTTCAAGGCCTTCGGCATCAATCTGGTTACACTGCGGATCGCGTCCGCTCTGGCCGCCTGGCTGACGGTGCTGGTGCTGATGCTGTGGGCGCGTCGCGCCTTCGGCGCCGCGACCGCGCTCCTGGCGGGGATGGTGCTGAGCGCGACGTACGGATTCATCTACGTCCACTCGGGGCGCAGCGCAAATACCGACGCGCTTTTCACGCTGTTCGTGCTGCTGACGGTGGTGACGCTGTGGGCCGCCCGCAATCATCCCTGGCGTCTCGCGTGGCTCGGTCCCGTCCTCGCTGCCGTGTTCCTGCTGCGCGGCATGGCCGTGCTCATGCCGCTGATCCTCGCCGGGACGGTGCTGGTCGTGGGTGGCCGGCAGCCGGGACAGCGGCGATGGCCCGCGCTCACCGCGGCCCTTCTGCTGGCCAGCGTGCCGATCGGCGCCTGGGCCTGGGCGCGGTGGCGTCTCGACGGCTGGCAGTTCCTGGGTCCGATGTTCCATTACGACTTCGTCGCGCGCTCCGCGACGGTGCTCGAGGGCCACACGGGATCGCTGCTGTACTACCCGAACAACCTGCAGAAGGATCACTACGCGTGGCTGGTCGCGACCCTGGTCGCGATTGTCCTGTTTCCCATGTCGCGCGCGCGGTTCCGGGGGCTCTGGCCCGAGCTGTCCGGCAATTCGTACGCACAGGCGATTGCGGGGGCATGGCTCGGCGCGACCGTGCTCATCCCGACGATGATGCAGACCAAGGTCGCCTGGTACCTGAACCCCTTTTACCCGCTGTTCGCGCTGCTGGTCGGACGCATGTTCGCCCAGGGATTCGTTTGCGCGGCGACGAGCGTCGCGTGGCGACGCCGGGTACTCCCTGGAACCGTGCTGCTTGCACTGGCCCTGGTTGAAGCGAAGCTTGGCTACTACTCGTACACGATGCGAGACGTGCGGCAGACCGTGCAGGGCCTGCTGCTCGCGGAACGGGCGGCGCTCGCCGGGAAACGCGTCTACCAGGATCAGTGGACCCGGGCCGACCGATTCGTGCTCGAGCACGTCATCGGCGGGCATGCCAGGGAGGCCCAGGGCGTCGACGGCTTCGTCCGGGCGGGCCTAAGAGGGGACTACGTCATCGTCCCGCAGCCCGACGGGAACGGATCGGAAATCGTGCTGGTGCGGGCCAATCGGCGTCATCGGTTGTGCCGCAGGGCGGATTGAGTCGGGGGCTCGGGGGTTCGGGGGCTCGGCGGTTCGGGCTACGGTGGTAATCCGAGGCAACTGAGACCATCCGAGTGGCTTGTTGTCTCTAGTTACCCGGACTCCGACCCGCCGATCCCCCGACCCGCCGAGCCGCCGACCCGCCAGCGAGTCACTGCCCCTCCCACCCATTGATAATCGTCTCCCGCAAATCGAACCCGAACGCGCGTTCGCTCACGGCGAGAATCGGCGGGCCCTGGAGCCGCTTGTAGACGGACCGCCGCATGCGTTGGAAGGCTTCCATCACCACCGCGCGGAAGGTTTCGACCGTGTGTTTGTCGTACACGGTCCTGCCTTCCGGATCGGGAACGAACCGATCGAGGTCGAGCGAACGGGTCTCGAACAGGGCGATCAGTTCGGACGCGCTGCGGCGGCGTTCTGCCAGCTCGCTGACGACCGGGGCCATTACGTAATAGTCGAAAGGATCGACCTGCCCGGGCGCGAGCTCCGCAGAGGGCAGGAGCGTGAAGGTCTCTTCCGGGATGACCTGGCGGCCGTGCCGGGCGTTGACGTGGCGCGCGAGGAGGTAAACATCCACCTTCGACAGATCGCCGATGACCGAGATGCCGCCGCACATGTCGCCGTAGAGCGTCGCGTAGCCGAGCGCAATCTCGGTCTCGTTCCCGCACGACAGCAGCAGCGCGCCGGTGTCATTCGACTCCGCCATCATCAGCAGCCCCCGGATCCGGGCGTGGAGATTCTCGCGCGTGAGCGACCGTTCGAGTGGATGGGCGTGGCGCTCGAACGTGCCGCGCAGCTCCTCGTCGATCGCGGAGATCGGAATCACGCCGTAGCGCACGCCGAGTGAGCAGGAGAGCCGCTCGGCGATTGAACGCGTGGTGTCGCTGTTGTATTGCGAGGGCAGATTGTAGGCGCGCACGTGCCCGGGGCCAACTGCGTCGACGGCAATCGCCAGGACCAGCGCCGAATCGATCCCGCCCGACACCGGCACGATGGTGTCGGTGAAGCGGCTCTTCCGCATGTAATCGCGGAGTCCCATCACCAGCGCGTCATAGATCTCATGCTCACGTTCGAGCGGCGGCAGCTCGACCGTCGCATGCCGAACGGCGTCTGCGCCGAGATCGACGACCAGCAGCTCCTCCTCGAACTGGCGCCCGATCGCGATCAGCCGGCCGTGACCGTCATAGACGAGGCTCTCGCCGTCAAACGCGATCACGTTCTTGCCGTTGTCGGCGGCGCCGACGGTGTTCACGTAAACCAGCGGCTTGTTGACCTGCGCGAGGTGACGGCGGATCAAGGCGTCCCGTTCATGCCGCTTGCCCGGGTAGAACGGCGACGCATTGAGATTGAGCAGGATCGACGCGCCCTGCGCGGCGAGCTCCGGCAGGGGCTTGATGTCGTAGAAGTCGTCCCACATGTCCTCGCAGATCGAGACGCCTATGCGCATCTCGCCCGACGGAGTGGGAATGTCCACCGGCTCGCGCGTTTCGCCGGGGGTGAAGAACCGCCTGTCGTCGAAGTAGCGGTAGTTGGGCAGCAGGGACTTGCGTGCGCGCTGCAGGATCACCCCGTCCCGCATTACGGCCGCCGCGTTGTATTTCCGGACGGTGCCGTTGTCGTTCTGCAGGTGGAGGTTGTAGTCGATGAACCCGACGATGGACGTGATGCCGACGGAGGCCTCGGCGATCCGCCGGATCGCGCGCTCGTTGGCCGCGAGAAAGTCGACGTTCTCGATCAGGTCGCCGATGCAGTACCCGGGCAGCGCCATTTCCGGCGCGACCACCAGGTCGGCTCCTTGACGCGCGGCTTCGGCGATGGCGGCGCAGATCTTGTCGGCGTTGCCGTCGATGTCGCCGCTTACCGGGTTCAGCTGTGCCAGCGCGACTCGCATGAGTCAACAGTATCTCCGGATCGAACAGCCGGACGAGTAGCGGCGGTCTGTCAGCATTATTTAGTTTGCGGGCGGGGTCGTACACCCCCGCCCGCTCGCGTGGGGCCCCACCCCCACCCGCTGCCAGCGCTCGCTGCGCTCGCGCCGGTGTTTAGCAGCATCGGGCTGCTTGGATCGGCAATACGTTGGAAGAAGCCGCCACAGAATGCTGATCCAAGTGGCAAAGGGCTACTGAACAGCGGCGCCGAGCGCAGCGAGGTGCTGGCAGGCCGCGGGGGTGGGGTCCCCGCGGCGCGCGCCGGGGGTGGGGCCCCGGCGCGCAACAAATAATGCTGACAAACGGCCGTTAGTCATCCGGCCGTTCGATTGCGGTCGCAGATCCGAGCGTCACTGCCTTCCCCAGCCTTGCCGACTCATACGCCGCCATCGCCGCCACGAAGGCATCGCGCGCCTCGCGGATGGAGGCGACCGGCGGACGGTTCTGGTCCAGGCAGTCGATCAGATGACTGAGGGGGAACGGGGCCGGTGGTGCGAATCCCGGGCCTTCAGGTTGTCGCTCGAATGTCCAGTCGGCGGCGCCGGCCGCGAGCACGGCGCGGCCGGGCGATCGGAACGACTGATCCATGAGCTCCCCGCGCGAGCCCACGACCTCGAGCCTGACGACGGCGTTCTGTTTGGGTGAGGGACCGCTCTTGCGCGGGGAGTTAATCGTCCATGACGCTTCGAGCGTCGCGATGATCCCGTTGGCGAACGTGAACGTCGCCTGGCCCCAGTCCTCGACCGCGATGTCGGTGTGCACCAGGTTGGCCATCCGTGCCTCGACCTGGACGATCTCGGTGCCGGTCAGGTAGCGGAAGAAGTCGACCCAGTAAATGCCCTCGTCTATGAATGCGCCGCCTGGCACGAACCGCGGGTCCGCGAACCAGCCAGGCTTGCCGGATTGATACCAGTCCTCGGCGATCGACCACCGGCAGGTCTGGTGAATCACCTTGACGTCGCCGATCTCGCCTCCGCGGATCCGCTTGACCAGATCGGCGATGCGCAGCCGGCCGATCGCCTGGAAGGGAAAACAGGTCACTCCTGCTCGTTCGACCGCTTCGACCATGCGGTCGGCCTCGGCGACGGTCATCGCCATCGGCTTGCCGAGCACCATGTGCTTGCCCGCCTGTGCCGCGGCGATGCACACGTCGGCCATCTCCGACACAGGTGTGGCGATGTGCACGACGTCGACTTGTTCCCGTTCGAGCAGCTCGCGGTAGTCGAGGTATCCGGGGACCCTGAACGTTGACGTGAACGCGTCCAGCTTCTGTGATTCAGGCGATGCGGCAGCCACCAGCGTAGCGGCGGGGTATTCGGGCAGGGCGCGCGCGAGTCCGTAAGCGGAATACCAGTGCCCGAGCCCGATGACTGCTACCGTTCTGGTCTTTGTCATGCAGTCTGCCCCCGATCCGTATGGTTGGTGTACCTTGAAGTCATGTGTCTCACGCGAGCTCGCATCTCGGCCGTGCTGCTCTTTGCCGCGGTCCTCACCGTTTCCGGGCAACAGTCCTCACCCGTGAATCGCCCGTGGCCGCCCGAGGTTCAGAAGGTATCACCGGATTCGCCTGCGCTGTCGCCGGCGGAAGCGCTCAAAACGTTCTACATGCCACCGGGCTATCGGATCGAGCTCGTGGCCAGCGAGCCGCTCATCCAGGACCCCATCGTGATCGACTGGGATCGCCAGGGCCGCCTGTGGGCGGTCGAAATGCCGGGCTTCGTGCCGAATCTGCAGGCGCCCGAGCCGTACATGGAGCCGATCGGCAAGGTGGTCGTGCTCGAGGACACAGACCAGGACGGCGTGATGGACAAGCGCACCGTCTTTGCCGACGGCCTCGTGCTGGCGCGATCGCTCAAGGTGCTGGACCGCGGCGTGCTCGTCGGGGAGCCGCCGAACGCGTGGCTGATGCGCGACACCGACGGCGATCTGAAGATGGACACCAAGGAGTCCATCACCGATCTTTACGGGCGCCGCGAGGCTCGCGTCGAGCAGAATGCCAACGACTTCTTCTGGGCGATGGACAACTGGATGTATACGGCCGACGGCGACATCTACATGCGCCTGAAGGACGGCAAGTTCGAGGTCCGCAAGACGCTCACCCGCGGCGAGTGGGGCGTCACCCAGGACGATGCGGGGCGGATTTACCGGAACACGAACGAGTCGTCTGTGCACGTCGACTACGTGCCGACGCCGTATTTCACGCGCAATCCGGCGCTGGTCCGCACCCGCGGCAGCTATGAGGCGATCCGGGACCCGGACAACGCGGTGAATGTCGTCTGGCCCGTGCGCCCCAACCCGGGAACGAATCGCGCCTACCAGTTCGGCATCGATCGCCCGGACGGCACGCTCGCGAGATTCACGGCGGTCTGCGCGCCGCTCATCTACCGCGGCGATCGTCTGCCGTCCGAGGTCTACGGCAACATGTTCGTCGCCGAGCCGGCCGCGAACCTGGTCAGCCGGATCATCATCGAGGACGATGGCCGGACGCTGAAGGCGCGGAAAGCCTACGAGCGTGGCGAGTTCCTGGCGTCGACCGATGAACGGTTCCGTCCGGTGTACATCTCCAACGCGCCCGACGGCACGCTCTATATCGTCGACATGTATCGCGGCGTGATTCAGCAGCGCGCCGACATCACCGAATACCTCCGCGACCACATCGTCTCGCACCAGCTGGAGCAGCCGACCGGGCTGGGCCGGATCTACCGGGTGATGCACGAAACCACGAAGCGGGATACGGCGTCGGCGGCGGCACAGCTCAGCGCGTTCCAGCTGGTGGAGCGGTTGTCGCATCCGAATGGCTGGTGGCGCGATCTGGCGCAGCGCCAGCTGGTCGAGCGGAACGAGCGCTCCGTCACCGGCAACCTGGCGCAGCTGGCCCGGACCGCAAAGGACTGGAAGACCCGGCAGCACGCGCTGTGGACGCTCGACGGTCTCGATGCGATCGAGCCGGCCACGGTCGTGGCCGCCCTCGATGATCCGTCCCGCGAAGTACGAGTATCCGCGATCCGAATCGCCGAACGGTGGCTGGGTGAGCCGGACAGCCCGGTGCAGGCGGCGGTGCTGAAGCGGCTGGACGATCCGGAATGGCCGGTCCGGCATCAGCTCGCCGCCACGCTTGGCGTGATGCCGGCAAGCGTGCGCGAACAGGCAGCGGCGAGGCTGCTCGATCGAAGCGGCGACGACCCCATCACGCTCGACGCGACGCTGAGCGGGCTGCAGGGCAGCGAACTGGCCGTGCTCGAACAGCTGCTGAAAGATCCTGCGAGGACGCCGCAGCGCGAAGCGGCAGCCACCATGATCGCGGCCACCGTGACGAGGGGTGGGCAGGACGCTGCCAGTCAGAGGCTGCTCAGTACGATTGGCGACGAGAGCCGCCCCGAGTGGCAGCGCGCGGCGTTGATGCGCGGTGCCGAAGTCGTGTTGCTGGGCGCCGCGATGCCCGGCACCGAAGGTCGCAGGGGAGGCGGTCGCGCGGCCGCTGCCGATGCACCATGCCCCACGTGCCCTGGCGGGCGCGCCGGTCCCGGTGGCGCTTACGCATTTCCGCAAGCAGCGCGGCTGCCCGCGGCAAGGCAACCGCCGATAAAGCTCAACGCCGAACCGGTGTCGTTCAAGGCACTCGCCGCGAAAGGCGGCGAGCTGGGCGGCCGGGCCGAGAAGCTGCTCGCACGGGTGGAGTGGCCGGGTAAACCTGGCCTGGCGGCTCCCGCGGCGCCGCTCACGCCCGAGCAGCAGCAGCGGTTCACGGCTGGCCAGGAGGTCTATCGCAACGTCTGTCAGGCCTGCCATCAGCCGGACGGGCGCGGGATGGAGAAGATTGCGCCGCCCGTGGTGGGATCGGCTTTCGCGCTCGGTCCGGCGGAGGTCCCCGTTCGAATCCTGCTGCACGGGAAGGAAGGCGCGGTCGGGCTGATGCCGCCGGTAGGTCAAATCTTCACCGACGAGCAAATTGCCGCCGTCCTCACCTACGTCCGCCGCGAATGGGGCCAGACCGGAGCGCCGGTCGATCCCGCGGCCGTCAACGCCGTTCGTGCGGCGACCAAGGGACGAAGCCGGCCCTGGACCGACGCGGAACTTGTGGCGTTGATGCCTAGGGAGACCGGGCGAGATTGATGAAGGACGCGCGCTGGGCGGCCTGACGGCTCAGGCCGGCGAAGGCGCCTTCGGTTCGTTACTCCTTCAGCAGGATCCACTACACTCGAAGCGTGAGCCGACTCGATAACCTGACGTTCCCGATCGTCCAGCTCTCGCTCGATCTGACCTCTCTCGAGGAGGCGCTCGACACCGCTGCGATCGCCGTAGAGGCCGGCGTTGACTGGCTCGAGGCCGGCACGCCGCTGCTCCTCGCCGAGGGGCTGCACGCGGTCGAAGGACTGCGGTCACGTTTCCCGAATCATCCAATCGTTGCCGACCTGAAGACGATGGATGGCGGGTACCTGGAAGCGGAGATGATGGCCAGGGCCGGCGCCGATCTCGTCGTGGTGATGGGGCGCGCGCACGAGGCGACGATCCGCAAGGTCGTCGAGGCGGGAAAGAAGTACGACATCAAGGTGATGGGCGACAACCTCGCGGCCGACGATCGCGTCGCGAATGCGGTCTGGATGGAGTCGCTCGGCGTTGATTTCATCGTGCACCACATCGGGTTCGATGAACGCGGGCTGTTCAAGGGCCTGAGCCCGCTCGATGAACTGGACGAAGTCGTCCGCGCGGTGTCGATTCCGGTGCAGGCGGTCGGCGGCCTGTCGATCGAGCAGGCGATCGAGTGCCCGTCGCGCGGTGCGCCGCTCGTCGTGCTCGGCGCGCCGCTGGTGATCGACGGCGCGGCGTTCCGTCCGGCCGACCGCGAGTTGTTTCCGGTGCTGCAGCGGATTTGCAGGGAGATCAAGAAGGCACGCTAAAAACGGTGCCTGTTAAGAACTCTTTGAGGAAGCCACGAAGGAGTATTTCCATGGACAACAGACGCGACTTCCTGAAGACCCTGACGGCGGCGCTGGCCGTGGCCCCCGTCGGACTGGCCGCGCAGCAGAAGCCTGCGCCCGCAGCCGGCGCGAAGCCGTCGCCGCCGAACCCGGCGACGCTCCGCAAGTCGACGCTCATCTCGATGCTGCCGCGTGACAAGTCGTACGCGGAGCGCTTTGCGATCGGCAAGGAGGCGGGTTTCGAAGCCGTCGAGATGCAGACCATCACCGCGGACACCGACGCCGCCGAGATCAAGGACGCCTCGACGAAGACGGGCCTGAAGATCCACTCGGTGATGAACTCGGACCACTGGCGCTATCCGCTGTCGAGCGCTGATCCTGACGTGGTCGCGAGGAGTGTCAAAGGGATGGAGACGTCGATCCGGAACGCGGCGCTCTGGGGCGCCGAGGCGGTGCTGCTCGTCCCCGCAGTGGTCGATCCCGCGACGTCGTACCGCGACGCGTGGACGCGATCCCAGAAGGTGATTCGCGAGCGTCTGCTGCCCGTGGCCCGCGAGGCGAAGATCATCATCGCCGTCGAGGAGGTCTGGAACAAGTTCCTCCAGAGCCCGCTCGAATTCGCCCGGTATGTAGACGACTTCGAGTCGCCCTGGGTGAAGGCATACTTCGACGTCGGCAATGTCGTCATCAACGCCTACCCGCAGGACTGGATCCGCACGCTCGGGTCGCGGATCGTGAGAATCCACCTGAAGGACTTCACAATCGATCGCAAGAGCCAGACGTTCGCCTTCAAGAACCTGGGCGAGGGGGATATCGACTGGCCCGAGGTGCGGCGTGCGCTCGCCGAGATCGGCTATTCGGGGTATGTCACGACCGAGATCCAGGGCGGCGACCTCGCTTATCTGAAAGATGTCTCGGCGCGGGTCGATCGCTTCATCGCGGGAGAGAAGCCGGTGACGGTCAGCCCGTCCGCCGCAACCGGGAAAGAAGCTCGCTGAAGTCGGCCGGAGGCGCCGATTCCAGCTCGATTCGCCGCCCGTCGTCCGGGTGCCTGAACGCCAGGCGCCGGGCGTGCAGCGCGTGGCGTGGGAATGCAATCGGTCGCAGCTCGTCGGGCCCGAAAACGTACCGCTGCTCGCCGACGAGCGTGTGACCCCGCAGGCGCGCCTGGATCCGCACCTGGTTCCGGCGGCCGGTCTGCAGGCACACTTCGAGCAGTGAGGCGCGACCGAACGTTTCGAGAACGCGATAATTCGTGATGGCTTCGGTCCCGCGCGGATCGCGTGGGTGCGTTTCTTTCTGGATCAACGCCTTCTCGTCCCAGACGAGCACGTCCCGCCATGTGCCGGCGTCCGGCTCCGGCCGTCCATACACCACGGTGAGATAACAGCGCTCCGGCTCCCGCCGCTTGAACTGGTCCTTCAGGTAGGCCTGCGCGACCGGATCCTTCGCAAAGAGGACCAGGCCGGACGTGTCTTGATCGATGCGATGCACCACCAGCGGCCGGCGCTTGCCGTGAGGGCGGAAGCGGTCCTCGAGCTGATCGTAGACGGACGGTACGCCGGGATTGCGTTCGAGCGGCACGGAAAGCACCCCCGGCGGCTTGTTCACGACCACGAGACGATCGTCTTCGAAGACCACATCGAGTTCGCCGACGACCCCCGTCCTGGGACGAACGCGCGCGCTGCCGGGACGATCGGCCCAGATGCGGACGCCATCGCCGGAAACGAGGAGCCGCCCTGCGTCGGCGAGGGTCGCTTCCACGCCATTCACGTAGACCTTGCCCCGCTCGAGCGCCGAGGCGGCCTTGCTGCGGGACCCCAGACGGTCCGACGCAGCCAGATACTTATCCAGCCTGATGCCTCCCTGATCCGGCGTGACTGTCCACTCCAATCTTTGCGTCCCCGGTGTCCTTCGTGAAGGTAACATCATAGGCGCCGCAGCATGAGGCCGCGGAACACCTCCCGGAAACCGCAATCTTGGTAGACGACATGAAGACGCCGACCACGCTGATCAGCGCAGTCCCGCTCGCGGCTGCGATTGCCGGCTCAACGTTGATCGCTCAGTCGGGGCCTGGCACCCCGCCGCAGGCCGCGAAGGTGCCGCATTCCACGCAGATCCATGGATACACGCTGAGCGATGACTACTTCTGGCTGCGTCAGAAGGCGAATCCTGACGTCACGAAGTATCTCGAAGCCGAGAACGCCTACACCGAGGCGGTGATGAGCCCGACCAAGGGGCTCCAGGAGACGCTCTACAAGGAGATGCTCGGGCGCATCAAGCAGACGGATCTCAGCGTGCCCTCGCGTATCGGCGAGCACTTCTACTACTCACGCACCGAAGAGGGACGGCAGTACCCCTACATGTGCCGGCGGCAGGGCAGCATGACCGGCCCCGAAGAAGTCCTGCTCGATCTCAACAAGCTGGCCGAGGGGCACAAGTTCCTGGGCCTCGGCGCGTATGCGGTCAGCGACGACGCCAACTGGCTGGCGTACTCGCTGGATACGACCGGCTACCGGCAGTTCGTGCTGCACGTGAAGGATCTGCGCAACGGGCGCGAGTCGACGGAACGCATCGAGCGCGCCGGTTCGGTGGTGTGGGCGACCGACAACAAGACGCTCATCTACACCACCGAGGATCCGGTATCGAAGCGGTCCGACAAGGTGTTCCGGCATGTCGTCGGCGAGGCCGACAGCCAGCTGATCTTCGAGGAGAAGGACGAGCTCTTCGACGTCTACGCGGCCCGTTCGCTCGACAAGAAAATGATCTTTGTCAACTCGGGCGCGAAGACATCCAACGAGGTCCGATATATCCCGGCCACGACGCCGACGGCCGCCCCGAAAGTCGTTGCCCCGCGAGAGACCGGCCACGAGTACGACGTCGACCACTACGGCGGCGAGCTCTATATCACGACCAACCGGGGCGCCAAGAACTTCCGCGTCGTCAAGGCGCCGCTCGCCGATCCGTCCGAGAAGAACTGGACGTCCTTCATCGACCACAATCCTGCGGTGCGCATCGGCAATCTGACCTTCTTCGCCAACCACCTGGTCGTCGCGGAGCGCGAAGGGGGCTTGAGCTATCTGCGCGTGATCGACATGCGCACGAAGGCCTCGCACCGGATTACGACCGAGGAGCCGGACTACGCGCTTTCGCTGGCCGCCAACCCTGAGTTCGAGACCACCACGGTGCGGTTCAACTACCAGTCGATGGTGACGCCCGCCTCGGTCTACGACTACGACCTCAACACCAGGCAGCGGATGCTGCTCAAGCGCACGGAAGTGCTCGGCGGCTACGATCCCTCGAACTACGAGGCGAAGCGGGCCTGGTCGGTGTCGCGCGACGGGACGAAAGTGCCGATCTCGATCGTCTACCGCAAGGGGACGAAGCTCGACGGCACCGCGCCGATGCTGCTTTACGCCTATGGCTCCTACGGTGCCTCGCAGTCGCCGACGTTCTCGTCGAGTCGTCTCAGCCTCCTGGATCGCGGGGCAATCTACGGGCTGGCGTACATCCGCGGCGGCGGGGAGCTCGGCGAAGAATGGCGGGAGCAGGGGCGGATGATGCAGAAGATGAACACGTTCACCGACTTCATCGACTGCGCCGAGTACCTGGTCAAGAACAAGTACACCGCGTCGGATCGCCTGGTGATCCAGGGCGGCAGCGCGGGCGGCCTGCTCATGGGCGCGGTCGTCAACATGCGCCCGGATCTGTTCAAGGCCTCGGTGGCGCAGGTACCGTTCGTGGACGTCGTCAACACCATGCTCGACGCGTCGCTGCCGCTCACGACCAGCGAATACATCGAGTGGGGAAACCCGAACACGAAGGCGGACTTCGATTACATGATGAAGTACTCGCCCTACGACAACATCAAGCCGCAGCGCTACCCTTCGATGCTGGTGCACGTGTCGCTGAACGACAGCCAGGTGCCGTACTGGGAAGGCGCGAAGTTCGTTGCCAGGCTGCGCGTGACGAAGACCGACACGAATCCTCTCCTGCTGAAGACGAACATGGGAGCGGGCCACGGCGGCGCGTCAGGCCGCTATGATGCGCTGCGCGAGACGGCGTTCACGTATGCGTATATGTTGTGGCAGATGGGGGTTTCAGTGAATGGGAGTTAGCGGTTCCGGGTTCCAGGGTTCCCGGGTGCCGGGTTCGGTCCACGGTTCAGGGTTCGGTTCTCGGTTCAACGTTCCGGGTTCAGTGCCGGTCATGCGCAACGACGTCGCGTGAAACCTTGAACGTTGGAACCTGAGAACCGAACCCCGAACCACGAACCGAACCCGGCACCCGGAACCCTGGAACCCGGAACCGACTATCTAATCGCCCGTCCAGCACCCGCATTCCCCTCCGTCCAATCCACTCCGAGCCAGTTCGCCATCGTCGCCGCCGCCTGGTTGGTGTGGATCGGTGGCTGATCGCGCCACTCGCCTCGCTGCTTGAACGCGGGGCTGATGAACGCCATCCAGACGTCCTGCGCTCCTTCGACCTTGGCACCGTGCGTGTTCCAGTCCGCCGGCGTCCGGCCGCGGCCGTGGTCGGTGGTGATCAGGATGTGGGTCCGGCCGCGATAGCCAGGCTGCGATTCGAGCCAGGTCCACAGCTGGCGGAAGTATTCGTCGGTGCGGGCCAGCGTTTCGAGCACTCGATCGTAGCGGCGTTCGTGCGCCCAGTCGTCGGTCTCCCCGAGCGCCAGGTAAAGGACCCGCGGCTGATTCGTCCGGAAGTAGGTCATCGCGAGGCCGAACGTGTAGAAGTCGTGGCGCACTGAATTCCATGGCGTCGGCGTCTCGAACTGCATGCGACTGAGCTCGGTTCCGGCCTGGTCCGAGGTCGCAAAGGCCGCATAGCCGGCGTTGACCATGATCGCTCCGGGCGAGTGCTCGACGATCTCGTTGAACGCGTCCCACGAGCCGAATGCCGCCACGCCGCCGGCCGCGAGTCCGAGCTTGCCCTTCAGCCCCTCGAGAATCGTGGGGTAGGGATTCTGCACCCGGTCGTTGCTCTTGATCACGTCGTCGTGCGCCTCGCCGGTCAGGATTTCTGAGTAGCCGGGATACGAGAAGCGGTGGGTGTTGGTGAGCGTGACCGCGCTTTTGAGCGCCGTGTTGCCGGCGACCGATCCGTGCCGGACCATCCATTCGCGCCAGAAGAACGGCATCAGCTTCTCGCGGCGCTCCTGTGGCGTCGCGCCGTTGAAGCGCTTGAAGGCAGGCTGATCTTCCAGCTTCGCGTCCTTGGCCAGCGTCGATCGGAAGACGTCGGCGTCCAGTCCTCCGAAGATCTCCGACGTGCGGACGCCGTCCAGGGTGATCAGGACCAGGTTGTCCCGCGTCGGAGCCGGCTGCCGGCCGGCCGACACGGGCGTCAGCCCGACCAGGAGTGCAATCAGAGCGACGGCAAAGCGTGCGACCATTCCCACCTCGAGCGGTAGATTACTTCAACGCGGCCGTCGACGATTTCGCCGCGCGGATCGTCCAAAGCGCGAGGTGCCGATGAGACCTGATGCCTATACGAAAGCCGTTTTGACAGTCATTGCAGGCTGCCTGCTGTGGCTGTGCGCGATGCAAACCGGGCGACCGCTGGCCGCGCAGCAACCGCTCGCCCTTGAAAAAGTCACGCCTCAGCCGGTCGTGATCGTCGGGTGGGGCACGCTCGACGAGCAGGGGAAACCATCGGTGACGATGCAGCAGACGCGAACCGGGCGGCGCACCGATCCGAATATTCCGGTGACGCTCGTGAGCGTTCCGGCCGCGCCGATCGATGTGCGGTTGAGTTACACGGACAAGGAGCCGATGCCGGTCGGGGTCACCAGAATCAAACCCGCAGGGGAGTGGGAGCCGATTCGATCGGCTGCCGAGCCGGAGCCGACGCGTCCGAGGCCGGGAGGTAGGTAGAGAGTTGACACGGTTTGGTGCCTAACGCGCCGGCTGTGGCTCGTAAGTGCCCGTGCTCTTGCCGGTCAGGTATTTGTCGAACCATCCCACGATGTGTTGAAGGCGTTCGACGCGGTGCCACGGCCGGCCGCTGCGCGAGAGCTCGTGGCTCTCCCCGGGGAAGCGCACCATCACGGTCGGACGTTTCAGGTATTTCAGCGCGCGGAACAGATCCTCGCCCCCCGCTGACGGCGGCGTGCGCCAGTCCTCGTCGCCAAGGATGAACATCAGCGGCGTCTGGATCCTCGAAACGTAGGTAATCGGGGATCGCTTCGCGAACTCCGACGGGTCTTCGAACGGCGCCTTGCGGAACCAGGTCGGCGTGAATAGCGTGAAATCGGCCGTGTACCAGAAATTCGCCCAGTCCGAGATATCGCGCTGGCTGACTGCGGCCTTGAATCGCGTGGTCTGCGTCACCACCCAGTTCGTGAGCAGGCCGCCGCCGCTGCCGCCCGTCACGCCGAGCTGCTTCTCGTCGATGTATCCCTTCTTCAGGACCTCGTCCACGCCTGCCATCAGGTCCTTGTAGTCGTCGCCGGGATAGTTGAACTGGATGATGTTGCCGAACTCCTGACCGTAATTCGAGCTCCCTCGCGGGTTCGTATACAGGACCACGTAGCCTTTCGCGGCCATCCACTGGAACTCGTGAGTGAAGGTGTTGCCGTAGGCGGAATGAGGACCGCCGTGAATCTGCAGGATGAACGGGTACTTCTTCTGCGGATCGAAGTCTGGTGGCTTCAGGATCCAGCCCTGAATCTTCCTGCCGTCGAAGCTCGAATACCAGATCTCCTCCGGCTCGTTCATCTTCAGCTCGCCGAACAGCGGATCGTTGAACGACGTCAGCTTCCTCGGCGCCGCCGCGCTCGCGCCGTCCTGGACGAAGAGATCGCCGGCCACCGTCGGCGTGGAGACAACCATCGCGAAGCGAGCGGCTTTGGCGTCGGCGGTGTAGGCCATCAGATCCTGCGCGGCGGTCTTCCGGTCGACCTTGCCGCTCGCCGCATCCACGCTGGCCAGGACCGAGTTGCCCTGCTCGCCGACCCTGACGTAAAGGCGATCGCCATTGGCACTCCAGACCGGTGCCGCCGGCAACTGTCCGCGAGGCGCTCTTTGATCTCCACCGATGGCTCCGCCGATGTCGAAGTCGTAACCGGCTGTCAGGTTGCGCGGCGTTTCGCCGCCGGCCTCGACCACGAACAGATCCGACTGGTCGTACGATCGCTCGGGCTGGCCGTTCGCGCTCCCGATGAACGCGATCCGTTTGCCGTCGCTGGAGAACGCAAAGGCCCCGATGGTGCCGTCGATGCTGGCCGCCCGCCGCGGTTCGCCGCCGTCAACCGGCACCGCGAAGAGATCCGAATCGCCAGGGTAGTAGTACGACTCCTTCCGCCGGTCCGCGGTGAAGAAGATCTCGCGACTGTCGGGAGACCACTGGTGGTTCGCGGCGCCGAATTCCCCCGACGTGAGACGCTTCGGAACCGCCGGCTTGGATGTGGCCTCGCCGACGGCCACTGTCCAGATCTGAGAAGGGCGATCGCTGTCCACGTAGCCGCTACCCGGCACGCCGTTGGCGCGATATCTCGCTTCGGTGATCACCCGTACATCGCTTTCGCGCTTGTTTGGATCGTTCTTGGCGCTCTTGTCGGCGCCCAGCTCCTCCGGACGCGCGGCCGACGAGAAGGCGAGGGTGCGGCCGTCAGGCGACCAGGCCGGGCTTCCGGCGCCGCGAGGGATATCGGTCACGGCCCGGCCTTCGCCACCGTTCATCGACATCACGAAGATCTGCGTCGGCTGCACGCGTCCCTCGCTCTCGGGTGCCCGGACGAAGGCGAGCCGTGTGCCATCGGGGGACCATCGCGGCGCGGTATCGCGCGGACCCGCGGTGAGACGGCGCGGCGGTTCGCGCCCGTCAGCGTCCGCGATCCAGATCGCCGTTTCGTATTGATCCTTCTGACGGTCAACGCTGACGCGCAGGAACGCGACCCGTGATCCGTCGGGGGCGATCTGCGGATCGGCGACCCACACGAAGGAGAACAGATCGGTTTCGGTAATTGGCCGGCGCTCGGCGCCGGATGGGGAGGTCGGCGAGATCGCCAGGATGACGCCTGCCACTACGATCGGCAAACGCAGGTGCCGCAGCCGTGCGATGAAAGCACTCGACATGTCAGGGCCTTTCAACTCAAACCAGGGTGACGATACGCACGCGACGATCGGGAAGGGAGAGGAGCGCGAGGCTCGGCGCGAGCTTGAACCGGGCGGCGCCAGCCGCGCCCGGGTTGATCACCAGTGTGCCGTGAAGCTCCTTCACCAGCGCGCGATGCGTATGCCCGTAGATCAGGATATCCGCATCGTATCGCGCGACGAGCGCCTCCGGTGTCGGCGAGCCCAGCTCGTGGCCATGGCTCATGTGAATGCGCTGCCCGAGAAGCTCGGTGTCGAAGGAGGCGGGCAGATCCCGGGCTGGCGGGTCCACGTTGCCGTGCACCGCATTCACGGGCGCCAGCCCCCGGAGCGCGTCGAGTACCTCGAGGCGCCCGACGTCGCCCGCGTGAAGGATCAGGTCGGCGCCGCGGAGAGCGTTCAGCGCGCTCTCGCGCATCAGGCCGTGGGTGTCGGAGATGAGGCCAATCAGCATGTCGTCAATTGATCCGAGGGGCTCCGCCCCTCGGACTCCCCTACGCGTTCGCTCCCGCCTTCGCCAAGGCTCCGGCGGGCAGGCGCGTCGCCGCTGTTTGGTGTCGTTCCGGCTTGTCCGCCGTAGCTTCAGCGGAGGCGGACGGGCGCGCCCATGGCGCGCTTAATCACCTCCGGCGCGGACTAACGTCTTCCACGCCTATCCGCGCGGCGATCACAAAAATCGTCGGTCGTGGATGTTACAGGCCACGAAAAGCCGCACACTGCCGTGGCTTGGGATTTGCTGCGCTCCGGCGTACCCCAGGCACTCACGGCTCCCTGCGTCGCCTTCTGATGCAGGGGGCGTCCGGCCGCGACGCATTTATGAACATTTGTTGTCCGCGCTGCGGCGGGCTCGCGGAGCCCGCGGGACATGAGGACGCTCGCGCGTTCTTTCAGTGCCCGACCTGTTCGCGGGTCTGGGCCACCCACATCGCCGCGAGCGTGACGCACAGCTTTCCGACTGTCAACGCCCCGCGCGTTCTGATCGCCGACGATTCACGCGAGATGCTCGGTCTGCTGACGGCCTGGCTCGAGGACGAGGGCTGCGTGGTGATTGCGGCTGCCTCGGGACGCGAGGCGATCGAATCGGCCCACGCCTACAAGCCCGATGTCGCCTTCATCGACGTGATCCTGCCGCCTCCCGACGGCTTCCACGTCTGCGAGGTCCTCACCCAAAAGATGGGAATCGCGGTCATCCTCATGACCGGGATGTCGTCTCCCGACAACCGGCACGTCGAGGAAGCAGGAGCGCTGCTGCTCTTGCGGAAGCCGTTCGACCTCGAGGCGATGCTCGACGCGCTGACGCGGGCGCTCGATCACTGCCGGCGGAAAGAGGCATCCGGCGGCGCCGCCCTCGCGACCAGGTAGTTTTCAGTTAGTAATGCTGGCAACTGGAAACTGCTATTCCGTCGCCCGTTTCCGCAAAGCGCGACGGATCTCGGCAATCATCGAATCAGGAGCGCTCAGCGCGTCGTCGAGGATCACGACCGGGATGTCGGCCGGAGCAGCACGCCGGAGCGCGTCGGGATCCGTCACATGTCCTACGATCAGATTCGGGCGGAGAGCGTCCATCACTCGCGTCGCCTCCGCGAGCGTGTGGGCCGGCGCGACCGCGAATCGCAGCTTGGAGAGGATGGCCTCACAGCGCGCCCCGCTGTCGGGGTCTTCATCGACGAGCAGAACGAGCGGCGCGAATCCCGCCTGATCGGCGGCGCGGCGCCCGCCGCGCGGGCTCTGCCGGCGATCTGATCCCTGGCGCTTGTCGGGCACGCCCGGACTCCGAGGAAAAGTGACGACGGTTCCCATTATCCAAGACCGCCTTCGCGAATCTTTCGAATCTTGCTGTCACGATCCGAGTCGAACCGTTCGAGGTCGTGCCGCAGCGCGTCGTCGAGCGCCTGGCGCTCCTCGGGATCGAGCGTCCTGACGACAGCGGACTGGTGCATGATGCGCCGCTCGGCCACACGCGCTTCGTACACGCTTCGCGCTTCCGCAATGGCTGCGCGCTGAGCATCCGTGAGCGGCGTTTCGGTAACGCCGGCCTCCGCGTCTTTCTTGCGCAGGCGCTCCATCACCAGCTCGAGGGCGCTCTTGGGGGCGTCGGTCATAATCGCTGTTTCCTGATCGGTGTTCGGGATTCGGTAGTCCGACCGACCGCTGGATCCGGATCCCGGTTTCCGGATCCCGGCCTACCGAGTTTCTACCATACCGCGACACGGAGGAGCCGAATCAGAGCAGGAGAACGCGTGGATGCCGGCGGCCCTCCGGTATACCCGGATGGGTCCGCCGACCGCTAGCCGTCTCCGCCGTCCGATTCGGAACACGCGGAAGCGCCCGAGCTGATGGCGCCCATTGCAAATGGCATGCTGACTTCTGGCCATCACCAAAACCCGCGAAAACACCGACGTCTGCGGCGCTTGCCGCAACCACAGGAAACCGATTTCGTTGTTTGTTGAGGGCAGTGCCCAGGAGTGGAGACACCTCGGCGGGGTCCGGGGTCCGAGGTCCGGGGTCCGGGATCCGGTTGTCCGGGATCCGGTAGCCCGGTGGTCGGGCCGGCCTCCCGGACCCCGGATCCCGGACCCCGGAGCGTCAGTCCGAGAAGATCGCCGCGAGGATCAAGAGCACTCCAAGCGTTGCGGAGACGGCTGCAGCGGCGCCGATGGCAATAGTGCGGGCTGGATTGCCGGTTTTGGTTTCGAGCTCTACGGAGAGAACCTCGCGCAAGGGAATCTCGATTGGCGTTTCCGGAATGCGCGCGCGGCGCTGGACAACCAGCGGATCGCCATCGTTCTTCATCAGGATGCCGCGAATTTCCTCGCCGTTCGTGCGGGCCAGACGCACGCGCGATCCAACCTTGAGTTGCCGGACGTAGTCCGCCATCACTTTGGGATCGGCCGTCGCCTGCTGTGCCAGCGGCGCCGATCCCGGCGTTGCGGGGATTCGCGACGCCCGGGTGGTCGCGCAACCGGGCAGGGCAAGGATGACCGTCAACAGCAACGAAAGGCACGCCCTCATACTCAACTCCCTTTTCTCCCTTTTGTTTTTTGCCTTCTGCCTTGTCGCCGACACGCTGGAGCACCCGCTAGAAATCCGCACCCAGGCCGAACCGCCATTGCACGTCTTCCGTGCGCCGGCTGCCGATGCTCACGCGGAGGTCGGTCACCGCGAACACCTTTCGCGACATGTACGCCTTCACGCCGGCCGTCAGGACGCCGCGGGCGCTGTTCTCGTCGTGTGTGCCGTGTTGCACGGCGTCGCGGATGAGTCGCGATTGCCGGGTGATCGGGTCGTATCCGAACACGGGCTCATCCCTGCGCGTGACCTGTTCCCGTACGACATCGACACCCACGCCGACGAACGGGTGGACCCATTCGTTGCGCCGGAACTGGTAGTGCTGGGTGAGCGACACCCGGCGCGATTCGAAGCTTCGCTGGACGGGGATGAACGTCTGACCACCCACGAACGAAACGGGGACGGCTGAATAGAAGGTCGTCTCGGTCGTTCCCGATACTTCAACGCGGGTCTGGTGGTGGTCCGTCCAATACCATCCCGCGCCGAGGCTGAAGGCGGCCTGGGACCGCCAGTCGTTGTAATGGTCGTAGCTCGCGTCGCCCTTGTTCGAATTGACCCATCCAATGGTCCCTGAAACGTCCCCTCGCATCAGGCGCGGAGGAGGGTCCTGGGCGAACAGCGGGCCCGGCGCCGCGGTCAGCAGCGCCAGTACTGTGCAGGCTTGGAGGCGGTTCATGCCCTGTAAGGCGCAGACGGGGCCCGCGCAGGCTCAGGGCCCTCAGCGCAGCGTTGCGGTCACTGCGAACGGGCCGTTATAGTCCGGCAATGCGCGGCCGGGTCCTCCGCATCATTCCTGTCCTTTTTCTCATGGCGCCGGCACCCGCTCACGCACAACAGCAAATCGACCCGCACAGCCTCGCCCTGGCGGAGGCGCTGGCGACATATCGGGGCGGTGATCTCCGGGCCGCACTGGCACGGCTGGAAACGATTCCCGACGAGAAGCTCACCGAGACCGTGAGCAGGTTCTGCACCCGCGACGACGTCCGTCCGCCGCTCAGGCTCGTTCGCATGCGGATCACGGCCGCACTGCTGACCGAGATGGCCTTCGTGCAGATCCAGAAGAATCCCTTCGCGTGGCGGGACGTGTACATGCTGACCGCACGCGCCTTGATACGACGACTTGCAGAGTTGGCGGACGCCGGCCGCGACGGCGCCGGGGAGGGGGAGCGCGGGTTTGCCAGGGACTGGTACCTCCTCGTTGCGTCGTTCCGTCACGGGCGGGCAGAGGTTGGCTGGAGTCGCGCCTATCTCACTGAAGCGCGGGATCTCTTTCCCAGGGACGCGGCGGTGCTCCTGGTGAGCGGGTCGGATCACGAAATGCTGTCGAACGTGAGCGCCGGCTACGTGACCCGGTTCAACACGCACGGGCAGCGTCTCGGCGAAAGCCGGATCAACCCGGAACGGGAGCTCGAGGACGCCGAAAAGTTTCTGCGGCAGGCGGTTGCGCTGGACCCGCAGGTCGCCGAGGCGCGGTTGCGGCTCGGACGCGTGCTCCTGCGGAAGGGCGATCTCGAGGGGGCGTTGCGTGAGCTTCGCGCGGCGCTGGTGCACCCCGACGATCAGATCCGCTATCTCGCGTGGACGTTCCTCGGCATGGCCGGCGTGGAACGGGGCGACCTCGAAGGGGCCGAGCAGTGCTACACGGAGGCGCTGCGCCTGTTTCCGGCGGGCCAAATCGCCATGCTGGCGCGGAGCGAAGCGGCGTACCTGAGCGGCCGCGGCGCCGACGCGGCCGGGCAGGTCGGCTCGATGCTGCGAATTCAGCGCAAAGAGGACCCCTGGTGGATGTATCTCCTCGGCGACTGGTGGCACTTCGAAGCACGGCTGATCCGCCTGCGCGCCGAAGCGTTGCGATGAACAGGACTCTGGCGATCGTATTGCTGACCGGGCTCCAGCTCTCGGCCTCCGGGCAGGAGCCGCAGCGATTTCGCGCGCGTACGGATCTGGTCAGCGTCGACGTGCTCGTCACCGATGAGCGGCAGCCGGTGCTCGGCCTGGCCGCGGGGGATTTCGAACTGATCGACAACGGCATCCCGCAGGCTATCGAGCAGATTTACGTCGAGCAGCTCCCGGTGAACGTTGTGATGGTGCTGGATACGAGTGGCAGCGTGATTGGCGAGCGGCTCCGGGCTCTCAAGGCCGGCGCCGGTTCCGTGATCGACAAGCTTCGGCCGAAGGACCGGGCAGCGATTCTCTCGTTCTCGCATCGGCTCGACATGCCCTCGCCGCTGACCGGCGATCGCGAGGCGCTGCGGAAAGCCCTCCACGCACTTGACGCGCTCGGCAGCACGTCGCTCCGCGACGCGGCGTATGCGGGGCTGGCGCTGCGCGGCGCCGACACTGCGCGAACCCTGCTGCTGCTTTTCAGCGACGGCCTCGACACGTCCAGTATCCTGAGCGAATCACGTCTGATGGCGGTGGCGCGCCGCTCCGACGCGATCGTCTACGCGATTGGGGTTCGAGAGATACCCCGGCTGGTCCGGGGGCCGGTGTTCACGCAGAATGAGGCGATGACCGACGACCGGTTCCTGAGCGCGCTGGCGCGGGAAACGGGCGGCCGATTTTTTCACGCCGAGCAGCATCGCGATATCGAGCGAACGTTCACGCGCGTGTTCGAAGAGTTCAACAGCCGCTACGTGCTCGGCTACACTCCGCGGGGCGTCGCCCAGCCGGGCTGGCACAAGCTCGAAGTGAGGCTGAAGACCAGGCGCGGAGACGTCCTGGCCCGGCGCGGCTATTTCGGAACCTACTAACCGGAGCCTAGCGTGATCAATCGGATCGTGACCGCCGCTCTGGCCCTGGCGTTGACGGCTGCGAGTGCAGCCGCGCAGCGCCGGCCCATTACTCACGAGGACGTCTGGCTCTCGAAGCGGCTGGGGACGCCTGTCGTCAGTCCCGACGGAACGTGGGCGGCGGTGCAGGTGACCGAGCCGGCCTACGACGAGCGGGATCAGACCAGCGACCTCTGGCTGGTCCCCACCGACGGCAGTGCGCGGCCGCGAAGGCTGACTGCCACTCGTGCGTCCGAGAGCGGGGCGACGTGGAGCGCCGACAGCCGCCGCCTGGCCTTTTCTTCGCGGCGTGACGGTGACGAAGCGCCGCAGATCTACGTCCTCGACGTTGTCAACGGCGGCGAAGCGCAGCGGGTCACGAACCTGTCCACCGGGGCGCGTGCGCCGCTGTGGCGGCCTGACGGTGGCGCAATCGCCGTGGTCACCGACGTCTACCCGGGTGCGCGCACTGATGATGACAACCGGAGGATTGCGACCGAGCGCAGGAACCGCCGGTGGAATGCGCGCGTCTACGACAGCTTTCCGATTCGCGATTGGGATCGCTGGCTCGACGATCGCCGTCCGACGCTCGTCGTCCAGTCGCTGGAACCCGGCGGTCAGCCGAAAGACATCCTGGCCGGATCGAAACTCATCGCCGGCGCCGGGTTTGGCGGGCAGTGGGGGTCGGGCAGCGACACCATCGCGTCCACCTGGACGCCGGACGGACGAGGCCTGGTGTTCGCCGCGACGACCAATCGAAATGAAGCGGCGTTCGCCGACGTCGCGCAGCCGCTCTGGTACGTGCAGGTCTCCGGCGGTGAGCCGCAGCGGCTGACGCCAGGCGCCGATTCGTACGGCAGGCCGCTGTTTTCCCGCGACGGCACAACCTTGTTCGCCACGTCCGAGCCCGCAACCGACCATGTCTACATGGCGAACCGGCTCGTCGCCTTCGATTGGGGCGCGCTGCTAGCGGCACCGGGCTCGAACGGTTCGTCGGCCCCGCGTATGCCTCCAGGCACGCGCCGCGTGCTGACCGAGGCATGGGATCGATCGGTTGCGTCGTTCGTTCCGGCGCCCGACGGCGCAACGATCTTCGTTCTCGCCGAAGACCAGGGCCGCCAGAAGCTCTTCGCGCTGCCTGCCACCGGAGGAGAGGTCCGTGAAGTGGGGACGTTGACCGCCGGCACGATCGGCGCGATGGACGCCGGTGGAACCCGGGCTGCGCCCGCCATCGTCGCGACATGGGAGAGCGCGATCAATCCGCCCGAGATCGTTTCCATCGACGCGCGAACCGGCGAGCGCAAGCAGCTGTCACGGTTCAACACCGATCGTGCGGCATCGATCGACTGGCAGCCGCTCAGGGACTTCTGGTTCACCAGCAGCCGCGGCACCCGCATCCACAGCTTCATCGCGCTGCCGCCCGGCTTCGATCCGTCCCGCAAGTACCCGCTCTTCGTCCTGCTGCACGGCGGGCCGCACTCGATGTGGATCGATCAGTTTGTGATTCGCTGGAACTATCACTTGCTCGCGCAGCCGGGATACGTCGTCCTGCTCACGAACTACACGGGATCGACCGGCTACGGCGAGAAGTTCGCGCAGAACATCCAGGGCGATCCGCTCGAAGGCCCGGGGCTCGAGATCAACCAGGCCGCCGACGAGGCGATCAAGCGCTTCAGCTTCATCGACGGCACGCGGCAGGTTGCCGGTGGCGCCAGCTACGGCGGCCACCTCGCGAACTGGCTGGCCGTGACCACGACGCGCTACAAGGCACTCGTGAGCCACGCTGGTCTCTTTGATCAGGCGCAGCAGTGGGGAACGAGCGATACGGTGTTCGGACGCGAGCGGAACGCGGGCGGTCCGCCATGGGAAGGCGCCGCGGTCTGGACGAAGCAGAATCCGCTGTCGCGGGCCGGCAACCTGAAGACGCCGATGCTGGTCACCGTCGGCGAGCGTGACTACCGCGTGCCGATGAACAACGCGATCCAGCTCTGGAGCGCGCTGCAGCGCATGAAGGTTCCGGGACGGCTGATCGTATTCCCGGAGGAGAACCACTGGGTGCTGCGAGGGGAGAACAGCAAGTTCTTCTACTCGGAGGTGCAGGCCTGGGTGGCGAAGTGGATCGGGGAGGGTGGAACGCGGTGACGACGGCGGGGACTCGGTGACAAGGCAAAAGGCAAAAGGCAAAAGGGAAAAGGCAAAAGGCAAAACGGCCCAGCTGCCCTTATTCCAGATTCTGCCTTCTGCCTTCTCCCTTTTGCCTTGTCACCGCGTGCCCGCCGTCGTCACCGGAGGTGCCGTGTTGGGCATGTCATTCCAGTTCAGCAGCGCGTTGAACACCATGTTGAACTCGCCGTGGTTCTGCCACCGGTAGATCGGGTTGTTGGCGAACATGATCACTCGCCCTTTGCCGGTGAAGCCGCCCGCCACGTCGATCGCCATCGGGCGGTCGCGGATTTCGTCGGCGCCGCGCATCAGGCCGCTGAGAACCGCGCCGTCTCCGCCGACGTAGCGCGCCAGTACGGTATTTCGATCGGCGTCGGCGACGCTCAGGAGCGGCTGGCCCTGGATGTATTTGATCGGCATCAGCTTGTCTGCGTAGCCGTAGAACACCGGATGATCCAGCCGCAGGACCTCGGCGTTGACGAGCGGCCGCGGCGCATAGAAGTTGGCTGACGTCGTCGCCGACGCATCAACGGTCCGCGCCAGGCCGAGATCAGCGGGGAAGCGCGAGGCCGTGCCCATCGTCACGAGCGTGCCGCCCGCATCCAGGAATCTCGCGAACGCGTCCACGCCTTCGCCGCCCATGCCGCCGGTGATGTCGGGCGACTCGCCGTACATGCCCAGGAACTTGTATTTCGGATCCCTCTGGTAGGGAACCGGCCGGGCCGCCGACGGCTGAAACACTGACTGCCGCGTCAGCGTCTGTGTCGGCATGACGATCACGTCGTAGTCAGCGCGGAGGTTGCCCCTCCGGACGCGCTCCTTGTAAATCAGATCGAACGGAACACCGAATCGATCGAAGGTATAGCGGACCCAGCCAGTCTCCTGTGTGCCGGTCCAGCTCGAGTAGATCGCGATCCGGGGCAGGTCGCCATCGTGCATCGGCACCGAAGGCGTGGTCGCGAACGAGGCCGCGGTCAACCCGAGCTCCTGCGCAGCCGTCCGCACCGCCTTGAGATCGGCGGGTGACGTAACCACGAACGAGCCGGCGGGGAATTCGATCCCCTCAATCGTGACCGTCCGATCGGTAATCCTCATCGGGACATTCCGCAACCGATAGCGGAACGCCACCATCTTGTTGGACCCGTAGTGCGCGACGGCCAGGCCGGCGGAGCCGTTCCCGGCAACCTTGCCCTGCGGTGTTGCCGCGGTGACCGGAGTGGCCGCCACACCGAGGATGGCCTTGTCCTTGATCTCCCGAACGTCCACGAGCATGGCGAGGCCCATCGTCCAGCCACTGTCGTCGTACGTGCGCAGATTGGGATCGGGATAGTTCTGACGTTCGAGCAGGTTCTTGGCAAGCCGGCCATAGGGCTGATCGCGCTTGATCACATAGGAGCCGGCCGGGAATTTGCCGTCGTTGAGGGCGATCTCGGACGTGGCGCGGCCGATCTCGATTCCCTGGGCGCGCAGGATGCCGATCAACTCGGCGACTCGAGTCATATCCCGCTGCACCGGGATGACGAATCCGAACGGCGTCTCGGTCTTTCCCGATTCAATCGAGTTCCTGGTCTTCTGATAGAAGTTCTCCAGCACCAGGTTCGGGATCATCGACGTGAGCTGCAGGCCCGAGAGCACGGCGGTCTGCATGTAATTGGCGTTGTTTCTTCGTGACCAGTTGCTGAGCGTCCCCGGTGGAATCGGCAGACCACGGTACCATTCGCGGGGCTGGCCGCCGCCGCGACCGCTCGGGGGTCCAGTCGCAGCGCCGCGACCGGCCTGACCATCGGGGTCCGGCGCCGGAGTCGCGCCTCCTCGACCCGCGGCCGCGCCGCGGCCGCGTCCGTCTCCCGCCTGCGCCGTGGTCTCGACGGCGGGTGTTGTGGCTGCCGCCGGTGCCGCGGCTCCGCGCGCGGCCGGCCGATTCGCCGCGCCACGTCCTCGTCCGGCGGGCGATGTGGGCGCAGACGCCGGCGCCGGCGTGGGCGGAGCCGGCGGCGTGATGTCGGTGCCCGCCTGCGTCTCGTACATCCGCATCATGCCGTTGTGGTTGTACGCGACCGACCCGAGATAGCCCGGCGACCACCCGTCCATGAAGGCGTGCGTGTAGACGCCCGGCATGCCCCACTTCGTCATCTGCGTGAGCTCGAAGTTCGAGAAGAACGGCAGCTCGGCGAACAGGATGGGATCGAGGTTCGGATTCTGGGGCGCTGCGCCGCTGTAGGTGTAGAGCAGCGGCTGCGACTCGTGCAGGTCGTGCATGATCGGCGGATGCGCCGTGAAGTACCAGTCGGTGATCGCGCGCATCGAGACCTGCGACAGGTTGATGTCCCGGTTGTTGTCGTGGAAGACGTACTTGCCCCAGTAGGGCACGCCGGGAGGTCCGCCGCGGCCGCCGGCCCCACTGCCGCTACCGGCAGGTGCCGGGGGCTCACCGGCCGGCGCCGGTTCCGAACCTGCGCCGCGTCCCGCGGGTGCCTGAGGACGCGCCGCGTCGATCTCACGGTTGCGGTAGAACCAATCCACGTTGCGATCGCGGCCGTCGGGATCGGCGACGGGCGTAATCGAGACATAGACGTTGTCGCGGATCTGCTTGATGAGCGGCGAGGTTTCCGTCGCCAGACGATAGGCGAGCTCCATCAGCATTTCGGAGGGCCCGGTTTCGCCGCTGTGCAGGCCGCCCATCAGGTGATACTGCGGCTTCGTCGTGGCGATGAGCTGCCGGATGTCGGCGTCCGAGCTGCGCCGCGGATCGGCGATGCGCGCGAGGTTGTCGCGGTTTTTCTGAAGCGCGTTGATGTTCTGGTCCGATGAAATCCAGATGACCACGAGCTCGCGGTTCTCGTCCGATTTTCCAATCGGCTCGATTTTCACGCGGCCCGGCACCGCGGTTTCGAGCGCGCGGTAGTACTTCAGGATGTCGGCGTAGTAGGTCAGTTTCGCCGGAGCGCCGACGTGATATCCGAGCACGTCTTTCGGCGACGGCACGCCGGCGACTTTCGGCAGGTGATCGACCAGCGGACTCATGAAATATGGCTGCGTCGTCCACTCTTTGACTGATTTGGCGAACTCTTCGTCCTGCGTCTGCGCCGGGTCGCGGGTTTCCGTCACCATCTGCTGCGCAGGCATCGTGACCACGGCGAGTACGCATGCGAGAGACAGGACGAGAGTCCCGCGTCGGGTGACGGACGGCAGCATGTGAAGAGGCTCCTTCTGGGGGGCTAACCCCCGCTCGGAAAACGCGCGGTAAGAGCTGGCGATTTTAGCAGCTTGTGCGAGGATAGTCGTCATGTTCGGACCATCACTGATGCTGCTGATCGCGTTGCTGCTGCCCTCCCAGGACCGCGCGGCGCCGGCGCGCGCCACGATCGCCGATCTCGGATGGCTGGCCGGCGACTGGGCCGGAACGCAGGGGCGCGCGACGATCGAGGAACGATGGACGCCGGCGGCGGGCGGCGCGATGCTGGCGGTGTCACGCACGATCAAGGACGACCGGCTCGCAGCCTTCGAGTACCTGCGCATCGTGGAGCGCGATCGCGGTCTCGTCTACATCGCGCAGCCGAACGGCCGGCCGCCGACTGAGTTCGTGCTGACCGCCATGACCGCCGACAGCGCGACGTTCGAGAACCCGGCGCACGACTTCCCGAAGATGATCCGTTACACGCGCCGGCCCGACGGCAGCCTCGAAGCACGGGTCAGCGGCGCGGGCGGCGAGCGGCCGCAGACCTTCGTCTTTACGCAGAAGAGCCTGAAACACTGACGCGATGACAGCGCCCATGACACTCGAGGAATTTCGATCGTCACTGAAAGGGGCCGCTCCGCCCGCAGACCTCCCACCGGTGTTGCAGGCGCTCTGGCACGACGGCCATGGCGACTGGAACGCCGCACACGAGGTCGCGCAGGACGTGCCTGATCCTGACGGCGCGTGGGTGCACGCCTACCTGCACCGCAAGGAAGGGGACGCGAGCAACGCCGCCTACTGGTACCGCCGCGCCGCGCAGCCGGTGTGCCGCGAGTCACTTGACGCGGAGTGGGCGGCGATCGTCAGCGCGTTCTTAGCGCGATGATTCGCAGTCACGCCGCCTGCGGCGGCCACGCCGGAGGCGCGTGGCGCCGAACATCGCCTCGAAAGATCAACCTCGCACCATCTCGAAGACCAACTCCGATATCCGCGCGATTGGACGGTAGCGTTCCTCCGCCGGTCCGGGCACTCCGGTCAACACTGCCAGGACGTATGGCTCACGGCCTTCGAGAAATACGATGCCGGCGTCGTGTGTTGCCGTGGAAATCTCGCCGGTCTTGTGCGCGATCCGGGTGGAGGGCCGCACGCCGGCGGGAAGCCCAGCCGGAATTCCACGTGTGAACGTCTGTGCGCAGAGAGTCGCGATCATCGCGCGCGTCTCGTTGTCGGAGCCGAACCGTCCCTCCAGGATCGCGCGCAGCAGGCTGACCAGTCCGTTCGCGGTCACGCGGTTCGAGATCCCGGCATCGAACGCGCGATCGTCCTCGACTCCGCGCACGAGGTCCACGCCCGCGATGCCGGCGTCGGTGAGCATTCGGCGGGCGCGATCGGCGCCAATGAACTCGAGCAGCAGGTTGGTGGCCAGGTTGCCGCTGATCGCGATCATCCGGTGGGCGAGCTCGCCGACGCTCATCGTCTGGTCGGTTGACGCATGGATTCCAGCGTCCGTGTCCCGCGACGCCAGTACGTGGTAAGCGCTTCCGTCCACGACGCTCGCGAACTGATTCTTCATCTCCAGGCGATGATGGGAGTCAAGGCCGCGTTCTCTCAGCGTCGCGTAAAGGCACGCGAGAATCGCGACCTTGATCGTGCTGGCGGCGTGGAACCAGCGGTCGCCCTCGAACGCCCACGAGCGCCTGTCCCGATAGTCGAACAGAGACGCTGACACGGGCACGGCGCCGTCGATCTCCGCGAGCGCCGACGTCAGGTCACCGAGATCCCGGCCCGGCGACAGAGTCATGGCCAGACGATAGCCCAAAACGGTAGAATGACGGCCTTCGATGCGATCTCGCGTGGCGTTCGGCCTTGCCGCCGGGCTCTATTTCCTTCTCACGATTGCGCTCACCTGGCCGCTGGTCCTGCATCCGGGCAGCCGTGTGCCGAACGATCTGGGCGACTCGCTGCTGAATATGTTCATCCTCGCGTGGGATTCGCGCGAACTGCCATTCACGCCGCACTGGTGGAATCTGCCGCAGTTCTTCCCGATCCCCGGGGCGATGGCCTTCTCGGAGCATCTGCTCGGGCTCGCGTTGATTGCCGCGCCGGTGATTGGGGCGACGGGCAACGTGCTGCTCGGCTACAACATCGCCTTCTTTCTCTCGTTCACACTCTGTGCGATTGGCGCTCATCTCCTGACCTACCAGATCACCAGGCGGCACGACCTGGCGCTCATCGCCGGCCTCGCGTATGGCTTTGCGCCCTACCGCATGGCGCAGTTCGCGCACATCCAGGTACTTTCCAGCTACTGGATGCCCTTCGCGCTGGTCGGGCTCCACAAGTTCATCGAAACGCCGCGCTGGCCCTGGCTGGTGCTGTTCGCCGTGTCGTGGTACTTCCAGGCGCTTGCGTGCGGCTACTACCTGTTCTATCTGTCGGTCCTGATCGGGTTGTGGCTGCTCTGGTTCGCGGTGGGACGGATCCGCTGGGCCGACTTCGGGCGCCTGATGATCGCCTGGGCGGTGGCCACGCTGGCGTTCCTGCCGATCGCGCTGGGTTATCTCAAATACCAGCGCGCGTACGGCCTGCGCCGCTGGCCGGACGAGATCCAGGCATTCAGCGCCGACGTCGCCAGCGTGCTGAAGGCATCCGGGAACCTGCGCCTGTGGGGATGGCTGAACGTCGTCGATCGACCGGAGTCCGCGCTTTTTCCGGGCGTGGCACTGATGCTGGTAATCGTTCTTGGTGTCGTGCTCGCCTGGAGCGCGGCAGCCCACGGCCACATCCGCCGCTTGCGTGCCACACGCCTGCTGCTCGCCGGCGCGCTCCTGTTCGGCATCGTTGCCGCAACGCCGCTCTGGTTCGGACCCTGGAAGCTGGACGTGTTCGGGATCAGGTTGTTGTCGGTGCGGACCCCGCAGAAACCGTTTTCGGTCGCCGTGCTGCTGGCCGTCGTCGCCCTGGCCCTGCATCCGTCGATTCGCGCCGGCTGGGCACGCCGGTCGGCGCTCGCGTTCTACACGTTCGCGTCGGTTGCGATGTGGCTGTTCAGTCTCGGCCCGGCGCCGACGCTGATGAACAAGCCTCTTCTCTACAAGGCGCCGTATGCCTGGCTCATGCTCGTGCCGGGCGTCGAGGGCGTGCGCGTGCCCGCGCGATTCTGGGTGCTTGCGACGCTGTGCCTCGCGGTCGCGTGCGCCTTGGCGCTCGGCTATATCGTCGAGCGATGGCCCACCCTCCGGCGGCCGATCGTCGGCATCGTGGCGGTTCTCGTGCTGGTGGAGGCCTGGCCAGCTGCACTGCCGCTGATCGAGGCACCCGCGTGGCGGCCATCGAACACGTCGGCGGTCTCCCGGCTCGAGCTGCCCACGGGATCGATTCCGGATCTGATCGCGCTCTATCGCGCAACCCAGCACCGCCGCCCGCTGGCAAACGGATACAGCGGCTACTTCGCGCCCCATTACGGAGCGCAGCAGGAGTTGCTGGGCCGACGGAATCCCGCCGTGCTGAACCACCTGGCGTCGTTCGGGGAACTCGAAGTGATCGTGAATCACGACCGCGATGGCGATCGGTTTTTTCGTGATTTTCTGAGCTCGCAGCCGAACGTCCAGCTCGTGAGCGAGGAGACGGGCTATACGGTCTACCGCGTGCCGCCGAACCCCGAGCGTTTGAAGGTCCCGCAGTTCTCGGCGCCCGCACTCGGCATCACCGGAATCCGCGCATCGACCGCAGAGGATCGCGTCAGCCGGATGACCGACGGCGACTTGATCACTCGATGGGATACGGCTGGCCCGCAGGACCCCACCAACGTCGTCACGATCGATCTCGGCGCGCCGAAGCAGGTCGAGGGCGTCGAGACCCAGATCGCCGGCTATCTCGCCGACTTCCCACGACACCTCGTAGTCGAGGTGTCGGAGGACGGCCTGTCGTGGTCCACCGCATGGGAGGGCGAGACCGCCCTGATGACGTATGTGGCCGCCCTCGAAATCCCGCGGACGGTGCCGCTGAGAATTCCGGTCGGGAACCGGCGCGCGCAGTATGTCCGCATGCGGCAGACCGGTGCCGATCGGACGTATTACTGGACGATCGCGGAGCTCAAAGTCTTCGGCTCGTAAAACCCTGCATCTGTCACTCAAAGGGATCCGGAGTTGCAAATCAGGAAGCCGGAGGCAGATGTATATGGGACTGAGAGATAAGTATGCCTGGGCCATTTCGCAGGCCAAGGGCAAGTTCGACGGCAAGGCGGAGGAACGCGACGGAAAGCTCTACTGGACCGGTACCGTAAAGAGCGAGCAAGAGGCGAACGAGATCTGGATGGCGATCAAAACGATCCCTGAATGGCGCGACGAGATCGTCGCAGACATCAAGGTCGTTGGTGGTCCGGCCGCTGCGCCGGCGGCAGCGAAAACGTACACGGTCAAGTCCGGCGATACGCTGAGTGCGATCGCCAAGTCTCAGCTCGGCAGTGCCGGCGACTACATGAAGATCTTCGACGCCAATCGCGACCAGCTGAGTGATCCCGACAAGATCAAGCCGGGTCAGGTGCTCAAGATCCCGGCGTAAAGCCGCCGTACGGGAGGGTGCAGGCCGGGCCGTCAGGCCCGGCCGTTCGAACAGTCGGGCGGCGGCTCGCATTTGTTTGGCCGCCGCCCGCATTGCTATAAGCTACCGCAGAGTCGACGAACCGGTTCCACCGGTCCGCGACCATCGCAACGGCGGGCAGGCGTGCCCGACCGTCAGACCAGCGCGGTGGTCCTCCGTCGAGGACGTGATCCCAGGGCCAGCCGCTGCGAGGCTGCGTTGAGGAGCTTCTACGTGGCCCCATGTACCGTTTTCGTCGTCGAGGACGACGTTGATACCCGCGACATGATGGGCCGGTTTCTCGAGCTCGAAGGATTCAAGGTCGAGGTGGCTGCCAACGGCAAGCAGGCGCTCGAGAGACTGAACGCCGGTATGCAGCCGTGCGTCATCCTGCTCGATTTGATGATGCCGGTGATGGACGGCTGGCAGTTTCGATCGCAGCAGATCCGCGATGCGGCGCTCGCCTCTATTCCGGTGATCGTCGTGTCGGCAGCGGGGAAAGAGCGGATTGCCGATATCGAGGCCAACGCCTACCTCTCCAAGCCCGTAGACCTCGAGCAGCTCCTCGCCCAGGTCACTCAATACTGCTCGGCGCGGTAACCGCGCTGTTCTGGACTAAGGCGCGCCACCGGCGTAGGGGAGTCCGAGGGGCGAAGCCCCTCGGATCTAGCTGCTGCACTCGCTGCGGCGGCGGCCGCAGACTTGCGGAGGCGCGACAGGCGATCCGCGAGAAGAATCGTCAGCCGTCGATCGATGTCGTAAACGTCGCGCCGGAACTGCAGGATGCCGTCCCCTGACACCCGCGCCGTCCAGTAGCCGAGATAGACGGGAATCGCCGACCGCAGTTTCACGGTTCGTTCCTGCCCGGCGTTCATCGCTTCCTCGATCCGCTCGCGCGTCCACTCCGGCTGGTCCCGCAACACGTACTCCGCAAGCGCCAGCGGGTTCTCGAGGCGCACGCAGCCGTGGCTGAATGAACGGCTCGCCCTCGCGAAGAGCGAATCGGTCGGCGTGTCGTGCAGGTAGACGTTGTACTGGTTCGGGAACATGAACTTCACGAGCCCGAGCGAGTTGTGGGCGCCGGGCCGCTGCCGGAATCGGTACCTGGCAGGGTCGGCGAGATCGATCGATCGCGGATCGATGAGGTTGCCATCGCTGTCGAGCACTTCCATGCTGTTCCGGTCGAGGAAGCCGGGATCCTTCAAGATCTCAGGAAGCGTTTCACCTTCGGCGATGGTGGGCGGCACGTTCCAGTAGGGGCTGAACACGATGTGGGTCATGACATCGTTGAAGATCGGCGTCTGCGTGTCCTGCTTGCCGACGACGACGCGCATGGTCAGCGGAACCTGGTTCCGCTCCCACACCTCGAGCCGGTATTCGGGGATGTTGACGACGATATGCCGCTCGCCGAGATCGCGCGGCAGCCAGCGCCACCGTTCGAGGTTCAGCGCGATCTGGCTGATTCGCCGATCGACCGATACGTTCATTTCCGCGACCACCGGCGCCGAAACGATCCCGTCGTCGGTCAGGCCGTGGCGGCGCTGAAAGCGCTTCACGGCTTCCTGCAGATCGCTGGAGTAGGTCGCCGTCGCGCCGGTATTGATCGCAGGGGCTTTATAGTCGCCGGACGCCGTTAACCGCTGCGCAATCAGCGCGACGTTCCTGCTCTTCTGCCCCGGTGCGAGCCGGACGTTCGCGGGCAGGATCGGCCAGCCTCCGCTTGCCGCTTGCGCGCGGTATTCCGCGAGTACGCGCCGCAGCGCCAGATACTGCGGGTTGTCCGGTGTCAGCTCGCGCAGTGACTCCTCGACCCGGTTTTTGGCAAGCGCGTCCTCGAGCCTGGCCGCCGGATCGAACTTCTCCGGGCGAATCTGCCACTTTTCATCGGCCCGCGCGAGATCCGAGAGGCCATCGGCCAGGTCCGACGCGTACTTCAAGTAAAGGTAGGTCAGCCAGACGTCGTGCTCGCCGGCTTCGGCCGGCTCGAATCCCTTCTTCGACAGGAAGCCCTTGGAAGCGGTCTGGCGCTTCTGCTCGAGCAGCGAGACGTTGTACAGCTGCGGATCGAGTCCTTCATCAGAGGCAGCGTTCAGCGCCGCAATGAGCTCGGCTACGTTAGGCCGCGGCGCCGTGCCGTTGATCCATGCGGGCGCGTGCTGCCGGCGCTCGTAGAATTGCTGCGTGAGTTTCCAGAGCTTCTTGCCTTCCGCATCAGCTGTTACGTACTTGGGCCGCGGCTGCGTGAGGGTCCGCTGGAGCGAGGTCTTGACCTCCGACTGCCGTGCTGCGCCCCGGCCGCAGCCGGCGCCGGCAATGGCGACGGCGAGCGTCAAAGCGATCGCGCAGCGCGCTGACCTCTCCTCCATTCGGCTCCCTCCCGGGCGCTGCCGTCACGCAGCGTCGTGTGCCCCTTCTCGTGAGAGCAAGGGAAATGCCGTGTGGATCCGACGTGCAAACCCGTTTATTACCGTTATTTGCGGCAGACTGGCGCGAGTCGCTGCGGGAGTGTGACTTTGGCTACACACTCCAGAACCGGCACTGGCCGGCGAAAAAAGGTCGTGCCGGAGCACGGACCGGGGCCGGATTCCAACATGATCGCGGCCGGTCTGCTGCACGACATGGCTGCCCTGCAGGGCAATGAGCGATCGCAGCTCGGATACAAGCGTGCCGCGAAAGCGGTGATCGGGTTGCCCATGCCGGTGTCCGATCTCGTGCAGGCGGGCACGCTTCGCGACGTGCCTTTCGTCGGCCCGTCGAGCGCACGCATCATCACCGAGCTGGTCGAGACCGGGTCAGCGAAAACGGTGGATGCAGCCGTCGCCTCGTCGGCTCACGGCGCGAAGGTGATGGCGCTGAGACAGCTGCGTGGTTACTTTCTGAGCCAGTTCGCGATGGAGCAGGCGCTCGGACGGCCAGCCGCCGACGGCGTGGTATCCAGGGCGGAGTTTCGTGGCGACTTTCAGATGCACTCGACCTGGAGCGACGGCGGCGAGTCGATCGAGGCGATGGCGAAAGGTTGCCTGTCGCTCGGCCACACCTGCCTGGGCATCACGGATCACTCCTACGGGCTGCCGATTGCGCGCGGGATGACGATGGGTGCGGTGACGCGCCAGCATCGCGAGATCGATCGTCTCAACGAGGAGCTGGCGGGCCGGTTCCGAATTTTCAAAGGAATCGAGGCGAACATCCTCGCCGATGGCGAGCTCGATCTGCAGCCCGACGAACGACGGGTGTTCGAGTTCGTCGTCGCGTCACCGCATTCGATGCTGCGGCGCGAACACGATCAGACCTCGCGGATGCTCGCCGCCGTCAGGCAGGCCGGCGTAACGATCCTCGGACATCCACAGGGGCGTGTGTTCAACAGCAGAGCGGGCGTGGCCGCAGACTGGCCGAGGATCTTTGCCGAGGCGGCGAAGCGTCGCGTGGCGATCGAGATCGACGGCAACTGGCACCGCCAGGACATTCACTACGCGCTCGCCCGGCAGGCGCTGGACGCGGGCTGCCTGTTCGCGCTCGACAGCGACGCACACTCGATCGGCGAACTGCGGTTCACCGACTATTCGATCGCGCACGCGAGGATTGCAGCGGTGCCGGCCGATCGTGTGATCAACTGTTGGAGCAACGAGCACCTCGAGGACTGGATGGCGGAACGTCGCGGGTAGGGTGCTCGCAGCGGCATCCGGGTCACTCGACGGGTGTGGAGTCACAGGAGTGCCAGGAGTTCAGGAGAAAACATTTATTCCCCTTGAACTCTTCGCCCTCCTGCAAGAAATCACGCCGCACTTTACCCGACAGCCAGTCCAAGCGGAAAGAACCGGCCCTGCGATCACTTGCTGGCTGCTGTTGAGGGCGACGCTCGTTGGGTATTGAGGTCGTTGTAGTCGGGCATGTAGGTTTTGAGGCCCTTCTGGGCCGTGTTCTTCGAATACCCCGCGACGAGCTGCGCGTTGTAGCGCGACGGATAGAAGTCGAACGGGTCTTTCGGATCGCTGTCGATCAGCTGCAGATCCGCATCGTGCATCGTCAGCTTCCCGAAGCGGATCTCCCCACCGCCGAAATAGATGTAGTTTCGGGCCGCGGGCGATGGCTTCGTCAGGTTCGGCGGCGCTCCATTCCCATCGTCGAAGACCTGCACCAGGCGGTTGCCGTCTACCGTGACCCGCGTGAGCCGGCCGGTGATCTCCGGAGGCGGCAGCACCTGTCCTGCCGCGATGATGATGTCGTTCTCCTGGACCTCGATTCCCCGCCGGGCCTTCACGTTCATCACGTCGTCGAGCTTCAAGCCAAAGAACTCGAGCAGTCCCTTTGCCGGAACGCCCACGGCCTTCATCGACTCGCTGTGCATACGCATCCGGCCGTCAGCGGTCGACGAGACGCTGGTCTTGACTGAGAAGGGGACGTCGACGCCCTTGTGCAGCTTGCCTTTGATCGCGAGTTGCCCGTGGTCGGGTGTGACGCTCAGGTTCTTCACCGGCGCGCCTTCGTAGGCGAAGACATGCTGGTTGAGAAGGTTCTGCAGGCTGGCCACGTCCATGGCCACCTGCGCACGCCTGACTCGGAGTACGTACGACTGCTGGTCGTCGAAGACCGGTGGCGCTCCGGCCTTGCGGCTGACCATGGTCCCGCGCAGATGCGCGATGTCGAGCACGATGCCGTCGGCCGGATGAAGGCGCACGTTCTTCATCTCGATCTGGACGTCAGCGGGAGCAGCCGGCAAGGTCAGGCTGGTTCCGCACAGCAGAGTCATCGCACCGATGAGGCGCATACGATGCCGCACCATGGCACCGATTTCGGGCGCAATGCTCATGCCGCGGTCCGCGGTCCGCAGTCCGATACTGGGCAATTTGAACAATCGGGAACAGCCTTCCCGATTGCGACTTTTGCCCCCAGGCGAATGGCTCACCGGACTGCGGGCAGCGGACTGCGGGCCGCGGACTACGAAGAGGTTCGAACCGCCCGGTAATACCGCGACGGCAGCGGATGCCCCACCCTGGGCTCGATGAACCGGGATGCTTCGATCAGTGCTTCGAGATCGCCGCCGGTCTCGATGCCCAGACCGTCGAGCATGTAGATCAGATCCTCGGTGGCCAGGTTGCCGGTGGCGCCAGGCGCGTATGGGCATCCGCCGAGGCCGCCGCACGAGGCGTCGAAGGTGGCGACGCCGATCTGGAGTGCGGTCAGGACGTTGGCGAGCGCGGTGCCTCGCGTATCGTGGAAGTGAAGTGCGATTTGCGTGAGCGGGATCCGTGCGGCAACCGCCTCGACAACGGGCCGGACCTGGCCCGGGTGGGCGATGCCAATCGTGTCGCTGACAGCCACCTCGAAGGCACCCATCCCGACGAGCGCGGCGGCGACCGACGCGACACGTGCCGGCGCGACGGCGCCTTCGAATGGACACCCGAACGCCGTCGACACGTATCCGCGCACTCGTACTCCGAGCTCGGCCGCCCGCGCGCAGACGGCACGATAGGTATCGAGAGAGGCGTCGATGCTCTGGTTGATGTTCTTCTGACTGAACGACTCGGATGCCGCAGCGAACACCGCGACTTCGCTGACGTGCGCCCGATGCGCCCGCTCGAGACCCGCGAGGTTGGGCACGAGTGCCGTGTAGCGGCCGCCGGGCCGGCGCTGGATGCCGGCGAACACTTCCGCCGCGTCCGCCATCTGCGGCACCCATTTCGGGCTGACGAAAGCGCCGGCCTCGATCACCGGCAGTCCGGTGTTGGACAGCAGATTGACGAACGCAATCTTGTCCGCCGTGGCAATGGCCGCCGCTTCGTTCTGGAGACCATCACGTGGCCCGACCTCGACCACAGTCACACGCGACGGCATCATGGCTGGAGCTCCGCGAGCTCCTGGCCCGGTTGCACCAGCTCACCTTCCCGGCAGTTCACGCGCGCGATCGTTCCATCGGCCGGCGCCCGAACCGGCAGCTCCATCTTCATCGCTTCGAGCACGATCAAGACATCCCCGCGGCGCACCGCCTGGCCGGGTTTCGCCTCGATGCGCCGCACAGTCGCAGGCATGGGGGCCGCCAGGGAACCAGCCGCCGCGACGCCGCGCTTCCGGCGGCCGCCCGTCTGTTCGGCGTCGAACCTGTAGACCTCGCCGTTCACGAAGACCCAGTGCACTCCCGCGGAAGCGGCCGTGTATGCCAACGTCTGGCGTGCGCTCATTTCATCGGCTGGACGGAGCCAGACGGTGGCGCTGTCGATCTGCTGGAAGCGGAATTCGACTTCACCTGCTGTGACGCGCCCTTCGGAGATCACGATGCGGTACTCGGTACCTTGCGCATCCCGAAGGGAGACCGTGCGGTCGGCCATCGATCAGCGTCCCCAGCCCCTGAGCGTGTTCCAGGGATCAGGTGCCGCACCGCCCGCCCTGTCACCGATGGCGGCGGCCGCGTTGGGGCTCCCGGCAGGCTGTCCCAGTCCCGCGGCGGCGACTGCTTCGAGCGGTGGGCGAACGGCGGCGGTCAGCGCGGCGTGATGATCCGCGATCAAACCTGTGTGGACTGCGCCACTCCTCACGTCCGGATGCTCGAGCAGCCGGAGCATGAATGGAACGTTGGTGCGAATGCCGAGAATGGGGAAGGAGCGCAGCGCCGCGGCGGCGCGTGCGAGCGCCCCGTCACG
>Ga0075428_100000305_pt1 | contig 48274 bp, 46 predicted proteins | sample RhiMetdeltSRZDD2_FD_75291 | JGI IMG/M metagenome (GOLD analysis project Ga0075428, IMG submission 75291) | Populus rhizosphere microbial communities from Tennessee, USA - Rhizosphere MetaG P. deltoides SRZDD2 | ecosystem: Host-associated > Plants > Roots > Rhizosphere > Soil | place: USA... | reverse complement strand
AGGACGCCCTCGGGCGGGATGATGAAGCTGATCGTGGCCTCGCAGGCGACCTCGCCGTCGACCGTCGCGACCGCTCGCCCGCGTCCAAACCGCGAGCCGAGCTTCTCCATGGTCACTTCCAGGCGCAGCGTGTCGCCGGGCGTGACGACGCGCTTGAAGCGGCAGTCGTCGATCGCGGCGAAGAGCCCGATCCGGTCCCCGAACCCGGGCTGCTTCGCGACATAGACGGCCATCGTCTGGGCGAGCGCCTCGACCTGGATGACGCCGGGCACGACGGGCAGGCCCGGGAAGTGGCCCTTGAAATACCACTCCCCCGCGGTCACGGCCTTGATGCCGACGATCCGCTTGGCCTCCGGCTCGTACTCGACGATCCGGTCGACGAGCAGGAACGGCCAGCGATGCGGGATGAGCGCCTCGATGTCGCGCGTCGTCAGGACCGTCTCCGTCACCCTCGCCTCCTCCTCAGCACCGAAACGCGGCTCAGCCGGACGCCCGAGTCGCGGCCGCGAGGAAGGCCGCGCTGCCCACGCGATCGAGGAGGTTCGTCGTCATCTGGCCCTCGAGGAACGCCTCGTTCTGGAGGAGCGCGCGGTGGATCGCCACGTTCGTCGTCAGGCCGTCGACGACGAGCTCGTCGAGCGCCACCCGGGACCGCGCGATGGCGGTCTGGCGATCCGGGCCCCAGACGATGAGCTTGCCGAGCAGCGAGTCGTAGTACGGCGGCACCTCGTAGCCGTCGTAGAGGTGGGAGTCCATCCGCACGCCCGGGCCGCCGGGCGCGTGATAGGCGCTCACAATCCCGGCGCCGGGTCGGAAGTCGTGCTCCGGGTCCTCGGCGTTGATCCGGAACTCGATGACGTGGCCGCGGGCCACGATGTCCGCCTGGCGCAGATCGAGCGGCTGACCGGCAGCCAGCCGGATCTGCGTCGCGACGAGATCCACGCCGGTGAGCATCTCGGTCACCGGGTGCTCGACCTGGATCCGGCAGTTGATCTCGATGAAGTACGCATCGCCATTGGCGTCGACGAGGAACTCGAGGGTGCCGACGTTCTCGTAGCCAGCCGCCACGACGGCGCGAACGGCTGTCTCGCAGAGCTGCGTGCGCGCCGCCGGAGACAGCGACGGCGCGGGCGACTCCTCGAGGATCTTCTGGTGGCGCCGCTGGACCGAGCAGTCACGCTCGAACAGATGGACGCCGTTGCCGAACGAGTCGACCGCGACCTGGACCTCGATGTGACGGTTGTCCTCGAGCCACTTCTCGAGGTACAGCGAGTCGTCGCCGAACGCCGCGCGGGCCTCTGAGCGGCAGATCTTGATCGCCGACTCGAGCTCGCGGGAGGTTCGAACCATCCGCATGCCCTTGCCACCGCCGCCGGCCGAGGGCTTGATGAGGACCGGGTAGCCGATTCGGTCCGCCTCGTCGAGGGCGTGCTGGTCGTCGCGGAGCATGCCCCGTGACCCGGGGATCGTCGGCAGGCCATGCTCACCGAGGAGCCGGCGGGTCGCCTCCTTCGAGGCGAACCGGTCGAGGACCTCGGGCGATGGGCCGATGAACGTCAGGTCGTGGGCCCGGACGACCTCCGCGAAGCCCTCGTCCTCTGACAGGAAGCCATAGCCCGGGTGGATCGCGTCGCAACCCGTGACGACGGCCGCCGAGATGACGGCCGGCGTCGAGAGATACGAGCGCTTCGCATCGGCCGGGCCGATGCAGATCGCTTCGTCCGCGAGCTGCACGGGCAGGCTGTCGCGATCGGCTTCGCTGTACGCGACAACGGCATCGAGGCCGAGCGAGCGGCAGGCCCGCAGGATCCGAAGCGCAATCTCGCCCCGGTTCGCGATGAGGACCTTCGAGATCACGCGGTCGCCTCGGACGTGGCAAGGTCGATCCGGACGAGCTCCTGGCCGTACTCAACGGCGTGCCCGCCCTCGACGAGCGTTGCTGCGACCACGCCGTCGGCCGGCGCGAGGACCTCGTGCGGCACGCCGAGCACCTCGACGACGCCGAGCCGGTCACCGCTCTGGACGCGCGCGCCGGCGACCGCGGTGGCGGCCGGCTGGAAGACGCCGACGGCAGGTGAGGTGGCGACTGATCGGTCGTCGCTGCCATCCGTTCGGCCCTCGGCCGACCGGCCCGGGCCGACGGCGGCCATCGACGGGGCGTCGGCGCCGTTCGTTGGCGCCGTTGCCGAAGCGCCGCGATGGCTCTCGAGCGCAGCCGGCGCATGGCCGTGGCCCTCGTGGCCGGGCTGGCTCCGCGACGCCCGGTCGCTCGAGCGACGGCCGTAGTTCGTCGTGCCGGACGCCGGGCGGCGAAGGCGCAGCCGCCAGTCGCCCTCGCGGATCTCGATCTCGCCGAGGTTCGTGGCGCCGAGCTTCGCGATCAGGGCCGGCAGGAGCTCGTCCGCGATGTGATCGATCGCGGCAATGTCGACCGTTCGCTCGCCCGGGGCTCGCGGGTCGGAGCGTCGCCGGGACTGGTCGGGCACGCGCTAGACCTCCGACTCGTTCGGCTCGTCGCGCCGCGCCGTACCCGGCGGCGGTGTCCCGAGCAGCCAGCGGCCCGGATCGAGCAGGTCGCGAAGACGATCGCCGAGGCCTCGGCTAGGCGGTTGCACCACCACCGGCGCGGCGCTCTCAGTGTAGGCGCCGAGCGAGCGATAGCGCCGGTAGCGCGCGTCGACGAGCTCATCGAGCGGGACCGGCGCGAGCCGGTCGAGCTCGCCGATGATCACGGTCTTGAGCCGCCGCGCGGTCTCTTCGGGATTCACGTGGGCACCGCCGGCCGGCTCGGGGACGACGATGTCGACGACGCCGAGCTCGAGCTGGTCGGCCGCGGTCATCTTCATGGCCAGCGCCGCGGTCGCCGCCTGGTCCGCCGTCCGCCACAGGATCGCGGCGCAGCCCTCCGGGCTGATCACGGAGTACACGGCGTTCTCGAGCGCGATGACGACGTCGCCGACGGCGATCGCCAGCGCGCCGCCCGAGCCGCCTTCGCCCGTGATGACCGCGACGATCGGTGTCCGAAGGCGGCTCATCAGCCCGATCGAGCGGGCGATGGCGTCCGCGATCCCTCGTTCCTCTGATTCGTGATGGGGATCGGCGCCGGGCACGTCGACGAACGCGACGATCGGCAGTCCGAACCGCTCGGCGAGCTTCATGACCCGCATGCCTTTGCGGTAGCCCTCGGGGTGAGGCATCCCGAAGTTGCGCCGGATGTTCTCGTCCGTATCGGCGCCCTTCTGCTGGCCGATGAACGCGATCCGCCGGCCGTCGATGCGGGCGAATCCGGCAACGAGCGCCTCGTCATCGCCAAAGCCACGGTCGCCGTGCAGCTCGACGACGTCGTCGGCGATCTCCTCGAGGATGTCGAGCGTCCGCGGCCGGCGGAGGTTGCGCGCCAGCGCGACCCGGGCCCAGGCATCGCCCTTCGGATCGTCCGGGCGGTCGGCGTCCGCGGTCTCGCGGGCGCCCTCACGCCCGCCGTCGCGGGCGCGGCCGATGAGCTTATCGACCACGGCTTCGTCCCCGTCCGGTCGAGGCCGGCGTGGCCGGAGCGGCCGGAGCGGCAGGCGGCGCGGCCTGGCCGTTCGCGTTTTCGGGCGCCTCCGGCACGTACCGGTCGGCCAGCGATGTCAGGATCCGAACCGGATCAAACGTCGCCCGAGCCCCGCCATCCTCGGATCCGAGGCCCGGGACGGCCTGGGGCTTCAGATATCGCAGCAGCTGGGCGATGTCGCCGCGGAGCGCATTGCGATGGACGACGCGGTCGACGAAGCCATGCTGGAACAGGAACTCGGCTCGCTGGAAGTTCTCCGGCAGCTCCTGGCCCGTCGTGCCCGCGGTGACGCGCGCGCCCGCGAAGCCGATCAGGGCGTTCGGCTCGGCCAGGTTCACGTCGCCCAGCACCGCATACGACGCGAAGACGCCGCCCGTCGTCGGGTCACTCATGACGCTGATGTACGGGACACCGGCGGCGCGCAGCCGCTCGAGCGCGGCGCACGTCTTCGCAAGCTGCATGAGCGCGAGCGTGCCTTCCTGCATCCGCGCGCCGCCGGACGCCGAGACGACGATCAGCGGGATTCGCTCGGCGAGCGCGTGCTCCGTCGCGCGCGTGACCTTCTCGCCGACGACCGCGCCCATCGAGCCGCCCATGAACCCGAAGTCCATGACGCAGATCGAGACCGGTCGGCCCTCGATCATGCCCACCCCGCGGACCGCGGCGTCCTGGAGACCGGTCGCCATCTGCGCTGCCGCGAGGCGATCCGGGTAGGGCTTCTGATCGACGAATCCGAGCGGGTCCTCGGAGCTCAGCCCTGCGTCGAGCTCGCGGAATGAGCCCTCATCGAGCAGCAGGTCGAGGCGCGCATGCGCGGAGAGGCGAAAGTGGTGGCCGCACGTCGGGCAGACCCGGTCCGCCTTGTCGAGCTGCTTGTTGAAGAGCATCTCCGAGCACGACGGGCACTTCGTCCACAGGTCGGGCGGGTATGCGTCCTTGCGGGGCCGGAACGACGGCAGCTTGATCGGCATCAGCCGGCCTCCGGCGCCCGGCGGGCGTGGGCCGCCCGGATGGCCCGCGCCATTCGGGCGCTCGCGGTTCGGTTGCGCCGCCACGCGACCCATGCCGCGCCGGCGAGTGACAGCGCCGAGGCGGCCATCGCGCCGCGGATCAGCAGCGGCCGACGCTCGTCGTCGTCGAGGAGTCGGAGGTCGGCCAGCGGGTCGGCGGCGCCGGGCCCGGAAATGCGGAACGGGATCGGGTCGGCCTCGCCTCCGGCCGCCGCGGGCAGCCGCAGCGTGGCGGCAGCTTCCGCAAGCCGAAGCGCAAGCCGCTCTTCGAACCTGAACGACGGATGGAACCGCGGAAGATCGCGCGTGAGACGGGCCGAGGCCATGCGCACGGCGGCGTCCACGGCATCACGCGGCGACTTGGGGTCCGGGACCTCGATCGGCCTGCCGGCGAGCAGCGCTTCGAGATAGGCGTCGGTGACCAGCGCGTCGACCTCTGCCTCGCGGCCGAGGATCGTCACCGCTCCGTTCGCCCTCGCCGGATCGGCTTCGGCTTCGGCTCGAGCTCCCTGGCGACGGATCGAAGCGCTCGGTGGATCAGCACCCGCACCGCGCCTTCGCTGCGTCCGAGGACACCCGCGATCTCGGCCGTTGAGAGCTCGTCGACGAAGCGCAGCACGACGGCCTTGCGACGGTCATCGGGCAGCTTGCCGACCGCGCGCCAGGCCGCGGCAGCCTCGTCGCGCCGCGTCGCGTCACGCTCGACATCGAGCGGATCGCGGGCAAGCGCGGCGGCGTCAAGTGGGGCCGTGCGGTGGCGCCGGAGCGCACGTCGCTCGTTCGCGATCGTGTTCCGCGCGATCTGGAACAGCCAGACCTTGAACGTCGAGGAACCGTCGCCGTCGGCCGGCCGTGCGCGATCCTCGAAGCGCTCGAGGTTCGTGAGCGCGGCGAGGAACGTCTTCTCGGTCGCGTCCTCGGCGGCATGGTGGTCGCCGAGCTCGTAGTAGGCGTAGCTGTACACCGGGGCGAGATATCTCCGGTACAGGGCATCGAATTGAGTCGGATCGGCCTGGGCCGCCTCGACCAGCGGACGGTCCCGATCGAGATGGGCGAGCCGGGGCGCAGCATCCTTCCTCGCTGCTCCCGCTCTCCACAACACCGGTCGAGCCATGGCGTTACACCTCAGCCAGGCGAACGTGCACGATTTCGCCGGTCACGACGAGGCGCCGGCCTCGGTCGTCGTCGGACACGATCAGGGCGCCGGACACCTCATCCACGCCGAGCCCGCGCCGGGTATGGGTCGAGCCGTCCGGCCACGACAGCGTCACGTCACGTCCGGTCGTGACCTGGCGACTGGCCCAGCCCGCGGCGTCGAACTGCCCGGCCCGGAGCTCCGCGACGGCGGTTTCGAGGCGCTGGACGAACGCGCTGAGGACCGACTCCCGGTCGACGGCCGCGCCAGCCATCTCGCGAAGCGAGGTCATCGCACTGCGCAGCTCCGGTGGAAAGTCGTCGGGCGACCAGTCGGCGTTGACACCGATCCCGACGACGGCTCGGGGGTCCGGCCCGCCGAGGCCTTCGGTCTCACCGAGGATGCCCCCGAGCTTGCGAATGTCGGACCCGTCGATCACCGCGACGAGGTCGTTCGGCCATTTGAGCCGGATCGCGCCGGGCATCAGCCCGACGCTGGCTTCGGCCGCGTCCGCCATCGCGAGCGAGACGATCGCCGCGAGACGCCATGTCTGATCTGGCGCGAGCCAGGTTGGGCGGAAGCCGATCGAGGTCAGGAGCGCTGCACCTGGGGGTGCCGTCCACGAGCGGCCCGCGCGTCCCCGGCCGGCTGTCTGCGCGTCTGCGATCGCGATGCAGATCTCCGGCTCGCCCGCCGCAAGCCAGTCCCGAACGACGTCGTTCGTCGAGCCGACCTGATCGAAGCGTTCGAACCGACCGATCGCGGTCGGACCGATCACGGACGTCATCGGTTCGCGCGAGCCGTTCGAGCGCGCCGGATCAGCGGACCACCGCCGCGTCGACCGGGTCCGGCCGCGCCAGCTCGAAGGCCGCATGGAGCGCCCGGACCGCCGTCTCGAGCTCGGCCTCGGCGATCATGCACGTGATCCGGACCTCGGACGTCGAGATCATCTCGATGTTCACCCCCGCGTCGGCGAGCGTGCCGAACATCCGCGCCGCGTACCCGGGCGCGTTGTGCAGCCCGGCCCCGACGATCGAGACCTTGGCGACCGAATCGTCTGACGTCAACTCCTGCGCGCCCAGCTCTTCGCTCACCGCTGCGAGCACTTTCTTCGCCCGCGCGAGCTCAACGCGCGGGACCGTGAAGGACATGTCAGTGGTGCCGCCGTGGCCGACGTTCTGGACGATCATGTCGACGTTGATCGCGGCTTCGGCCAGCGGCTGGAAGACGCTGCGGGCCACGCCCGGCCGGTCAGGCACCGCGACGAGCGTGACCTTCGCGACGTTCCGGTCGTGGGCGATCCCGCGGACCTTGTTGCGCTGCTCCACGAGCGGATCCTCCGTGATTCGCGTTCCGGGCGCATCCTCGAACGAGCTCAGGACTTCGATCTCGACGTCATTGACCCAGGCCAGCTCGACCGCCCGAGTCTGCATGACGCCGGCGCCCTGGTGGGCGAGCTCGAGCATCTCCTCGTAGCCGATGACAATGAGCTGCCGTGCCTCCGGTTCAAGGCGCGGATCGGCGGTGAAGATGCCGCGGACGTCGGTGAAGATGCGGCACTGGTCGGCGCGGAGGGCCGCCGCGAGCGCGACGGCCGTCGTGTCGGAGCCGCCGCGGCCGAGCGTGGTCGTCTCGGCGAGGTCCGCCGCGGCGCTGCTCTGGCCCTGGAAGCCAGCGACGATGACGACGTTGCCGTGGTCCAGCTCTGTCCTGACGCGTCGGGGTTCGATGTTGGCGATCCGGGCCTTGCCGTAGCGGCCGTCCGTCGTGATCCCGGCCTGGGCGCCGGTCAGCGAGATGGCGCGGACGCCCTGCGCGTGCAGGGCCATCGAAACGAGCGTCGCGCTCTGGTGCTCGCCGGTCGCGAGGAGCATGTCGAGCTCGCGTGGATCCGGCTCGGCCCCGGCCTCACCGGTCAGCGCATCGGCGAGCGCCAGAAGCTCGTCCGTGGTGTCGCCCATCGCGGAGACCACGACGACAAGCTCCGCTCCTGCCCGCCTTTCCCGCGCGATCCGTGCCGCGGCTGCCCTGATCCGCTCGGCGTTCGCGACCGACGAGCCACCGAACTTGAGCACGGCGAGCGGCGGCCGCCGTTGATCGGCGCCGTGCGGGTCGTGTTCGGCGGCAGGCATGGGCGGCGCATTCTACCCGACGCCCTCCACGCCTCCGATCAGGCTCGGCTCACCGGGCTCGGCGGCCTCACGGGGTCGTGTTGGCGCCAGTTGCACGGAACACGTGCAATTCGCGCCGCGCGGTCGCCGGATGATCGCCTGGCGTGCATTTGGCGGCGAATTGCCGGCGATGGCCGTCCGGGCGTGCGCAACTCGTGCCGGTTAGTCGCGCCGGCCGCCTCTCACGCCTGCCGGCGGGACGCACCACGTGCAATCGGCGATTCGACGAAGAGGATCCCTGCGATGCCCGGCAGGGACGGACGACGGATCCACGCGAGGCACGCCCGACCTTCAGCCGGGAGCGATGCAGCGAATGCGCGGCGGTGACGCGCGATCCGGCGACGGGTGGTGCCGCTCTCGGCGACAACCAGGAGCTTGGCCACGCCGTTGCATCGCCACCCGCGCTCCCGAGCGATCCTCGGCGCCAAGCGCGCTTTTCGGTCAATTCCGATCAGGGTTGAGCCCACCTCGCCGATCGATGCCTTCACCTCGATGACGACAACCAGTCCGGTCTCGGCGTGGCGCGCGAATACGTCGATCGAGCCACGCTCGCCATAGATCGAGAACGAGACCTCGACGTCGACTTCCCAGCCGGCCGCCAGGAAGAGCCCAACGACCGCGTCAACGAGCGCCGCATGCCGCTCGTCGATCAGCCGGTCGAGGGCTTCGCCGCGCCAGCGGAAGTCGAGACCCAGCTGGCCATCGAGCGCCCGGGCGATCGCCTCGAGGTCCCCGAACATGATCCGATCGATCGCGCCGCGCTCGATTTGCCCAACAATGCTGCGAGAGCGGCCGATGCGGGACCCGAGCGTGGCCTGCGTCCAGGCGTGACGACTTCGCAGAGCGCGTACGGCCCGGCCGAACCTGATTCGGTCCACCTGCGCGATGATGGCGCTGGCGACTCACCCTGCGATCAACCGCCGATGGGAGATCACGCCCATGTGCTTCGACCATGACTCGCGACCGCCGATCGAGCCCATCCCGCCGATTGCCGGCGGCGCGATCGATGCCGAGCGGATCACGCTGGTGTCGGAGGATGGAACCCGCGTCTCCGCGTTCCGCGCCCGGGCTGCCGAGCCAACCGGCGCAGGGATCGTGATCCTGCCGGACGTCCGCGGCCTCGTCCCCTACTTCGAGGAGCTCGCGAGCAGGTTTGCGGAGCGGGGCGTCCATGCGCTCGCGATCGACTACTTCGCGCGCACGGCCGGCCTCGGACCGCGACCGGCGGACTTCGACTTCAAGTCCCACGTACCGCAAACACGCTGGCCGACACTTGCGATGGACATTCGAACCGGCATCGCCCAGTTGCGCAGCGAGGACGGCGGCAGCGCGACGTCAGTCTTCACGACCGGGTTCTGCATGGGCGGGCGGCTCGCGTTCGTGTCGAACACGATGGGCCTCGGCCTTGCGGGAGTCATTGGCTTCTACGGCTGGCCGGTCGGTGCCTCCCGCGACGTCCCGGCGCCGGTCGACCTCGTTGGCGAGATGTCGGCACCCGTGCTCGCGATCTGGGGCGGGGCCGACGAGGGCATCACGCCTGACATCACCGCAGCGTTCGACCGCGCGCTCGAGGGCGCGGGCGTCGAGCATCGATCGATCACGTACCCAGGCGCGCCGCACTCCTTCTTCGACCGCAAGGCGGAGGAGTTCGCCGAGGCTTCGGCTGGCGCATGGAAGGAGACGCTGGCGTTCATCGGGGCAAACACGGGCAGCTGAGCCGAGCCGCGGGCCTCCCGGCTAACGTTTGATCAGCTGCCAGCCGACCGCGAGCGTGACCCCAACAGCGACGACCGGGAGCCAGTAGCCGGGCAAGATCGTGTGAAGCGTGCTGAAGACGCTGTTCGCGGCGACACCCAGCGCTTCCCAGGCGCCGCCGACCAGGCTCGTGATGCCGTTCCCGATCGCCCGGATCAGGCCCCCGAAGATGTCCGGCATGCGTCCAGTGTCGCGGCCGGTGTCAAGCGCCGAACGAGCCGAACGCGCGGGTCGGGCGCCTCGGCGCTCAGCCAGACGCGACGACCGCGGCGCCGGCATTGCGCGGGGCGACGACCTCGATCCGACCCGGCAGGTCCGTGTCGGCGGCGGCAGCTCGGAACGCACCTTCGATCGCCGCGATTGCGGAGAGCGAGTCGCTGAACGCGACGACCGTCGAACCCGCCCCTGACAGGCACGCGCCGATCGCACCGGCCTGCCGCGCGTCGGCGACCAGTCGCGGCAGCTGCGGATAGACCGCCGCGCGGTACGGCTCGTGGAGCCGATCCTCGGTGAGCCAGCGCAGGACGTCCAGGCGGCCGGCAGCCAGGCCGGCGACGCCGGTTGCGACCCGCCCGAGGTTCGCGACGGCATCGGCCAGCGGCACGGACTCCGGCAGCACGCGCCGCATCTCCGCGGTCTCCAGACGCAGCTCGGGGATGAAGAGGATCGCGCGCAGGCCCCGCGGGACCTCGAACCGGACCGCCTCGACGCCGCCGCGCGTGACGACGGACGCGGTCAAGCCACCGAGCAGGGCGGCCGCGGCGTTGTCCGGATGGCCTTCGATCGTCGTCGCGAGTCGGAGGAGATCGCCGTTGGCGAGGGCGCCGCCGGCCAGCGCGTTTCCGGCGACCAGGCCCGCGACCGTTGCCGCGGCGCTGGAGCCCAACCCTCGAGCAAGCGGGATGCGGTTCTTCATCTCGATCCGCCAGGCGATGTGCTCCGCACCGTCGCCGCGCGCTTCGGTCAGCGCCGCTTCGAGGCCGCGCACGAAGCGGTTCGAGCGGTCCGCCGGCAGCTCGTCGGCGCCCTCGCCCTCGACGCTGAGCTCGACTCCGTCGCGACTCCAGCCGCGGACCTCGACCTCCACGCGGTTCAGCAGGTCGAGCGCCATCCCGAGGCAGTCGTAGCCCGCGCCGAGGTTCGCCGAGCTCGCGGGCACATCGACGACGACGCGGCGGCCGTCGAGCTCGTGAAGCCACGACGCGACCATCAGCGACTCACGTCCAGCCGAGCGCTGACGCGACACCGCCGACGCTCGCGGGAGCCTCGAGCACCGAACCGGCGATTCGGCCGGCGGTATCGGGATCCTTGAGACCGGAGCCGGTCAGCACGCACACGATCACGGCGTCGTCGTCGATCTCGCCGGCGCGGCGGAGCTTCGCGACGCCGGCCACGGCCGCCGCGGACGCCGGTTCGCAGAAGATGCCGTCGAGCCGGGCGAGGTCGCCGTAGGCCGCGAGGATCTCGTCGTCCGTGACCGCGTCGATCCGCCCGCCGGAGTCGTCCCGAGCCGCGATCGCCTTCGTCCACGACGCCGGATTTCCGATCCGGATCGCGGTCGCGATCGTTTCGGGCCGTTCGACCCGCTCGCCGAGCACGAGTGGCGCAGCGCCGGCGGCCTGGAAGCCGAACATTCGCGGCCGGCTGTCCGTCAGCCCGGCCGCCTCGTAGTCCGAGAAGCCGGCCCAGTAGGCGCTGATGTTGCCGGCGTTGCCGACCGGGATCGCGAGCAGGTCCGGCGCCCGGCCGAGGTCGTCGCAGACCTCGAAGGCACCCGTCTTCTGGCCCTCGAGCCGATGCGGATTGACCGAGTTCACGAGGGCAACCGGGTGGTCCTCCTGTTCGGCGAGCGCCCGAACGATCGACAGCGCGTCGTCGAACGACCCGTCGACAGCGACGACACGGGCGCCGGCGACGAGCGCCTGGAGCAGCTTCCCGAGCGCGATCTGGCCCTTCGGCAGGACGACGACGACCTCGAGTCCAGCGGCTGCGCCGTAAGCTGCAGCCGACGCCGACGTGTTCCCGGTCGAGGCGCAGATCAGCGCGTCCGCTCCGCCTTCGATCGCCTTGGCCACCGCGAGCACCATGCCCCGATCCTTGAACGAGCCGGTCGGGTTCAGGCCCTCCAGCTTCGCATACAGGTTCGGCAGGCCGAGCTCTTCGCCCATGCCCTTCAGCCGAACCAGCGGCGTGGCGCCTTCCCCGAGCGAGATGTCCGGCGTCGAGTCCGAGACCGGGAGGAACGCCCGATACCGCTCGAGGAGCCTGGGTCGCCGTGTCACCCCTCGACCCTCGGATACCTGGCGCCCGATGGGCCCTCGAACCAGTCGCTCGACGAAGGCATTGCCACGCGGCCGCGGCCCGCCTCGGGCAGCCCGGCCCACGTGCTGCCGCCACTACGCGCGATCGCGAGCAGGTCGCCGAGGATCGCCGACGCCGTCGCCGAGCCGCCCGCGCCCGGACCCATGAAGCTCACGCGCCCGAGCGGCTCCGCCTCGATCTCGACGTGGTTCGTGACGCCATCGATCCAGGCGAGCTCCGACCACTGCGACACGGCGACGCAGGAAACGGACGCCTCGATCGTGTCCGGGCTCGATGTCCGCGCGGCGCTGGCAAGGAGCTTGATCGCGAGCCCCGCCTCGTTCGCGGCGTCGAGGTCCTCTTTCGTGACGCCGGTGATGCCCGGCGCGCCGTCGCCGGCGCGATTCGGGACCTTCGAAGGATCGAGCCAGGCCCCGAACGCGAGCCTGGCGAGGACGACGAGCTTGTTCACGGCGTCGAGGCCTTCGACGTCGGCGGTCGGATCGGCTTCAGCGTAGCCCGCGACCTGCGCGGCAGCCAGGACGTCGGCGTACGAACCGCCCTGCTCGCCAGCCATCTCGGTGAGGATGTAGTTCGTCGTTCCGTTGACGATGCCTCGGACTCGCCGGACGTCGTTCGAAGCGAGGTCAGCGGCGAGCGGAGTCAGCACGGGGATGCCACCGCCGACGGACGCTTCGAACCTGAGCGCTGTGCCACCACGCCGGGCCGCCGCCTCGAGCTCCGGGCCGTGGTGCGCGAGCAGGTGCTTGTTCGCGGTCACGACGCTGCGGCCGCCGTTGAGCGCCGCCGTGATCAGCGTCCGCGCCGGTTCCTCGCCGCCCATGACCTCGACGACGACGTCCGTCCCTGGCGACGCGATGAGATGGGCGGGCGCGTCCGTGAGCAGCGCGGACGGGATCCCGCCGGCCGCCGCCTTCGCGACGTCCCGCACCGCCACCCCGACGAGCTCGAGCCGCGACCCATCTGCGGTCAGGAGGGCATCCGGACGCTCGAGGAACGCTCGCGCCACCTCCCGCCCGACCGTCCCAGCCCCGATCAACGCGACGCCCAGGGGCGCGCTCATACGGCTCGTCGGCGGGGCTCGACCATGCTCGCGATGGTAGCCGCCCGGTACACTCGCGGACCATGACGACCGCGACCCAGTCGGCCGCCCGCGCCTCGGACCTGCCGGTCGCCAAGCGGACCTTCAGCGGCATCCAGCCGTCGGGCACGGTCCACCTCGGGAACGACCTCGGGGCGATCCGGAACTACGTCCGGCTCCAGGACGAGTACGAGGCGATTTACTGCATCGTCGACTACCACGCGCTGACGAGCACCCACGACGGCGACGTCCTTCGAGCCCGAACACGCGAGATGGGTGCCGCGCTCATCGCCCTCGGCCTCGACCCCGAACGCTGCACGCTCTTCGTCCAGAGCCACCGGCCCGAGCACACCGAGCTCGGCTGGCTGTTCTCGACCGTGACGCCGGTCAGCTGGCTCGAACGCACGCCGACGTACAAGGAGAAGCGCGAGCAGCAGCCGGACGACGTCAACCACGGCCTGCTCACGTACCCCGTCCTCCAGGCGGCCGACATCGCGATCTACAAGGCGACGCTCGTGCCCGTGGGACGGGACCAGGCGGCCCACCTCGAGCTGTCGCGTGAGATCGTCCGCGCCTTCAATCGCCGCTACGGCGAGATGTTCCCCGAGCCCGAGGCGGTCTTCACGGAAGCACCGAACGTGCTCGGGACCGACGGCGTCCGAAAGATGTCGAAGTCCGTAGGGAACACGATCGACATCCTCGCCGAGCCAGACCTGATCAGGAAGCAGGTGACCTCAATGGTCACCGACACGCAGCGCATCCTGCGGACTCAGCCCGGGCGCCCGGAGGTCTGCAACGTCTGCCAGCTGCAGCCGTTCTTCGGCGACGACTACGAGGATCTCTGGGACGGCGAGCGGACCGCCCGAACCGGCTGCGTCGACATGAAGAAGCTCCTCGCGGAGCGGATCGTGCGGCACTACGCGCCGGCCCGAGAGCGCTACCTGGAGCTCCTCGCGAAACCCGATCAGCTGGACGAGATCCTCCGCGCCGGCGCGGACCGCCTCGCCCCGCAAGCGGCCGCGACGATGGCCGACGTCCGCGAACGCATGGGCCTCCGATGACGTCCGACTTCACGCCCCGCGAACGGCGCTGGCTGGACGCGCTGCTGATCCTCTCGACGCTCGCTGTCGGCTACGTCGTGATGCTGTTCGTCGGCCAGATCTTCGAGGCCTTCGGCGACCTGATCATGGTCTTCTTTCTGGCCTGGCTGCTGGCGTTCATCCTGAGCCCGCTCGTCGGGCGGCTGTCGCGCATTCCGTTCCTGTCGCGGACCGGCGCGGTCCTGATCGTCTATGTCCTGTTGTTCGGCGGCCTCGTCGTCCTGGCGATCGCGATCGCCGGCGCGCTCGCCAACTCGGTCGCCGACTTCATCTCCGGCGTCCCGACCCTGCGCGAGGACCTGCCGAGCATCCTCGCGCCGTGGCAGGCGCGCCTCGACGGCCTCGGCTTCCTCGACATCGACCTCGCGACCCAGGCGCGGACGTTCCTCGACAACCTCAACGACTACGCGACCCAGCTCGCCGGACCGCTCCAGCAGGTCGCGGTGGCCAGCCTCGGCGCGATCGCAACGCTCCTGCTGATCATCATCCTCTCGCTGTACATGGTCGCGGACAGCGAGCGGATGCTGTCGTTCCTGTTCCGGCTCGTCCCGCCGGCGTTCGCGGCCGACGCGCGGGTCATCGAGACGAGCGTCGCGCGGTCGTTCGGCGGGTTCCTCCGCGGCCAGGCGATCATGGGCGTCCTGTACGCCGGGTTCGCGGTTGCCGCGAGCGCCGCGTTCGGCCTCGACTACCTCGCCGCGACCTCGGCGGCGGCCGGCATCCTCATGGCCATCCCGTTCTTCGGTCCTTTCGCGGCGTGGGCGCCGCCGATCCTCGTCGCGATCTTCCTCAAGCCGGACGCGCTGCTCTGGACCACGATCGTCATGGCTGTCGGCTGGCTGCTCGTCATGAATGTGGTCCAGCCGCGCGTCATGGCGAGGTCGCTGCAGATCCATCCGATCGTCGTCCTGGGCTCGGTCCTCGTGGGCGCGAAGGTCGCCGGGGTCGCCGGCGCGATCTTCGGCATCCCGATCGCGGCGGTGCTGGCGGCGTTCTTCTTCCACTACCTCGAGCGGACGCGCGACGTTGGCCCGGTCGCGGCTCGGGCGGCGCGGCGCGTCGAGGAGCGCGAGGGCCGGATGGTCAGGACACCGAGGGAGCCGAATCCGGGGATCGACGCGGATGTCGAACCGACGGAGGCCGAAGCGCCGGGCTGAAGCGCCCGGCGCCAGCTCCACCGTTCTCGACCGTCCGCGACGGCCATGCGATCCGCGTCGACCCGACAAAGAGTGTGGTCATCCGCACTATCAGGGCGACGGTGGCGGGCGCATGGTCCTCTCACGCAGCACCGGTTGGCGGGGGCCCCGGAGGCGCATCACGAGAGGGAGGAATCCAATGAGGACAAGGCTTCCGCTGGCCATCGCAGTCGGGACGCTGGCCGCGACAGTGTTCGGAGCCGCGGCGACCCTGGGATCCGGCTCCGGACCCGGATACGCCGCGGTGACTGCGTTCAGCGCCGCCGCGCAGAACGGGAACGTGGCCAAGCTGTCGGTGACCGTGGATGGGACGATCCCGCGCGACCCAGACGCGTTCATCGGTTCGCATGCCGTGGTCGGCCTCGCGTGGGCGGATCTCGACACCGGCAAGGTCTTCGTTACGACGATCCATCCGGTCCTTGGGCGGGACTCGCACCAGAACCCCGACGCCTGGCACGCGCACACCGCGACGCTCGGCGGCGGCGCGAGCTCGCCGAACGACTTCTGCGTCCTGTCGATCGACTCGACGCCGACGGCCGGGATCTCGATCCACGGCAACACGATGCGAGTGAACGTCTCGCTCGACGACCTGCCGGTCGCTCCGTCGGCGTTCGACGCGGCCGTCGGCTTCACGATCGAGCCGGACGACGCGTGCGGTTCGGGCCTCGCAGTCAGGACTGTCAGCTAGACAATTGCGCCGGCGGCGGTCAGCCGCTTTGAGAGAGCCGCGCGGTTGCCGACGCGGAGCTTCTCAAAGACCTTCTCGGAGGTGCCTCTTGACCGTCGCCGGCGTGATCGACAGGTCGGCCGTGCTCTGGCAGCGCGCTCGCTGAGTCGCCCGCGTGACGCCGCGGGAACTGAACGTGGCGCGCTTGCAGCTCAGTGCGAGACTAGTTGCAACAGGACCCCGGGCCGGAGCTTCGAATGCCATCGATCCCTGAGCGCAGCCTGCCGGTCGGCACGGTGACGTTCCTCTTCACCGACATCGAAGGCTCGACGCGACTTCTTTCGGCGCTTGGTGACCGATATCCTGCCCTGCTCGCCAAGCACAATGGGCTCCTCCGTGACTCGATCGCCTCGCACACTGGGATCGAGGTCAATACCGAGGGGGATGCCTTCTTCGCGGTCTTTGGCTCGGCCCTCGATGCGATGACTGCAGCCGCCGAGGCGCAGCGGGGTCTGGCGGCAATGGCGGGGTCGGAGCCTGCGATCGTCCGAGTGCGGATGGGTCTCCACACCGGTGAGGGCCGACTCGGAGGCGACGACTACGTCGGCCTCGACGTCAATCGTGCGGCGCGGATCGCCGCGGCGGGACACGGCGGCCAGGTGCTCCTGTCCGACGCCACAGCCGCGCTCATCGCCCGCGACCTGCCGGAGGGCGTCACCCTGCGCGATCTCGGCGACCACAGGCTCAAGGATCTGCCGGCCGCGGAACGGATCTGGCAGCTCGACATCGTCGGCCTCCAACAAGAGTTCGGCGCGCTCCGCTCGATCGATGCGCGGCCCAACAATCTGCCCGTCTCGGCCACACAGCTGATCGGCCGCGAAGCGGAGGTGCAGGCAATCATCGAGCTCCTCCAGCAACGACGCCTGGTGACGCTGACCGGCCCGGGCGGCACGGGCAAGACCAGGCTCGGGCTCGCGATCGCAGTACGCCTCCTGCCCGAGTTCGCCGACGGCGCCTTCTTCGTTGAGCTTCAGGATGCTCGCGACCGCGCCGCCGCCGCCGCCGCTCTCGCCTCCGCTCTCGGCGTCCGGGAGACGCTCGATCGCGACCTCGAGCAGGGGGTGAAGGACTTCCTGCGCGAGCGCGAGCTGCTGCTGGTCCTCGACAATTTCGAGCAGCTCGTGAGCGCCGCGCCGCTAGTAGCCGAGCTGCTCGCCGGCTCGCCGCGTCTGCGGATCGTTGTCACGAGCCGAGCCGTCCTGCGCGTGTCCGGGGAGCAGGAATTCGGCGTCCCGCCCCTCGACCTTCCGGACCGCCACAACCTGCCTCCGCTCGCGGCGCTCTCGCAGTACGAGGCCGTCGCGCTGTTCATCGAGCGCGCTCGGGCGGTGAGGCCCGACTTCGAGGTCACGAACGCGAACGCGCCCGCTGTCGCTGAGATCTGCAGCCGGCTCGACGGGCTGCCGCTGGCGATCGAGCTCGCGGCCGCCCGGATCAAGGTCCTCGGCCCGGAGGCAATCCTCGATCGACTCGAGCGGCGGCTCCCGGTCCTGACCAGCGCGGGGCAGGACGTGCCGGCACGGCAGCGAACGCTCCGCGGAGCCATCGACTGGAGCTTCGAGCTGCTCGACGAGGCGGAGCGGCGCCTGTTCGCCCGGCTCGCGGTCTTCGTCGGCGGTTGGACCCTGGAGGCGGCCGGCGAGGTCTGCAATCCGGGCGCTGAGCTCGGGATCGACACGCTCGATGGGCTCGCCTCCCTGGCCGACAAGAGCCTGATCCATTCGGTCTCGGGAGACGCTGGGGAGTCCCGCTTCGGGATGCTCCAGGTCATCAACGAGTTCGCGGAAGAGCGACTCGACGAGGCACCGGACGCCAGCGGGCTACGCACGCGCCATGCCCACCACTTCCTTGCCCTGGCCGAGGAGGCTGAGCCGGAGCTTCGCCGTTCTGCTCTGCGACGCTGGCAGCACCGGCTCCGGCGCGATGAAGGGAACTTCCGAGCTGCGCTGCACTGGGCGGTGGAGGGCGGAGACGTCGAGGTCGGCCTGCGGACCGCCGGTGCGCTTTGGGATTACTGGCACTACTGGGCCGAGCTGCGTGAGGGCAGGGCTTGGCTGGAATCGCTGCTAGCGCTCCAGGCTGCCGCCGTGGCCGGTCCAGCCAGGGCGAAGGCACTCGGGGGACTGGCTGCCCTCGTGTACTGGCAGGGCGATGCCGACCGCGCCTGGGCGCTCTACGAGGAGGCGCTGGCGATCTACCGAAAGATCGGCGACGACATCAAGATCGCCCAGGCGCTCTTCGACAGCGCCTGGGCGGCAGCGGCGCGGCGGGATCTCGCTTCCGTTGAAGCGCGTGCGCAGGAGGCCATCGAGGTCTACCGGCGGGCCGGCGATGCCGCGAGCGCGGCGCTGGTCGACGCATGGCTCCGAGTCGAGCCGCTGATCACGGGTCTCGGTGGGGACGTCAATATCGCCGTCCGGGCCGTGCACGAAGCGCTGGCAGCGAGTCGTCAGCTTGGTCGCACCCACGACGCAGCCGACTGGCTGACGGCATTCGTCTTCGTCTATCGGATGGCGGGCGATTCCGATCGGTCCACCGTGGCCGCGCAGGATGCTGTGAGAGCCTGGCACGAGCTGGGGAACGTGGGCCGACTGCCCGTCCTGTTCAAGGCGCTGGCGTCGCTGGCGCTGGGCCAGGGTTGGCTGGAGCGCGCCGTGCGCCTGGGTGCTGCGGCGGAGCGCTTCAACGCGGAGTTCGGCGGAGAGCTGTCGGACGTGTTCGGCGCCCTGGGCGATCCCGTTGAGGAGGCGCGTCCTTTGCTCGGCTCGGCGGACCACGCCCGCGCCAGCGACGAGGGCATGAGCATGGGTCTCGACGAGCTGGTTGCCTACGCTCTCGAGCCGGTGCCGAGCGCGGAGAGCGCACCGGCGTGAGCGGCATCCTCGCTGTCTCCGGCAGCTCGGTGACGAGCCCTCTCGCCACGTCTCGGTGATCCCCGCTGCTAAACGGCGATGGCGACTACTCGTGCGATCGACGGTCGACGGGCAGCCCGGCCGCGACCCAGCCGTTGAAGCCCCCGATGAGGTCGGTAGCCCGATCGAATCCAAGATCGCGGAGGGTCGCCGCGGCAAGACTTGAGCTATAGCCGTCGGCGCAGACGAGGATGACTTGGCGCGTCCTGTCCGAGAGCCGCTTGTCGTCGTGGCCCGAGGTGGGGTCGAGGCGCCAGTAGAGAACCGAAAGCGGGACGTGCACTGAGCCCGGGATCACCCCGCTGGTCCGGCGGGCATCCGCGCATCGCGTGTCGACGATGAGGGCCCCTGTCGCCGCCGCCTGCAGCGCCGCTGGGGGGTCAAGACGGTCGATCCGGGCGCGCGCCGCTTCGAGGAGCGCGCCGATCGTGCCGGTCGAGCGATCGTTGGTCATCGCTGCAATGGTCGCGCGTTCGTCAACGCCCGGGACGTGGATGGGTCTCGTACATCCGGACGAGAGCGACGAGGCCGGAGGCAGCCGTCAGGCCCGCCACCACCCAGATCGCAGCGGTCATCCCCAATCGGTCGGCAATCACGCCGGCGAGCAGGGCGCCGACGACGAACCCGGCATCCCGCCAGAACCTGTAGGCGCCGACCGCCGATGCCCGCCAGGCAGGATGAGCAACATCGCCAATGACCGCGAGAAGGGTCGGGTAGACCATGGCGGTGCCGGCCCCGAGAGTGATGGCCGCGAACGCCCACGGCCCGAACCCGTGCGCCGTCGCGACGAGGGCCAGTGCGGCCGCCTGGAGCAGCATGCCGCCGACGATCAGCCCCTTGCGGCCGAGTCGATCAGACAGCGCGCCGGTCCCAAGCTGTCCCATCCCCCACACGGCCGGATAGAGCGCGGCCACGACGCCGATCTCGCCGACCGTCAAGCCCGCTGCGGCGAAATAGATCGGGAGGAGCCCCCAGGCAAGGCCGTCGTTGAGATTGTTCACGAGCCCCGCCTGGCTTGCGGCCGAGAGCGCGCGTTCACGGAAGCTCGTGAGCTCGAATACCCGCCGCGTCGATATCGCCGCCGTCGCACTGTCGTGAGCCTCGTGGTTCGTGGCCTCGACACGGGCATGATCACGCGTCTCGCGGACGAAGATCGTCGACAGTCCGAGGCCGAGGCCGGCGTAAGCAACACCAAGCAGGAACGGCGCCGGCCGCAGGCCCCAGCGCTCCGCGATGAACCCAGTTGCCAATGCGGTGAGGGCCACTGCGCCGTAGCCGGCGGCCTCGTTGAGCCCGAGCGCGAGGCCGCGCCGGGCGGGTCCGACGAGGTCGATCTTCATGATCACCGTCGTCGACCAGGTCAGGCCCTGGTTGATGCCCAGCAAGACGTTGGCCACAACGATCCAGCTCCAGTCTGGCGCCCAGATGAGGAGCAGGGGCACCGGGAGGCCGACAAGCCAGCCAGCGACCAGGACCGGCTTGCGACCGTAGCGATCGGACAGAGCGCCGGCCGCGAAGTTGGTCACGGATTTCGTGAGCCCGAACGCGACGATGAAGGTCAGCGCGGAGCTCAGCGCCGCGAGACCGAAGACATTCGTCGCCAGCAGCGGCAGGACTGTGCGCTCCTGCCCCACCATGCCACCGACCAGCGCGTTCACCGCCACGAGGAGCGCGAACTGCCCGAGGTTGCTGCGCAACCCGAGCCGCACGTTGGGCATCGAAATCGCCACGGACCGAGTATGCGGCGCGCTCAAACGCTGCAGTCACGGCCCGGGCGTCGGCGGGACGTCGAGACGGCGCCAGCGGATGAGGGCGAAGCCCGTCCGCTGACGCCGTCCTGAGCGCCCGAGGCGCTATCGCGATGTGACCATGTAGTAGGTCACCCAGCCCGGCTCGCTGGCCACCGTGATCGAGGCCCATCCGTCCGGGCCTGACGTCCCGACCGGAACGGTCCGAATGTGGATCGTCTGAGTGCTTGTCTGGCACTGACCAGCGCGGAGGAACGGGCCCTCCGATGTGTCCACGCTCGGCAGGAAGGCTTTGTCCGTGGCGTTCGGACACTCAGCCGGATCCTGCAGATAGACGGCTGTCGTGAGTCCGAGGATCGCCGGGAAGAAGCCGATGCCCTTGTGCTGCGGACCGAGCGTCGCCCCCTGGCCGTCGTGGACGTGCCACGTCGGGGGCAGCTGCGACGCATCGCTGGCAGCGATTGCGGCACCCGCGAGCATGCTCAGCATTCCGAGCGTGGCCGCGACGCCGATGAGCTTCCGCAGGATGAATGACCACACACCTTGACTTCGAGGTTCCATCACGTTCTCCCTTCACCCGACGCCATGGACACCGCCACGTGCTCGATCTCGTGGAGGATCCGTACGCCGGCACCACCGTCCGGAAACATCGCCCGAACGGCCCCATCGATGTCGGCCGGGTCGAATGCCCAGCCCTCCAATACGACCCCCACCCCGAAACGGTCCGAAAGCAGCGAGATCCGGGTGACCCCCAGGCGCGCGAGGCGCTCGGCGGCTTCAGGTCCGACGACCGGCTCCGCGGTCTCAGGACCGGCGACGAGCATCGCGATGGCCACTCGGGCGCCCTCCTCACTGGCTGCATGACCCTTCATGGGATCTGCGAGCGAGGCTAGGCTCGGGCGCGACCCTCATTCATCGGGCGAATCCCGTACCGAAGCGGATCGGACCAGCGAAGCGAGCTCGGTCCGGTTCCGCAGCCCGACCTTCGCGAGGATGTTCGTCACGTGGCGTTCGATCGTCTTCGGGGACACGACCAGCGCCTCGCCGATCTCACGATTGCTGGCGCCGTCGGCAACGCGGCGCGAGATCTCGAGCTCTCGCTTGCTCAGGCCGGCAAGTCCGACTCCGACGTTTGAAGCGGCTCGACGCCACGCGCGGACGCCGAGGCCGCGCAGGGCTTTCGCGATGAGGCGCCCTTCGCTCGCGGCGCCGCAGCGCTCGGCCAGCTCGGCCGCCGCCGTATACATGGTCACTGCGCGATCGCGGTCGAGCCGTGCGAGACAGCGGCCAAGGTCGATCCGAGTCCAGACGAGCTCCAGGTTCAAGCCAGCACGTTCAAGCGTCTCGGCATGCGTACTCAATAGGGAGACGGCGGCCGTGTCATCGCCATCCGCGGCCGCGATCGCCGCCGCCACCCGGATCCGCCAGAACGTGCGGCTGGCGGGACTCGAGTCAGGACGCCGATCCCATTCGCCCAGCGCCCGCCGAGCATCGTCCACCCGTCCGATCCGGGCGAGCAGCTCGGCCGTCGCAAGAGCGGTGCCGGCGCTGTGCCGCGGACAGCGGGCGAGCTCCGCATCAGCCGCCGCGGCGACGAGCCGCTCCTCAACCTCCCTCGCCGCCTGTGCGCCCAACACGCGAGCTTGCCATGTGGCAATCGCGATGTGGAGGTCCTGGCGGTAGTGAGGGTCGGTCTCGGCCTCTGCATCGCGGCGGAGCGCACGTAGCCCAGCTGCCGCGTCTACGAGGGAGAGCTCGATGATGTGTTGGATGGACGGGCCGGAGCCCCAGTGCCGGGGCGCGTCGGTGAGCCTCGCCTCGAGCTGTCGTGTCTCGACCGCGACGGCTTGGGCATCGGCGAGACGGCCCATGTCTCGAAGGACTCGCGCCAGGCCGATGCCGGCGAGGACCGTCAGCGTCGGGAGCACGAGGCGTTTCGAGACCTCCCACGCCTGGCGGCTCTGCGCCTCCCCTTCCTTCAGGCGGACCACGGTCCGCAACGCCTGTGCGACACGGATCTGAGCGGCCAGGTGCGACTCATCGTCGAGGCTCGCAGCGATGCGCAGGCAAGGCTCAGCGAGAGCTGGGATGTCGTCATCGCGACTCTCCTGCATGGCGCCATCCATCGCGACTTCGACGGCTGCCAGGTACGCCCGGCGAGCCGAAGGCGGAAGCCGCTCGAGCCCGCCGCCAGTGGCAGCCATGTCCTCGGCCGCCGCGACGGCCCGCGTCGCGGTCCGGCTGCCTGCGGCCGTCTCGTGATCCAGCCACAGCTCAACGTCGGCGCGCAAAGCCTCGAGCCGCACGGTCGCCTCGAGCTCTGGCGCTGGTAGTGCCTGGGCGCGGTCGATGTGCAGATGCGCCTCGTCGCGCCGCCCGAAGCGGTAGGCCGCACGAGCTGCCTCGGTTTCTGCGTGACGTCGCTCGGCGTCGTCAGCGGTCTGGTCGCTGACGCGCGCCCATCGTTCGAGCGCGAGTTCGACCTCGCCGATGGCCGCACCCGACTCGGCAATCGCTCGATCCAGGCGGATCCGCTCTGCCGATCCTGATTCTTGGGCATCACTGATCGATGCGAGGAGGCGAAGGTCGTCGCCGTTCAGCATGCGCCGCCCCGGCGACGAGATCAGCCGCAGCGCGAGCTCGGCCGTGGGTTGGCCGGCGGCGACGCGGTGATCGAGCGACTCGCGCAGCAGCATTACGTCGTCGCCGGCCGTTGCCTCGATCCGGTCAGCCAGGCGCGCATGAAGGCGCTGACGAGCGCTGACCGGCAGGCTCGCCGTTGCAGCCTCGCGGATGAGGTCGTGAGCCAGACGGATCGTCCCGCTGACCTCGACGCCGAGTCCGCGAGCCACGAGCTCCGTGGACGCGTGCTTGACGCGGCCGGCCTCCCAGCCGAGCAGGTCCGCGATCTCGTCGGTCGGGAATGGCCGCGCCCCAACCGCCAGCGCGGCGAGCAGCGCACCCGCGTCTGCGCCAAGCGCGCGAAGGCGTTCCTCGATGAGCCTCGCCGGCTCAACGTCCCCGCTGCTCCTGGCAAGGGCATCCAACCAGAACGGTGAGCCGCCGGCCCGTTGCCAGAGGGCACGAGCCGTCGGCTCGTCGAGGCTGTCGTCGATCGCGAGCGCCATGGACACTCCGTCCTCGAGCGGCATCGGTCCGAGCTCGAGGAGTGCCCGTCGTTCGGTGGGCAGGAGGCTCTCGACCGTGGATCGGAACGTCCGCCCGCTGGGCGACGGGCGAGAAACGGCGATGACGGCCAGCGGTTGATGGGCGGGATCGGCGGCCCGAAGCAGGTAATGAATCAGCCCGAGCGACTGATCGTCGACCCATTGCAGGTCATCGATGGCGATCACAAGTGGTCCGTATCCGGCGAGCGCTCGATGCGCCGCCTCGAAGATCCGGAGGGGTGCGCGAGTCGTCTGATCTCGGCCTCCGAACACGAGCCGTTCGAGGCTCGGGCCGTGGACGGGCACGCTCGACAGCTGGCGGATGACCTCACCGACGGCGGCCAGCGGGACGGCCTGGTTGGGCTCGAATCCGACGACCCGGACCAGCCGAGCGTTGCGCAGGCGCGAGAGGGCCTCCGAGAGGAGCCGCGTCTTCCCGCTGCCCGGCTCCCCGGTGACGATCGCCGCGACAGGCGCGCGGTCCCGGCTCGATCGCTGGATCAGTGAACCAAGCTCATTGAGCTCGCGCTGACGCCCGACGAACGGCGCGCTCATGCCCGGGAGCGTATCCCGGTCGGCAAGCCCGCCGTGGATGCGCTACGCCCGGCGGCGCCTCACGTCGGCGACGATCTCGCGGGCGGCGTTCTGGCCCGGACCGCCCGTGATCCCGCCACCCGGATGAGCGCCCGAACCGCAGAGGTAGAGGCGCTCAATCGGCATCCGGTAGCGGGCATGGCCGAGGAGCGGCCGCCAGGCGAACCACTGGTCGAGGCCAGCCTCGGCGTGAAGCGGATGACCGCCGGTCAGGCCGTAGTCGCGCTCGAGGTCCACCGGGGTCAGGACCTGGCGCGCCGTGACGAGCTTGCCGAAACCGGGCGCGACGGACTCGATGACGGCCTGGACGGAGTCGCCGAGGGCCTTCGTGGCGGCGTCATCCCAGGCGCCGTCACGCAGCTGGTATGGGGCGTACTGGGCGATGACGCTCATGACCTGCGTGCCGGCCTTCGCGCCCTCGACGAGCGACGGATCGACGAGCGACGGGATCGTCGCCTCGAGGATCGGCGTCTCGCTCGCCCGGCCGTACTTCGAGGCATCGAACGCGCGCTCCATCGCGTCGATGCCAGGCGCCACGACGATCCGGCCACGCAGGTAGTGGTCGCTGTGCAGTCCGGCCGCCGGGAACTGCGGGGCCAGGGAGAGTGCGAAGTTGACCTTGGCGACGACGCCGGGCTGGCGGATGTTGCCAACGCGCCAGCCGAGGCTCGGGCCGAGCGCAACCGGATCGACCAGGCCATACAGAAGGCGCTTCGCGTCGATGCCGCCGACGACGGCCCGCGCGCCGATCTCCTCGCCGCTCGAAAGAACGACGCCGGTGGCCTTGCCGCCCTGGGAGCTGACGTGGACGACGTCCGCGCCCGCTCGAATTTCGGCGCCCGCCGCCTTCGCCGCGGACGCCAGCGCGTCCGACAGGGTGCCCGGACCACCCCGCGCGAACACCGTCTCGCCGGCGGCGCCGCCGTCATTGCCGGCGGAGTCCGCGAGCAGCATCGCTGTCGTCCCGCCGGACCACGGTCCCACGGCGCCGTAGCGGACGCCGCGCCACGCGATCGCGGCGCGCAGCGCATCCGTTTCGAACGATTCGGCCACGAAGTCTGCGATGGCCATCGGCAGGACGCGCAGGATCGTCCGCGCGTCGACGCGCCCGAGGCCGCGATACGCCCGCCCGAGCTTGAGTCCAGAGATCGCGTCGCCGAGGCTCGGGCCGCCGAGGTCCGGCGGCGTCGTCTTCCCGACCTCGTCGAGGAAACGTCCGAGCGCGCGGACTCGCCGATCGAACGCGACGAACGCTGCTGCGTCCCGCTCCGAGATCGACTTCAGCCCTTCCGCCGTCCGCGCGGGGTCGTCCTCGAGGACGATCGCGCGGCCGTCGGGCTGCGGCGCGAACACGCGGACCGCCGGCCCGACGAGCGTCAGGCCGTGGCGCTTGAGATCAAGGTCGCGATGGACCGATGCGCGCAGCCGGCCGACTGTGTGGGCGAGCGTCGGGACGCGGACGTTCTTCGCGAGCTCGGAGGTGTCGGCGGCGCCGCCGATCCGCTCGCGCCGATCCAGCACGAGCGTTCGGAGGCCAGCCTTCGCGAGGTAGGCTGCCGTGACGAGGCCGTTGTGGCCGCCGCCGATGACGACGGCATCCCAGCTCTCGGGCATCAGGCCGCCCGCCGGCCGCGCGCCTTCAGCACCTCGAGGGCGGCCAGACGGCCGTTCGCGCCCATGATCCCGCCGCCCGGGTGTGTCGACGAGCCGCACAGCCAGAGGTCGCGGATCGGCGTCCTGAAGCGCGCCCAGCCCGGGACCGGCCGGCTGAAGAACAGCTGCTCGAGCGAGAGCTCACCCTGGAAGATGTTGCCCTCGGTCAGGCCCGTCGTCCGTTCGATGTCGAGCGGCGTCATCACCTGGCGATGGAGGATCTTCGAGGGCAGGTCCGGCGCGAACTCCGCGATCCGGTTGACGACCGCGTCGCCGAAGGCCTCGCGCTGCGTGTCCCAGCCGCCGAGTGAGGGGTCGAGGTGGTACGGCGCGTACTGGACGAAGCAGCTCATCACGTGCTTGCCGGGTGGCGCCATCGACGGGTCGACGAGTGTCGGGATGATGATGTCGATGTACGGCTTCGAGCTCCAGTGGCCGTACTTCGCCTCGTCGTAGGCGCGCTCCATCTCCTCGATCGCGGGTGAAATCGAGATCGCGCCGCGGAGGTGCTCGCCTTCGCCGGGCAGTGCGCTGAAGCTCGGCAGCGCGTCGAGGGCCATGTTCACCTTGCCCGACGAGCCGCGGAACTTGAACCGGCGGACCTCGTCCTCGAACTCCGGCGCGAGCGTGCCGGGCTCGATGAGGTTGATGAGCGTCTGGCGACTGTCGAGTGACGAGAGAACCGCGCCCGCCGCGATCTGCTCGCCCGTTTCCAGCGTGACGCCGCTGGCGCTCCCGCCCCCTACCCGGATTCTGGCGACCGGCGCTTCCGTCCGGATCTCCACGCCATTCGCTCGCGCTGCACTCGCGATGGCATTCGAGATCCCGCCCGTGCCCCCTTTCGGGATGCCCCAGGCCCGGAAGGCGCCGTCGATCTCGCCCATGTAGTGGTGCAGCAGCACGTACGCCGTGCCCGGCGATCGGACGCCCTGGAACGTGCCGATGATGCCCGAAGCCGACATCGTCGCCTTGAGCGGATCCGTCTCGAACCACTGGTCGAGGAAGTCCGCCGCCGACATCGTCATCAGCTGGACGAAGACCTGCTGCTGGCGCTCGCTGAGCTTCTGGAAGGAGCGGAGGAGACCCCCGAGCGGGAGGAGCGGCCGCGGGTCGTTCGAGGCTGGGTCCGGCGGGACGATCGACAGGATCGGCTTGATGAACCGCGCCATGTCGACCATGAGCTGGCCGTATTCCTCGTACGCCTCGGCGTCGCTCAGCGACCAGCGGCGGAGCTCTCGGACCGTCCGCCCGTGGTCGTTGACTCGCCACAGGTAGTCGCCGCCGCCGCGCTTCGGGCCGTCGCCCGGCCGGAGCGGCGTGAAGGTCCCGTCGAGCGGCAGGATGTCGAGGCCGTGCTTCGGGAGCTGGAGCTCGCGGATGATCTCCGGCCGGAGCAGCGAGACGACGTACGAGAAGACGCTGAACCGGAAGCCAGGGAAGACCTCCTCGGTGACCGCCGCGCCACCGAGGACGTGGCGCTTCTCGAGGACGAGCGTCTTCATCCCGGCGCGGGCGAGGTAGGCGGCCGAGATGAGGCCGTTATGGCCGCCGCCGATGACGATCGCGTCGTAGCGCTGGGGCATTCGGCGACTCTAACCGAGCATCGGTTGGTGCCCGCGGCCGTCGCGCACGATGGGCGCGCGAGCGCAGAGGCGCGCTCCCGCCCTCACGTCGTCAGGGCTGCCTGGTCCACGCCCTCGCGACGACCCCGCTCCGGTCGTGACAGCTGTCGCTCACGAGCGTGATCGTCAGCGTGTCACCGTCCAGGTTCAGGGTGTAGTTGCCGGGCGTGACCTCGGACTGGTCCTCGCAGTCGTAGGCCGGCGCGAGGACCATCGTGGTCTCGGTGATCGCGGCCAGTCCGATGCTGAAGCGGTCTCCGCCGACGGGGTTCCGGAGCGAGGCATTCGATTCGGAGATCTCCAGGGTCCAGAGTCCGGGCGAGGCACCCGTGCCCTGGACGTTCGCAGTCCATGTGCCGCGGAGGGCGGCCGGCGCGGAGACCGGTCCCGCGGAGGTGGCGATCACCGGAGTGACCGTAGGGATCGGGGTTGAGCCGGTCGCGTTGCAGGCTGCCATCGCGAACGTGAGGAGCAGCAGGGCGATCGATGGGAGTCGTGGTGTCATTGGTCGAGTCCTCGTCGTTACGAAAGCGTGACCGGTTCGAGCCGGCCACGCTTCGAAGGTGGATTGCGGAGAGTGGCTACTGGCTGAGCGCGGTGCACAGCGCGGCGATGTTCGCGTCGGTGAAGCCATCGTGGCCGACGCTGCGGATCAGCGGCTGGTCGCCAGACGCATCCTGGGGGCCCAGCACGACCCGTCCGGCCTCGCCGACGTACTTGTCGATGCGAACGGCCGTGAAGATCGTCGACGCGTAGGAGCCGTCGGGCGCGAACGTGTCGAGGAAGCGCTTGCTGCCGCGATCCGCGACGGAGACCTGGGTGTCGGGGTTGTAGAACCGGCCCGTGTACTCGATGCGTTCGAGGTCGCCGGTCGCGTTGCCGGCGCTGTCGATGTAGACCGTGAGATCGTGGCTGATGTCGAACTCGCCCCATGCCGTGAAGCCCGGGCAGTCGATGGCCGGGAAATCGAAATGGCCGCCCCAGCTGTAGCGTTCGGGCGTGGCGGCAAACGCTGAGGCCGCGCTGGCCGTGGTCAGCACGAGTGCCGCGCCGGCCGCCAGAACGCTGATGCGCCGATGTCCGTTCATGTCTGCTCCTTTGTAGCCCTGGTTGATGGGTTCGACTATCGACGGCCATGAACCGGGAAACGAGGGTGCGGACCCGGACTCGTACCGCGGGTTTTCCCTGTGGTCATCGGAGGTCGGCTCTGCCAGCATCGGAGGGATGAACGCTGGCCCGGTGCTCGCGCGGCCCGACGGGGTCCAGACTGTCCTCGTGGTTGACGATCACGAGGGCTTTCGGACGCGCACGCGCCGGCTCCTCGAGCAGCACCGGTACCGCGTTGTCGAGGCCGGCGACGGCGCGCAGGCGCTCGCTCGGGCGGCATCGGAGCAGCCGGACCTGGTGCTCCTCGACGTCAACCTGCCCGACACGGACGGCTTCGCGGTCGCGATCGGGCTGCGCCGCGCCGGGACGACCGGCGCCATCCTCCTCGTCTCGACGCACTCGGCGATCGACTACGCGGACCGCGTTCGGGACTCCGCGGCGGACGGGTTCATCGACAAGGCCGACCTGTCGGCCGCAACGATCGCGGCTGCGCTGGCCCTGCACCCGTGAGCTGGCGCCGCGGGCTGCTCATCGCCGCCCCGGTGGTGGCGTTCGCGCTCTTGTGGATCTGGATCCCGGACTCGCCGTTCCAGTCCGACCCCATCGCCGCGATCACCGACGCCGTGACCGGCTGGATCCTGGTCGCCGCCGGGCTCGTGACGTGGAGCCGCCGGCCCGGCAGCCGCACGGGGCTGTGGCTGGTCGTGGCCGGGTACCTCTGGTACGTCGGCGACCTGTATTTCGTGCTGCCGAACGCATCGATCGTGCCGCTGCTGTCGTTCGGCCTGCGCGGCCTCTACGACGTCCTCCTTGCGGCGGCGCTGCTGTCCTTCCCGGGCGGGCGTCTGCAGAGCCGGGTGCAGCGAGTGGCCGTCGGCGCGGTCGCGGTCGCCTATGGCGCCCGGGCGATCGTCTTCCTGGAAACGGCATTCCCGGGCTTCAACTATCCGGACAATGGGACGCCTAACCCGTTCCTGCTGCTGAGTGACCGCGCCCTCGCCGAGAACCTCGACATCGACCTCAGCCTGGTGAAGGGCAGCCTGGTCCTGATCGTCGGCTGCCTGGCAGTCGCGCGGCTGCTGCGCGAGTCAGCGGCGACGCGTCGCGTGCTGCTGCCCGTGGTTGTCGGCGGCGCGGCGTGGGCGACCATGACGTTACTCGTCGTCCTTGGCCAGGCACTCGCGGTCAATTTCCACGTCCAGCTCCTGCCCTGGGCAAACGAGGCATGGTGGCCAATCCCCGAATACCTGATCCGGGGCAGCGCGGCGCCTCTTGGGTTCCTCGTCGGTGCCCTCCTGCTTCGAACGGCCCGATCCGCGGTCGTCGAGCTGGTGACCGGCTTCGAGCACAGCCCGCTGCGTGCGCAGCTGGAGCCCGCCCTCCGTCGGGCCCTCGGCGACCCCGGTCTGCGCGTCGCCTATCCGGCGCCGGACAGCGGGTGGACAGACAGCTCAGGCACGCCGCTCGACCTGCCATCGGCGTCATCGCCTGTCGCGTCGACGCCGGTCGTCTCCAACGGCGTGACCCGCGCCGTGATCCTCCACGACCCGGCGCTGCTGGAGGATCCCGGCCTGGTGAGCGCCATCGCCGCCTCGGTCCGCCTCGCGATGGACAACGAGCAGCTCGCGGTCGCGCTCGAAGCGCAGCTCGAGGAGACGCGCGCGTCGCGGCGTCGGATCGTCGACGCCGCGGACGCCGAGCGCCAGCGGATCGAGCGCGACCTGCACGACGGAGCCCAGCAGCGCTTGGTGTCGCTGGCCATCTCGCTCCGGATGCTGGGCGACAGCCTCGGCGATGACGCGAGCAAGGTCGTCCGGGACGAGCTGGCAGCGGCCGGGGTTGAGCTCCGTGGGGCGATCGACGAGCTCCGCGAGCTCGCCCATGGCCTCGATCCGGCGATTCTTCGTGAATCCGGCCTCGGGCCCGCGGTTCGCGCGCTCGCCGAACGGTGCCCCACCCCGACGAAGCTCCAGCTGGAGCTCGACGGGCGATTGCCGCGAGTCATCGAGGCGACGGCCTATTTCGTCGTCGCGGAAGCCCTCGCCAACGTCACGAAGCACGCCCAGGCGAGCCAGGTGGCAGTGAGGGTTCGGGCCGGCTCGGGACAGCTCCTGGTCGAGGTCGAGGACGACGGGCGTGGCGGCGCCGAAGCGGGGCGCGGTACCGGCCTGCGCGGGCTCGCCGATCGCGTTGCAGCTGCCGGCGGGACGTTCCAGGTCGGGACCACCGCCGGTGGCGGCACTCGCGTCGCCGCCGAGCTCCCAACCGCCCCGTGATCACGCAAGCGTCTGGGTCCCCGGGCGAGGCTCAGGTCCTGCGCATCGTCGTCGCCGACGACTCGCTGCTCCTCCGCGAGGGCATCGTCCGGATCCTGGAGCGCGCCGGGCAGGAGGTGGTTGGCGTCGCGGGCAACGCCGAGGAGCTTCTCGCGGTCGTCGAGGCCACCGGGCCGGACGTGGCGATCGTCGACATCCGGATGCCGCCGACGCACACCGACGAGGGCCTGACGGTCGTCCGGACGATCCGGGCCCGGTATGGCACAGCGATCGGGCTGCTCGTGCTGTCGCAGTACCTCGAACCGGCGTTCGCCCAGGAGCTCGTCACCGACGTCGGCCCGGGCTCCGGCTATCTGCTGAAGGAGCGCGTGGCCGATGGAGGGCTGTTCGCCGACGCCGTGCGGCGCGTAGCGTCGGGTCAGGTGGTCATCGACCCGGACATCGTGGCGCGCCTGCTCCGACCGGCCGTTCGCGATGAGCTCGCCGACCTGACCGAGCGCGAGCGGGACGTGATCGCCCTGCTCGCGGAAGGCCGCACGAATTCGGCCATTGGAGACAGCCTCGGAGTTGCGACGAAGACGGTCGAGACGCACGTGAACGCCATCTTCTCCAAGCTTGCCCTCGAGCCCGCCGAAGACGACAACCGTCGGGTGCTCGCCGTGCTCGCGTACCTGCGCGCGCGACCGGGCTGACGGCGCCGATCCCGCGCCGACGACGGGCGGGCCGGGCTCAACGACGAGCGATCCCGGCCGGTCCGCGCAACAATCCTCGGCGATGAACGAACGACGGACGCTCCTTCGACAAACGGCCGAGCTTGCGGCGGACTACCTCGAGGGCCTGCCCGGCCGCCACGTTGGGGCGACGGCGACGCGCGCGGAGCTGCTCGCGGCGATGGGCGGGCCGCTTCCCGAAGGTGGCGAGGCCGCCGGAGAGATCGTCGACCACCTCGCCCGTGCTGCTGATCCGGGGATCGTGGCGAGTGCCGGCCCGCGGTACTTCGGCTTCGTGATCGGTGGATCTCTGCCCTCTGCCCTGGCGGCGGACTGGCTCACCTCGGCCTGGGACCAGAACGGTTTCGTGTTCGCCATGTCGCCGGCCGCAATGGTCGCCGAGGAGATCGCGGCATCCTGGCTGCTCGAGCTCTTGGGACTCCCTGAAGGTTGCTCGGTCGGCTTCACGACCGGCGTGACGATGGCTTCGTTCACCGGCCTCGCCGCGGGCCGCCACGCGATCCTCGAGCGGATCGGTTACGACGTCGAGGAGCAGGGCCTCACGGGCGCGCCCGAGATCGCGGTCGTAACCGGCGCCGAGGCCCACGCAACCTTGTTCGCGTCGCTCCAGATGCTCGGCTTCGGTAAGGCTCGGGTCCACCGTGTGGAGGCCGACGCGCAGGGCCGCACGAAGCCGGCCGCCCTGGCCACGACCCTCAGAGAGCTTCGCGACCGACCGGCGCTCGTCGTCGCGCAGTCCGGCAACGTCAACACGGGCTCGTTCGACCCGCTCGCCGAGATCGTTGCCGCGACTCGCGAGCACCCGATCGCCTGGCTCCACGTCGATGCCGCGTTCGGGATCTGGGCCGCCGTCGCACCGTCGCTGCGGCACCTCGTCGCCGGTATCGACGGCGCCGATTCGTGGTCCACCGACGCCCACAAGTGGCTCAACGTCCCGTACGACTCCGGGATCGCGATCGTCCGCGATCCCGCCGCGCATCGAGCCGCGGTGCACCACGGAGCCGCGTACTACGTCGCGGGCAGTTCGGGCGACCGCGACGGCGGCAACTGGGTGCCCGACTCGTCGCGGCGCGCCCGGGGGTTTGCGATCTACGCCGCCATTCGCGAGCTCGGCCGTTCCGGGCTCGTCGACCTGATCGAACGGTCGTGCGCGCTCGCGCGCCGAATGGCCGGCGCGCTGCGGACCGCCCCCGACACCGAGATCCTCAACGACGTCGTCCTGAACCAGGTCCTCGTTCGGTTCAGCGTCCCCGGCGGCTCGCCCGAAGACGCGGATGCGTTCACTCGCGAGGTCATCGCCGAGGTCCAGGCCGACGGAGCGTGCTGGCTCGGGGGCACCGTCTGGCACGGCCTGCCCGCGATGCGGATCTCGGTCTCGAACTGGAGCACGACCGAGGCCGACATCGACGTCTCGGCAGCCGCGATCCGGCGCTGCCGCGATGTCGTGGCCGCACGCCGGGACACGTCGACCCGGTCGCCCTGATCTCGACATACTGCCGTTCGTGATGCGAAACGACCACGACGGAGCCCTGTGCATGACGCGCCCGGAATGAGCGTCGGGACCGCGTTCCATCCGCGGACGGCCGCGGCGAATGTCAAGCAGCAGTGGCGCGAGTGGTCGGGCTATTTCGCGTCGTCCGTATACGCCGACGCGCACGACATCGAATACAACGCGATCCGCGAAGCGGCGGCGCTCATCGACGTCTCGCCGCTCTACAAGTACCGCGTCACCGGCGCCGACGCGACCCCACTCGTCGACCGGGTCATCACCCGCGACGCGACGAAGATCGCCGTCGGGCAGGTCGTCTACACGCCGTGGTGCGACGACCACGGCAAGGTCATCGACGACGGGACGGTCCACCGCCTTGCCGAGCAGGACTACCGCTGGACGGCCGCGGATCCGCAGTTCCGGTGGCTGTCGCTCAATGCTCGCGGCCTAAAGGTCGCGATCGACGACGAGAGCGAAGCCGTCGCCTCCGTTGCGCTCCAGGGCCCGCTCTCGCGCGCCGTGCTGGAAGCCGCAACCGGCAAGCCGTTTGGCGACCTGCGCTACTTCCGTCGGACGGCATCGAAGGTCCGATCGGGCCGCGCATCGATCCCCGTCGACGTCTCCCGAACCGGCTACACGGGCGACCTGGGCTATGAGCTCTGGGTCGCCGCCGAACGAGCACCGGAGCTCTGGGACGCGCTGATGGCCGCCGGCAAGGCGTACGGGATTCGCCCGGCGGGCATGCTCGCGCTCGATGTCGTGCGGCTGGAGGCGGGGCTGATCCTCCTCGAGGTCGACTACACGTCCTCGCGCCACGCGCTCAACCCGGAGCAGAACTACTCGCCGTTCGAGATCGGCCTCGGGCGCCTCGTGAGCTTCGATAAGGCCAACTACGTCGGGAAGCTCGCGCTCGAACGGGAGCGGAAGCGGGGCGGTCCGCCGCGCCGGCTGGTGGGTCTCGGGATCGAGTGGGCCGGCATCGAGTCGACGTTCTCATCGCACGATCTGCCGCCCGCGATCTCAGCGTCGGTCGACCGAACGCCGAGCCCGGTGTTCTCGCCCCGCGGCGGCCAGATCGGCAAGCTCACCAGCCAGGGTTGGAGCCCCATCCTCAAGGAAGCGATCGGCCTCGCTTCCGTTCCCGCCGCCTACGAGCGGCCCGGTACCCGCGTCGAGATCGAATGGACGGTCGAAGGCAAGCGCCACCGCATCCCGGCCGTGGTCACCGCACTCCCGTTCCTCGACCTGGAGCGCAAGCGCGCGTAGAGACGGCGGCTCTCAGGCGCCGATCGAGGCGAAGAGGCGGAACACCGGTACCGCATCGGCAAAGGCTGAGGCGATCGTGGTGGGCAGCTTCGCCGACTGGACCTCCTTGTCGTCGAGCCGGAGCCCGAACGTCACGTCCTTGAGCTTGAGGAGCGTGCCTTCGGGGTGGTCCTTGTCGAAGCCGGGCGGGACGCGCTTGAGCGAATCGCCGTGGACGTCCTTGAAACGCTTGACGAACGCCGGGTCATCGATCGCAGCGTGGATCGTCTTCGGGGACGTGTCCACCGTCTGCCGCCACGCCGCGAGCCAGGACGGCTCCGGATGCCACATCCCGCCGCCGAGGTAGACCTCGCCGGGCTGGAGGTGGAAGTAGCCGCCGCCCCAGCGATGGCCCTCGCCGTCGCCGCGCCACGGGAAGTCGGCCGCCACGTGGGTCTTGTACGGCGACTTGTCCTTGGAGAAGCGGGTGTCGCGGTAGATCCGAAACGGCGACCGCTTCGGGTCCGCCTGGAGCGGAACGCCGCGCTTCGCGAACTCCGCGTCGACGTCTACGCACAGCGCCTCGAGCGGCTCCTTCAGCAGCCGCTCGTAGTCGGCCTTGCGAGGCTGGAACCACGCCCGTTCGTTGTTCGCGGCGAGGTCGACGAGGAACTGGATCGCGTCGGGCGTGAAGCCCGTGAAGGCGGCCATTCGAACCCTCCGGGGACCGGTTGTCTGATCGGACCCGGAGGGTACTCCCGGCCGCTCACCCGGGAGTTGCGCTGGCCGGTCAGCGGCCGGCGAGGCGCTCCACGAGCGGGTCGAACGGTCCCATCTCGCCGACCATGATCGAGCTGATCCCGAGCTCGTCCCGGAGCCGTCGGAACTTCGCTTCGAAGCCGTCGAGCGAATTGATGAAGATCTGCGGCGACTCCAGAAGCTCCTCGGCGGAGACGTCGGTCGCCGTCCGGCCGGCTAGCGCAGCGGCCAGCTCGCGCGCCTCCGCGAGCGCGTTGTCCGTCACCGAGACGTTCGTCGTCGACGGATAGATGTTGAACTCGAGGTCGTCGAAGCGGTCGCCCGCCGCCTCGCGGACCCAGGCGATCTTCTCGATCGTCGCCGCCAGGGTCAGTGAGTTCGGATCCGAGCGCTGGCCGGACAGGATCCGCGGCGCCAGCCCCACGATCTGCGCCTCGCGCGCGGCCAGCTCCAGGGTCTTCCGACCGCCGCCGCCGATCAGGAACGGCGGATGCGGCTGCTGGATCGGCTTCGGCTGGCCGTCGAGCTCGGTGATCGTGTAGTGCTCCCCTGCGAACGAGAATGGGGACGGTCCGAAGGCGCCCTTGAGCACGGCCACGGCTTCGATGAGACGCGCCTGACGCACGGGCGTCGGATCGAACTGGAGGCCGATCGCGTCGTATTCGGGCTTGTTCCAGCCGGCGCCGATGGCGACGTCGAGCCGCCCGCCCGAGAGGACGTCGAGCGTCGCCAGGTCCTGGGCCAGGACGGCCGGATGGCGCAGGTCGTTGTTGTGGACGAACGACGCGATCCGCAGCCGCTCCGTCGCCGCGGCCATCCAGGCGAGGCCGGGGATCGGCGCAATCTGCGGGATCAGGTGGTCGGGAATGACGAGCGCGTGGTAGCCGATCGCCTCGGCTCGACGGGCCTGCTCGGCGAGCTCCGGCCCGGTCGAGATCGCGCGCGCTTCGGCGAGGAATCGGAAGGGCTTCGGATCTGACATCTACGAGAGCGTACGGGTCGCGAAGGACTCGAGGCCAGCCAGCGCTTCCGACAGGTTCGTCCTGCCGAAGCCGATCCGGAAGTGGCCGTCGGCCATCCCGAAGATCGAACCGGGCGCGATGAGAACGCCTTCGACTTCGACGAGCTCGGCCGCGAATCGGTCGATCGTCATGCGCTTGTCGTGGAACCGCGGAAACGCGATGGAGCCGCCACGGGGCCGGACCCACGAGAACGTCTCCGGCCAGCGCTCGAAGAAGGCGTCGAGGAGCGGCAGGTTGCCCAGGACGATCTCGCGCGAGCGCTCGACCACGCGGTCGCGCGCCCGAAGGGCGATCAGCGCCAGCACCTCGGACGGCGCAGAGGAGCAGATCGTCGTGTAGTCCTTGATCGCCGCGCAGCGTGCCAGCAGGTCGCGGTCGCGCGTCGCGAGCCAGCCGATCCGCAGGCCGGGCATCGCGAACGACTTCGACATCACGCCGAGCGAGATCCCGCGGTCGAAGGCATCGGCGCCGGCCGGGAGGCGGTCGCTCTCGTCGAACTCGAGGTACCGATAGACCTCGTCCGCGAGCAGGTGAACGCCGGCCTCGGCGCACAGATCGGTGAGCGCTCGCCATTCGGCGGCCGTCGGGAGCATGCCCGTCGGGTTGTGTGGCGCGTTGACGATCACGAGCTTCGTGTTCTTGTGCATCGAATGCCGGATTCGCTCGACGTCGAGCGCCCAGCCGTCGGCCTCGCGCAGCGCATGGAGGCTCACCGACGCGCCCGCCGCTCGCGCAACCTCGTACAGCGACTGGTAGCCCGGCCAGCCGACGATCGCGTGTTCGCCGGCGCCGGGCAGCACGTTCGCCAGGCAGTAGATCGCCTCCTCGGCGCCCGCGAAGACCAGAACGTCGTCGGGTTCGATCGTCTCGTAGAGCGCGGCGATCTCGGCGCGCAGGAGCGGGTGCCCCGTTGACTCCGTGTAGCCGAGGCGAAGACCGTCCCACATGGCGCGAGCCTCGTCGTCGGCGAGAGCGAGGACGTCGGCCATCGCCCAGGCCTCGACGTCCGAGGCACAGAGCAGGTGCTTCGCCGCGAACTCCCAGCGGGCGAAGAAGCGTTCCAGGGCGAACTCGGCGATGCGCATCCGGAGATGATGCCCCGTAGACTCGCGAGACGTGACAACAACTCCGGGATCGATCGTCGTCGTTGGCTCCCCGACCGCGCTCGGCGGCCATTTCGCGGGCATGGACAAGGGACCGGCCGAGCTTCGGCGGCATGGCGTCCTTGACCGACTTGCGGGACGGCCCGGCCTGGCCGGCCGAACCATCCGCGATGCCGGCGACGTGCCGAACGACCCGGGCTGGGCGCCCGACCCTGACCCGCGCGCCAAGAACCGCGCGCTCATCTGTGCATTCCTGCCGCGGCTCGCCGGCTTCGTGGCCGACGCGGTGGACCCCACCGCCGGCGATCGGCTGCTCGTGCTCGGCGGTGACTGCACGTCGCACACCGGGACGATGGCCGGACTCCAGCGACGGCTCGGCGGCGCCCGCATTGCGATCGCCTGGTTCGACGCCCACGGCGACTTCAACACGCCCGACACCACGCCGTCGGGCAACGTCTGGGGCATGCCGTTCGCCCTGATCTGCGGTCGCGGCGAGGCGGACCTCGTGGCGGCGGCCGAAGGCCCGACGGCGCGCGAGGAGGACGCCGCGCTCCTCGGCGGCCAGGTCCTCGACGAGACCGAATCCCGGATGCTCGCCGCGAGCGCCGTCGCACAGTTCGGCGCCGGGATGCTGGCGGGCGACGCCGGGCTGGCCGCGCTCGAGGCCTGGGCGACGACCGTCGCGCGGCGCGTGGACGGCTTCTATATCGCTTTCGACCTGGACGCGCTCGACGACGGGCCCGGCGGGGCCGGCGGCTGGTCCGTCGCGATGCCGGAGCCCGATGGCATCTCGCTGCCGCGGGCGGTCGAAGCGGTCGGCGTGCTGGCGAAGGCGGCGGCAGGCACGCGCCTGGGCCTCCTCGGGTTCGGCCCGACCGCCGCGATGCCGCGCGAGGACCGCGCGTTCGAGCCCACGGTCGACGCCGTCGTGCAGCTCTCGGAGGCAGCCCTCAGCGCGCCTCGGTAACCAGCGTATAGAAGCTGATGGCCGAAACCGAGAGCTGAGTGAGCAGGGCCAGGGCGTACGGCGTCACCGAGCCGAAGACGAGGGCGTTGACGCCGAACAGGGCCGTCGCGGTCAGCCCGGCAACGATGAGCAGGAACGTCGCAGCCCCCGTCACGGCGTGGGCTCGGAGCAGCTGGCGCATCCGGACAAGGACCACGACGAGCAGGTACGCGAAGACCAACGCGCTCGCGACGACGAGCGCTCCTCGCTCGTCCCCAATCGCCGGAAACAGGGCGACCGGCAACAGGCTCTCGAACGTGACATTGAAGCTCGTCGAGACGATGCCCCGGAGCCGAATCCGGTGGCGATCCGTCCAGCTTGCGGCGTCTGGCGCGAGTCCGGGCGCGATCGCGGCGAACCCGGCGACGACGACCGCCACCGTCGCGATTCCGATCAACAGGACCTCACCGGGCACTCGATGACCCTCCAGTCGCCGCCGGCGTGCCGACATGGACGAACGTCGGGTCGACGCCGAACACCTCACGCACCCGCTCTGGCGCGAGGACAGTATCGGGCGCGCCGTCGGCAACGACACGGCCGCGGTCCAGGAGGACGAGCCTCGGGAAGAACGCAGCCGCGAGCGAGAGGTCGTGAAGGACGGCGAGGATCGTCGTGCCGTCGCGCTCGTTGAGGTCGACGAGGAGCTCCATGACTTCGACCTGGTGGCGGAGATCGAGGTGGACGGTCGGCTCGTCGAGGAGCAGGGCTGGCGCCGCCTGGGCAACGGCCAGGGCGACGAGCACGAGCTGCCGCTCGCCGAGCGAGAGCTCTCGGGCGTCGCGCCCCAGCAGGTGCCCGAGACCGACGCGTTCGATGGCCGCCGCGACTGCGGCGCGATCGGCCGGGCGGTGGCCCCGGAACGGATCCTCGTGCGGGAGCCGGCCGAGCCCAACGACCTCCTCGACGGTCGCCGCGAACGGCAGCGTCGTCTGCTGCGGCACGACGGCGATCCGTCGCGCAACGGCGATCCGGTCCAGGTGCCCAACCGCTGCGCCGCCAAGCCAGACGCGTCCCGCCGCGGGCTCGAGGATGCCTGCCGCCGCCCGGAGCAGCGTCGACTTGCCGGCGCCGTTCGGTCCGATGAGCGCGACCCGCTCCCCCGCCCGGATCTCGAGATCGACGTCCGCGAGCACAGGCCGGCCGCGATAGGCGACGGTCAGGCGTTCGAAGCGGATCACAGCTCGTAGCCCGCGCGCGCCCGCCGCAGCAGGACGAGGAAGAACGGCGCCCCGACGACCGCGGTCACGACGCCCACCGGGATCTCGCCGAGCAGTCGCGCGGCGAGGTCGGCGAGGACCATCAGGATCGCGCCGAACAGGGCGCTGAGCGGCAGCACGAGCCGCGCGTTCGGGCCAACGAGCAGGCGCACGACGTGGGGCACGACGAGCCCGACGAAGCCGATGAGCCCGGACACGGCCACGGCCGCCGCGGTGACCAGCGACCCGAGGCCGAGAAGGATCGCCCGCTCGCGTCGCACGTCCACCCCGAGATGTGCCGCGGTCTCCTCGCCGAGCAGGAGCCCGTTGAGCGCCCGCGCCCGGACGGCGATGAAGATCGACGCGCCGAGGATCAGCGGCGCCGCCGTGGCGAGTCGCAGCCACGACGCAGCATCGAAGCCGCCGAGCAGGTACGCGAAGATCTGCCGCAGGCCGGCGCCGGAGACGTACATCGCCATCGCCAGGCCGGCGGCCAGCAGTGAGCCCACGGCGTACCCGGTGAGGAGCAGGCTCGTCAGCGGCGACAGGCCGCTGACGCGCGACAGCCGGTAGACGACGAACACGGCACCGAGCGCGCCGAGGAAGGCGAGCCCGTGGAGGAGCCCGAACTCGAGCACGAGCGTTCGAACTGGCAGGATGACCGCGATCGCCGCCCCGAGCGCCGCGCCGGACGCCGTGCCCAGGACATACGGATCGGCGAGCGGGTTGCGGAGCAGGCCCTGGAACGTCACGCCGGCGACCGCCAGCCCGAGCCCGACGACCATCGCCGTCAGCACGCGGGGCAGCCGGAGGTCGACAACGATCGTCTCCGCGGCCGGCGTCCACGTCGTCGGCACCGGGAGGCCGAGGATGCGCTGGAGCAGGATCCCGAGCGTGTCCCCGGGCGCCACGGCCACGGATCCGGCCGCGACGCCGAGAACGAGCACGACGAGGAGCGCCACCGCGCCCGCGATCGCCAGCCCGATCGGTCGCCGACGTCGGTCGGCCAGGATCGGAGCGGCGGTTCGAAGGACGGCAGCGCTCATCGTTCGGTTGGGTTCGGGCGGCTCAGCGCGCCGGCAGGACGACGTCCGGATGGATCGCCGTGATGAGCGCCCGGAGCCCGTCAACGAGCCGCGGTCCCGGACGGGTGATGACGACATCGTCGACCGGGAAGATGTCGCCGTTGACCACGGCCGTCATCCCGTCCCAGCCCGGTCGCGCGGCAACCAGCTCGGCCGTCGCGCCGGACGCCGTGTCGCCGAGCAGGATGATCTCGGGGTCGGCTGCAACGAGCTTCTCCAGCGAGATCACGTAGGAGGCGTCCGTGGTGATCGGCTCCGAGCCCGCGAGCCGGAGCAGCTCGGCGGCAACGAAGTCGTCCGGTGTGGTGTAGATCGCGTTGAACGTGTCGATCTCGTAGAAGACGCGCGGCTTCGGAAGGTCCGTGGTCAGCGCGGCGAGCTCGTCGAGATCGGCGCGCATGTCCGCGGTGAGCGTCGCGGCCTCGTCCGCCGCCCAGGCGGCCTGACCGATGAGCTCGATGTCCGCGAGCGCGGTGTCGAGATCGCTGGCATAGACGACGACGACCGGGATGTCGAGCCCGCGCAGCTGCGTGACGACGTCCGGCTTCGTGAAGCCAAGGCCGCCGGCGATGACGAGATCCGCCTCGAGCGCAACGATCTTCTCGACGTCCGTACCATCGAACGTCGCCACGACCGGCAGATCGTCAGCCTCGGGTGGGTAGGGCGTGATGTCCTGGACCTTGGCGACAACTCGATCGCCAGCACCGATCGCGAAGAGGGTCTCCGTTGCCGCGGGCGTCAGCGAGACGATCTTCTGCGGCTCTTCGGCGATGACAACGGTCGTGCCCTCGTCATCGGTGAGCGTGACCGGTCCGGGCGTTGCCGCGACCGTTGCCGTGGGGCTGGCCGAGGGCGCCGGAGTCCCGGTGGGAACGTTCGCAAAGGTTCCACCGGATGTGCCGCAGGCAGCGATGAGGAAGATGACTGGCAGGAGCCAGGCGCGAAGGTTCGATGGGTGTCGCATGGGAGTCTCCGAATCCGAAGGTGCTTGGGCGTGCGCGGGCGCACGTGGACGGTCGGTCGGAGGGTCAGCCGCTGGCGGTCATCGGAGCCTGCCCTTTCTCTCGAAGGTCGGGCAACCTCCGCGGGATCGTCGACCGGACTCCCGTCGCCTGGGCGACGGTCACCGTAGCGGGACTGTGCCGGATTTCCACCGGCTTCGCGATCGAGCGGGTGTCAGTGAGTTGCCCGGTCGGAGCGTAGCACCGGGCGGGCGCTGGCCGCGCGGCCCAGAATGACGGACCAATGAAGCCGCTGGCCACGTTCGCGCTCGTGCTCGTGCTCGTCCTCGGCGGCTGCGGTGGATCGGTCTCGCCCAGCCCGCTGCCCTGCGCGACGGTCTCCCCAGTCGCGTCTGTCGGTGCGTTGCTCGAGCCGGGCGTTGCGCGGCTCGCGGGCGGCCACGGCTGCGTCGCGGACGGCGTCCGCGGCTCGTGGACGCTCGACGGTGCCCACTCTGAGAGCCCGTGGCCGCCGACGAGCGCCCTCGAACCGATGCTGCTGTCGACGGACGACCTGGTTCTCGTCGGCTGGGCCGACGGCGCGCCGATCGGCGAGTGGACCGCACAGATCGGCGCCGCGAGCGACGCGTCCGGCGCGAGCGCCCAGGACGCCGGTAGCGGCGACGCCGGTGGCGCCGACTTCTTCACGTTCGGGCACGTGTCATCCGGCGAGTGGGTCCTCGCCGTGACCCTGCACCGCGCTGACGGGCGCGGCGAAGCGACGTACTACTGGGCGTTGAGGGTCAGTGGCCCCGTGGCGTCGTGATGACGCCGGGACGCGGAGGTCAGGCGGGCGCGACCGCGGGCGTGCCGAAGATCGAGACCTGCGACTCCTCGGGCAGCATCACGCCGAGGATCTTCTGCAGGGTCAGCAGGTGGACGCAGGCGCCCCAGCTGTCGAAGTAATGGCAGGTGCAATGCCACTGGCCGGCGTCGAGACTGACATGGTGGGTGTCGTTGTCGCCACGGAACGTGAGTGCGAGCCGTTCGATCGTGATTCGATCGAGCTCGCGCGCGTAGCGATTGGCCTTCTCGACCTTGCCGATCAGGGAGCTGTGCATCGCTGCCGGTCCTCCCGGCCCCTCGCGGGACCGACTTCGCGACGGCCGCCGTCCAATCCTGCACCTTCGACCGGGCGAGACGGTCGTCCGACCCAAGCCTACACCCCTCGTCCGGCTCCGGTCACCCCGACCTTTCGTCCCGGTCCAGCCTTAGGCGCGGCGACCCCGGGCGCGGGGCTGCTCCGGGCGCGGGACGTCGGGCGCAGGGCTGCTCCCGACGTTTTGGCGGATTGTCACCCCATGACTGTTATGCACCTCGGCGTCGCTCGCGAGCGTCTCCGGCCCAGCTCGTATTCGAAACTCTGCACGCGTCTGAATGGCATCGCCCGATTGAAGGCCCGATCCTGGTCCAGGTCTGCGTAACAACCACCAGGTGAATATCTGACAGAGCGCGGCGAGGGCGGCGCGGGCCGATGAGAATCTGACGGAGCGCGGCAAACGCGCCGGGGCGATGGCCGGGTTACGGCAAGCTCGTGCCCTCGCGGCCGTAGTCATCGGAGAGGCGAATGACGTCGTCGAGCTCCGGCGTCGAGACCTCGACGATCTCGCAGCGCTCGAGGGCCTCGAAGCGGTGGCGCCGCCCCGGCAGCACATGCGCGCCATCGCCCGGCCCGAGGGTTCGGCTGCGGTCGACGCCGGTTGCGTCCTCGAGGAGGAGCTCGAGGCGGCCTGACAGCAGGTGAATCCACTCGTCCTTGTGTTCGTGGTACTGGAGCGAGAGGCGCTTGCCGGTTTCGATGACGAGGATCTTGCCGACGTAGCGCTCGGTCTCGGCGAAGATCAGCTCGTGGCCCCACGGCTTCGGGACCCGTCGCGGGAACGGGGCCGGGGTCGTCACCCGCGAACGAGCCGCTCGCCGGCCGCGACCATCGCGTCGCGCTTGTCGGCAGACGTCGACTCCGTGTAGACGCGGACCAGCGGCTCCGTGCCGGAGGCGCGCACGAGGAGCCACGAACCGTCGGCGACGAACCACTTGTAGCCGTCGTTCGTCGTCAGCGTGACCGTCTCGGTGACGGCCTCGCCGTCGAGCTCGGTCGGCGGGGTGGAAGCGAGGTCGACGAGGAGTCGCCGCTTCACCGCGTCGTATTCGGCCCGTTCGAAGTGGATGTCGACGCGCTTGTAGAACGACGGCCCGGCAAGCTCGTGGAAGCGCTCGAGAATCTTCGAGACCGGCCAGACGCCGCGTTCTCGCTCGCGCAGGAACAGGTCCAGCAGCAAGAGGTCGGCGTAGATCCCGTCGCGCTCGGGGAGGTGCATCCCGAACCCGAAGCCGCCGCTCTCCTCGCCGCCCATCATCGCGCCGGTCTCGATCATCTTCGGGCCGATGTACTTGAACCCGACCGGCGTTTCGTGGACGGCGATCCCGAAATGCTCGCCGAGCCGGCGGGCCATCGAGGTGTTGTTCACCGAGATGACGACCGGGTCGCGCCAGCCGCGATGCTCGGCGAGGTAGTACATGAGCAGCCCGGTCACCTGGAGCTGGTGGATGAACGTGCCCTTCTCGTCCGCCGCACCGGCACGATCCGCGTCGCCGTCGAGGAGGAGGCCCATGTCGTAGCCGCCCGCGGCCAAGAGCCGCAGCGACTCGTCGATGTTCGGCCGGATCGGCTCCGGGTTGACGCCACCGAAATACGGATTGCGCTCCTGGTGGATCTCGTTGACCCGGATCTTCGCGCCGCCGAGGAGCCGGCTCAGCCAGCCCGCACCGGCGCCCCACATCGGCTCCACGAGGATCGATGCGTCGGCGGCCTTGAGGGCGTCGAGATCGACCGTCCGCCGGACGAAGCGCTCGTAGCCCTCGAACGGGTCGAACGTCTCGACCAGACCTTCCTTCTGCGCGTCCGCGAACGGCCGCCGCTCGATCGCCGTGCCGCCGTTCTCGGCGATCCGGGCTTCGATGACCCGGAGCATCTCCGGCCCCGCCGCGGACCCGGTCGGCGCCTTCACCTTGAAACCGTTGTCCGTCCACGGGTTGTGGCTCGCTGTGATGACGATGCCGGCGGCAGAGCCGCGCTGGACGACCTCGTAGGAGCTCATCTGGGTCGGTACGCCGCGGGCCGAGAATGCGACCGGGATGTCGCGCGCGAGCAGGACCTCCGCCGCTGCCGCGGCGAAGTGCTCAGAGGCGAACCGCCGGTCGTAGGCGATGACCACGCCTTTCGCGGTCTCCCCGCGGCCCTCGACGTACGCCGCCACGCCGTCCGCACAGCGGCGGACGTTCTCGAACGTGTACTCGTCCGCGACACGGGCTCGCCAGCCGTCCGTGCCGAAGACGATCGTGGTCGGCCGCGGCGTCTCGGCGATCGTCGTCATGACCTGGCCTCCCAGCGGCTCACGCGGTCGAGGAGCTCCTCCAGCCGTGGCCGGCCGGCGGTCGCGCCCCGGAGGATCGCGCTCGGCGAGGTGCCGAGGATAGCGCGCGGCCCGGCAGCGAGGCTCAACCGCCCATCCACGCGCTCGACGACGAGCTCGTCCTCCGCGGCCTCGGCCGCCTCGCCCGCCTGGACCACGCGGCCGGTCCCGCCAATACCCGTCGCGCCGAGGAGCGCCGACCAGCTGCCGAGGTCGTCCCAGCCGACGTCCATCGCGCCCATGACGACGCGGCCGTCGCGCGCCGCCGGCTCGAGCACGGCGTAGTCGATCGAGACGGGCTTCAGCTGGTCGTACGCGCCAGCGAGGCCGGCTTCGCTCGCGTGACTCGCGCCGATCAGCGTCATGAGGCCCGTGTAACGGTTGAGCGCGTCGCGGATCGCCCGCCGCTGCCAGCCGAAGATGCCGGCATTCCAGGCAACGCCCGGTTCGAGGAGGAGGCTCGCGGCACGCTCGGCGGTCGGCTTCTCTTCGAACGCCCGGAGCGGGTACGCGCGCAGCCCGCCGATGCTCGCCCCGAGGTCCGTCCGCGGGAGGAGATAGCCGTACTCGGTCGCCGCGCGGCTGACCTGGATCCCGAGCGTCACGAGCGGCTCCGTTGACCCGAACGCGCCTCTCGCGAGCCGTTCCGCGGCGGCCCGGAGGACGTCGCGATAGGTCGCCTCGTCCCCGATCAGGTGATCGGCCGGGACGACGAGCATGACCTCATCGTCCGGCCGCTCGATCGCAGCCGTCGCGAGGGCGACCGCCGCGGCCGTGTTCCGCCCGGCCGGCTCCCCGAGGATGCGGGTCTCGGGCAGCTGCTCGCGGACCAGCCGCGTGTAGCGCCGGTCCGTGACGATCGAGACGTCCGCCGAGGTGAGCGGCAGCTCGGGGTGCCCAACCAGTCGGTCGACCGTCATCTGGAGCAGTGATCGCTCGCCGTGCTCACCGCCGAGTAGTGGCAGGAACGGCTTGGGCGTCTCGGCGCGCGAGAGCGGCCACAGCCGCGTGCCACCGCCGCCGGCCAGCACGACCGCGTACATCGCCTGAATCCTAGGGTCTCGGCAGGCGTTCGGGATCGTTGACGCGCCGTGAACGTCGCCCGTACCATCCTCGCCACCTGCGCGGGAGGGCGCGCCGGTCGTGTGATCCCCAGGGCCGGTGATCGCGCGATCCCAGCGTCACGATCCTGCGTCCTGGTCGAAATCGCCGGCTGCGAGGAGCACGCATTGGCTGTCGCTGAGGCTCACGAACGCCAAGGGGCAACTGGTCGAGCCAGCGGTGGGGAAGGCGTCGTCGACGTCGAGATCGTCGGCGTCACGAAGCGGTTCGGCCCGGTCACGGCCGTCGACAACATGACGCTCCGGATCAAAGCCGGTGAGTTCTACAGCCTCCTTGGCCCGTCCGGCTGCGGCAAGACGACGACGCTGCGCATGATCGCCGGCTTCGAGCAGCCGACCGAAGGCGAGATCTTTCTCGCCGGCCAGCCGGTCGCGGGTGTTCCGCCGTACCGGCGCAACGTCAACACGGTCTTCCAGCATTACGCGCTGTTCCCGCACATGGACGTCGCCGAGAACGTCGGCTATGGGCTCCGGCAGAAAGGCGCCGACAAGTCCGAGGAGAAGCGGCGCGTCGATGAAGCCCTCGCGCTCGTCCGGCTGTCCGGCTATGGCGCGCGGCGCACCTGGGAGCTGTCCGGCGGCCAGCAGCAGCGTGTCGCCCTGGCGCGCGCACTCGTGAACCACCCGACCGTCCTGCTCCTCGACGAGCCCCTCGGCGCCCTCGACCTGAAGCTGCGCAAGGAGATGGAGCTCGAGCTCAAGGCGCTCCAGCGCGAGGTCGGGATCACGTTCGTGTACGTCACCCACGATCAGGAAGAGGCGCTCACGATGAGCGACGTGATCGTCGTCATGAGCGAAGGGCGGATCCAGCAGATGGGCGGCCCGACGGAGCTCTATGAGCGGCCCGTCAACCGCTTCGTCTCGAACTTCATCGGCGTCAGCAACCCGATCCCGGGCAAGATCGCCGAGCTCGGGGCCGACCGCCGCGCGATGGTCGAGACAGATCGCGGCCTCCGCCTCGCCGGACGAATCACGGATCCCGACGCGAAGCTTTCAGTCGGCGACAGCGTCACGGTCGCGACGCGGCCGGAGCGGCTGACGGTCGAGACGGCCGAGGGCGCGCCGCCGTCCGGTGACGGTTGGGTGTCCGTTCCCGGCCGCGTTCATCAGGGCACGTACCTGGGCGACCAAACGGAATACCGCGTGACAACCGAGCAGGCTGGGGAGCTCATCATCCGACGCCAGAATGCGAGTGGCGTCGACGCAGGAGAGGGCGTCGGGCCGGGCGATCCGGTCGTCGTCCGATGGCATGAGGAGGCGAACCTCATCCTCGTTGGCTGAGGTTCGATTGCGGGCCCGGGTCTCCGGGCACAGAGGAGGAGTCGCGTGTCTGATCGAGGACTCGACTGGTATCTGAAGCAGGCGGCGAACAAGCCGATCAACCGCCGTGGCTTCCTGGCGATGGCCGGGCTGACCGGCGGCGCGGCGGCGCTCGCAGCGGCCTGCGGACCGGGCGGCGCCGGCATCGGCACATCGCTGTGGATCTACAACTGGTCGGACTACATCGCGGACGCAAACATCACGGAATTCAAGAAGCGCTTCGGGATCACGGACTTCCGCTATGACACGTACGCGAACAACGAGGAGCTCATTGCGAAGCTCCAGGCCGGTGCATCCGGCTACGACATCGCGGCGCCAACCGCGGAGTACACCCCGGGCATGGTCGACGACGGCTTCCTCGAGAAGCTGGACCTCACCAAGCTCCCGAACGTCACGAAGTACATCGACGAGAAGTTCAAGGGCCTCTGGTGGGATCCCACGAACGAGTACCAGGTCCCGAAGGACTTCGGCACGACCGGGATCATGTATCGCGGCAAGCTCCTCGATACGCCACCGGCGTCATGGCAGGACTTCTACGACCTGACCACTGGCTCGGAGTCCGGCAAGGTCGTCATGGTCGACTCGATGGGCGACGTCTTCGTCTTCCCGCTCAAGATGCTGGGCAAGTCGCTCAACTCGAACGAGCCGGCC
>Ga0075428_100000300_pt1 | contig 48524 bp, 42 predicted proteins | sample RhiMetdeltSRZDD2_FD_75291 | JGI IMG/M metagenome (GOLD analysis project Ga0075428, IMG submission 75291) | Populus rhizosphere microbial communities from Tennessee, USA - Rhizosphere MetaG P. deltoides SRZDD2 | ecosystem: Host-associated > Plants > Roots > Rhizosphere > Soil | place: USA... | reverse complement strand
ACGGCCACGGCGAGGATGAGCGCAAGGAATCCCGTCACCGCGTAGACCAGAAAACGCTCGTTCTGCTTCATGAAGCCCTCCGTGCACAGCGCCTGACCAGCGCCGGCATGCATACAGCTGTCGCCTCAGGCCAACCCCGCGCGGTGCCGAGCGTTTCAGCGCCGGCTCCAGTGCAAGGATGACCACCAAGTTCGCCGGGATGACCGCCCGGCGAGCCCGGATGCTAGTCGATCGGCGCGGCTTCTGCCAACTCTGGGTTTCGAAGTTTGCGCAAGAGCCCAATGTGAGGGCTCGGCGCGCCGCGCGGCGTCAGTCCTTCTTCTTCGGCGGTGCGTGCTCGACGATGGTCGTGTCCTTGCCCACATCGAACTCCGCCGACGGGGGGTCGGGCGGGTTCGGCCGGGGTTCCTGCAGCTCGATCTCGACGAGGTCGCCCGCGCCGTCGCGGTAGGCCACGGCGCACAGGACCCCATCGCTGCTGCGCACGGTGATGATCAGTTGTCGCAGCCGCTCACGCACGAGCACGGTGCGCGGCGCGAGCCGGATCGACGCGCGGCCAGCGACGGGATCCGCGACGCAGTCCTGGATCGCGAAGTTGCGCCGCAGCACTGCGATGTCGCCGCCGATGGCCGCGAACAGAGCCTCGGCCAGTTCGGGCCCTTCGAGGTGGAAGCGCTCGAGCTGTTTCTTCTGCGGCCGGTAGACCTCGTAGGTCGTCCCTCGAAGCCGCACGATGGACACGCGCGGCGTCGTGGCGCGGAACACCACGCAGGCTGGGTCGCGCACGAACAGGAACTCCCCTCGACTGACCAGCGGTTCCTTGCTGAGCTCGGTCGTGCGCCGCTGCACGTAGGTCGCGACGAGGACCTGGACCTTCTTGCTCCGCTCGGCGTGTGCTTCGAGCAGCTTGTCGGCGCGCGCGATCGCGGCCGGGTCGACGGCGGGTTCGGCCTGGGCCAGCGAGCTCGCGACCACGACGAGCGAGAACGTAACCGGACCGGCGGCCCGCTTCACGGGCGCTCCATCGCGAGCGCGGCCCGCGCGCCGCAGCGCCGCGGCACGAGATCGTAGCGGCGCTGCAAGCGACCGACCAGGAAGAACAGCTCGAGCCGCAAGCGGTCGATCAGACTCGGATCGAAGCCCCCCGCCAGCACCTTCGTGACGGCCCGCGTCATGCCGAACAACGGCCGCGGCGCGAAGAAGATGTCGCGTGTGTGCGGATCGTAGAAACCGGTCACGAAGCGCCGCACGAAGTAGTAGCGGCGGTGCAAGCGCGCGTCGAAGCGCCGCAGCACGGCCGCGCGGTTGCCCCTAGGCTGCACGAAGGCCGCAACAGCCGCGTCGGCCGCCTCGATCCCGCCGCGCAACGCCATCAGCACGCCGGTCGAGAACACGGGGTCGAGGAACGAACCCGCATCGCCCGCGAGCAGCCATCGATCGCCGCTGTAGGTACGCGCGCGATAGCTGAAGCCGCTCTCGACCGAGAATTCGCCGACGCGTTCCGCCGCTGCGAGCAACCTCGCTGCCGCCGGCACCGCAGCCACGCTCTCGGCGAAGATCGCCGCCGCGCCGCCTTTCGTGCGCGACTGGTAGTCGGTGAGGTCGAGCACGGCGCCGACGCTCGTGATCCCGTTCTTGAGCGGGATGAACCACATCCAGCCGAGCTTCGGCAGCGACACGAGCACCGTGTCCCCGGCGCGCTGACCGGGTTCGGCCGGCACCTTGCGGAAATGCGCGTAGACGGCGGCCTTCCTGAGCTCCTGATCGACGATGCGCACACCTTCGCGCCTGGCCACGAGCCCGGTGCGCCCACTCGCATCGATCACGGCCTTGCAGCGCACGGTCTCGCTGCGGCCAGCTTCGTCGGTGAAGTCGATCGAAACGCCGTCGGCAGAGCAGTGGTAGTCGCGCGCGCGGCCAAACACGACCTTCGCACCGCTGGCTTTGGCGTGCTCGAGCAGGATCGCATCGAACTCGGCGCGATGCACCTGGAAGGTCCACGGCGGATCGATGTTGCTCTGCGAGGCGAAATCGAAGAGCACCGTGTGCGTGCCGCACGGCGACACGAGGCGCGCGCCGAACTTCTGGACGAAGCCCGCTTTCGCGAGCCGGTCGCGACAGCCGAGCTGCCCGAAGACCTTGTCGCCGAGCGGCAGCAGCGACTCGCCGATGTGGAAACGCGGGAAGCGTTCGCCCTCGAGCACGAGCACGGAACGGCCCTTCTGTGCGAGACGGGCCGCGGCGGCGGCACCCGCGGGGCCGCCCCCCACCACGACGACGTCGCAATCGAGAGTTCGCTGCATGAGTTGCTACGCGCCCATATGGTTGCGCGGGCCAGCCCGGCGAGCGAGCAGAAAGCGCCCGCGTGGCGCAGCGGTTCCACTACCCACCGAGGTCGACGTTCGCCGCGCGCGCGAACGCCCGCGCCGCCTCGTAGCCGGCATCGGCGTGCCGCGCCACGCCGATTCCCGGATCGCACGTGAAGACGCGCTGGATGCGCGCCGCCGCGGCGGCCGTGCCGTCGGCGACCGTGACCTGGCCCGCGTGGATCGACTTGCCCATGCCGACGCCGCCGCCGTGGTGGATCGACACCCAGCTCGCGCCCGCGGCGACGTTGAGCATCGCGTTGAGCAATGGCCAGTCGGCGATCGCGTCGCTGCCGTCGCGCATCGACTCGGTCTCGCGATACGGCGAAGCCACCGAGCCGCAATCGAGGTGGTCGCGGCCGAAGACGATCGGTGCCTCGAGCTCTCCTTTCGCGACGAGCTCGTTCACGGCCAGCCCGAAGCGCGCGCGTTCGCCGTAACCGAGCCACAGGATGCGCGCGGGCAGACCCTGGAACGCGATCTGCTTCTGCGCCTTCTCGATCCACATTCGCAACGACACGTTGTCGCCGAACAGTTGCAGCGCGAGGAGGTCGGTGCGCGCGATGTCCTGCGGGTTGCCGCTCAGCGCGACCCAGCGGAACGGGCCACGCCCCTCGCAGAACAGCGGCCGGATGTATTCGGGAATGAAGCCCTTGATGCGGAATGCCTCGGCGACGCCGGCGTCGCGCGCTTCGGTGCGGATGTTGTTGCCGTAGTCGAAGGTGACCGCGCCTCGCTCCTGCAGGTCGAGCATCAGCGCCACGTGCCTCGCGACCGTGCGGCGCGATTGCACGAGGTAGGCCTTGGGATCGCGTTCGCGCAGCTGCTTCGCCGCCTGAAGGGTCATGCCGTCGGGCACGTAGCCGGCCAGCATGTCGTGCGCCGAGGTCTGGTCGGTCAGCATGTCCGGGACGTGGCCGCTGTCGCGCACGACCGCGAGCAGCTCCGTCGCGTTGCAAGGCACACCGATCGACCACGCGACGCCGCGCTGCTTCTTCTCGAACGCCGCCTTCAACGCGTCCCTCGGATCCTCGACGAGCTCGTCGAGATACCGCGTCTTGAGGCGCTTCTCGATACGCGAGCGATCGACGTCGGCCGCGAGGCAGACACCACCGGCCATCGCCACGGCCAACGGCTGCGCGCCCCCCATACCGCCGAGGCCCGCCGTGAGCACGAGCCGGCCCTTCAGGCTGCCGCCGAAGTGCCGCTTGCCGGCCGCGACGAACGTCTCGTAGGTGCCCTGCACGATGCCCTGGGTGCCGATGTAGATCCACGAGCCCGCCGTCATCTGGCCGTACATGATCAGACCCAGCGCGTCGAGCCGGCGGAACTCGTCCCAGTTCGCCCAGTCGCCGACGAGGTTGCTGTTCGCGAGCAGCACGCGCGGCGCATCGCCGTGCGTCGTGAACACACCGACACACTTGCCCGACTGCACGAGCATCGTCTGCTCGGGTCGCAGCCGGCGCAGCGTCGCGAGGATCCCCTGCAGCGCGTCGGGATTGCGCGCGGCCTTGCCGAGGCCGCCGTAGACGATCAGCCGCTCGGGGTCTTCGGCCACTTCTGCGTCCAGGTTGTTCTGGACCATGCGGTAGGCAGCCTCGATCTGCCAGTTCGCACAGGTGATCGTCTTGCCTCGGGGTGCGCGGTAGGCGGCCATAAGGCAGAGAATAGGAAGTGGGCCGGGCCGGGCAACCCTCCGTTCCCGCGAGCAACGTCGCAGCAGGGCGACCGGTCAGTGACAGCGTGCGGCCGCAGCCGCGCGCTCGGCCTCGGCCAGCAGCCGTTCGCGCTCGGGTCCGGGGCTCATCATCGTCGCGGCCACCAGCGCGTCCTCGGACCGACCGCACCGCAGCGCGACCGCCACGGCCGCCTCGAGCACGCGTTCGCGAGTGCCCGGCAGCTTCAGCGGATCGTAGTCGACCAACGTCGCCACGAAGTCGTGCAGCTCGCGGTCCACGGCGTACAACTCGAAGCGCGTGTGACCATGCGTGGTCTCGCCGCCCGGTCGCTTCGCGAGGCTCGCGAAGGCCTCGACACCCTGGCCGAAGTACTCGGCTTCGTTGCTCGCCGCGTAGTAGTCGAGGCAGTGTCCGCCGGCGAGCGCACGCTGGTAGAGCGCGCGGATGCGCGCGCGCTGCAGCGGCAACAGACTGAAGAAGTGCGCCTGGTGCGCGATCTCGTGGGCCAGCGTGTCGAAGCCGAACTGCGCCGCGTCGTCGAGCGCCTCGATGCCGGTCGCCGCCTGGATGCCGCCCACACCGCGCACGTCGTCCCACACGCGACCATCGAAGGTGCGCTTGCCGCGCAGGTTGTGACGCGGCCCCGCATCGGTCGTGCGTTCGAGTTCACCGAGCAGGTCGTGCCGCCCGCCGACCGCCACGAGACGCGGGATGTGCCGCGAGAACAGCGCCGCGGTGCGATCGACCGCGAGGCGGCGCGAGGGCGACAGCTCGTCGTATCGGCGCACGAAGTCCCGGATCGGCACGTCCTTCACGTCGGGTACGGGCAAGACGGCAGCGAGCCGGCGGAAGGCCGCATCACTGGCGGCCATGCTCGAGGCAAACCGCTGTGCGAAGAGCGCCTCGCCGAGCAGCCGATGCGCGACCGGATGCGCCGGCTCTACCGCGAGGGTCGCAAAGAGGATGCGGATCGCGCGCTCGCGATCACCCGCGGCAGCAGCCGTCACGGCTTCTTTGAGCTCGCTCGACGACGTGACCTCGCTGGGACCGAGCAGACCCGAGCCGAGCCGCAGGTGGCCTTCCGCATGCATCGGTTCGAGGTTGATCACCTGACGGTAGGCCTCGGCCGCATCGTCGATGCGCTGCACGCGGAACAACGCGGACGCGCGCGACGCGAGCAATTCCGAGTCGGCTCCGGGAGCACGCTCCACGAAGGCCTCGGCGCGAGCCACCGCTTCGTCGAAGGCGCGCGAGCGGATCAGCGCCCGCACGCACAACGCCATGGCCTTCTGGTTCGCAGGATCGCCTGTGATCGCGGCCTCCGCGTAGGCCAGCGCGAGCCAGCTGCGGCCGAGCATGAGATGCACGCGACCGAGTCCGATCTGGCTCTCCACCCCGACGCTGCCATCCGCGAGCGCGCGGCGGAACGCGTCCCAGGCGCCGACCGGGTCCTCGGCCTCGAGCAGCAACGCACCGTGCCGTTGCCACGCGAGTGCCGGCTGCGCCTCGCCACCTGGCAGAGGTGCCTGCGCCGGGAGCGCAAGCAGCGAAGCGCTCGCGACGATGGCAAGGAGCCGGCCAAGGCAGTCGCAGGCAGGCCCGAGAAACGATCGACGGAGATCCAAGGGTGCGGTGCGACGAGCCGGACGGAGAACGGGTGTCCGCGCCGGAACCGCCGACGCAGCACCCCTTCTTCGGCAGTCGCCGAACCGCGTCTACGCAGCATGTCGAGCTGGCCGGGATCCGCCCACGGCAAGGCGCCTTCCGTCGCCGCGATCGGGCGGCTGGGTGCAACGCTGCGCCGGTTCGTGGGTCGCCCCGCCGCGACAGGAGCCTGGCCCTACATTCGGGCCGTGCCCAGCACTTCGAGACGCTCGATGTCGAGCACCGTCATGGTCTGCGTGACCGGCCGCCGGCGTGGCCCCTGCACGCCGATCTCGCGATCGACGAACAAGGCGAGGTCGTAGCGCCCCGTGTTGCACGACACGAGATACTGCCGTTGACCGCCCTTCTCGAGGTAATAGACGCCGGGACCTGCGAGGCGCCGTTCGTAGCGCAACCAGCCGATCGACTGGAAACGCTCGGTCGGGTCCTTCTTCTCGGGCGTCGTCGCATCGACGACGGGCGCCGGCTTGCTGTCGCGCACGATCGTGGCCTCGGCGATCCAGCGTTGCGTCTTGATGCGCCCCTTCAGCGACTCGATGGCGGCCTTGCCGGCCGACTCCGGAGCAAGCGTCGCCTCGAGCTTTGCGATGGCTTCGGTGAGCGGATCGAACTTCTGCTCGACGGTGGGCTTGGCGAGCTCGGCCGCGAAGGCGTCCTGCACGATCTGCACGGCGGCGAGGTCGATCTTGTTCTGCGCCTCGAGCTTCTGCGCCGTCGCGATCTGGTCGAGCCGCTGCTGCACCTCCGCTTGCTGGCGGGTCTTCCACGCGGCGTAGCCCGCAGCGAGCTCGGCATCGCCGTCGGTACCGACCTGGACCTCCGCTTCCGCAACCCAGGCCTCGACACCGGGCACACGCACCCGATACCAATCCTCCTGTTCTCCGACGACGAACAGCTCCGTGCCGTCGGCGAGCTGCGTGACCGGCGCCTCGGTGGTGCGCGGGCGGTAGCGGAACGCCACCTTGGCGCCCTTCGTCGTCACCTTGCCCTCCGCGGTTGCGACCGCGTACTTGCGGCTCACATAGCCGAGCGGACCGAGCGGAACGATCACGGCGCGAAAGCCATTCTCGCTGCGGCCCAGCGCGACGATCTGGTCCTTCTGCAATGCATCCTCGTAGACCGGCGGAGCCGCGACACTGCCCGGCCAGCAGCGCAGCGCGACAGCATCGGCCACCACGCGCCCGAGCTTTGGCGCCGCCGCAGCTGGCGCCGTGTCTTGCGAAGTCGCGGCCTGGGGCTTCGCGGCTTGCGGAATCGCGGCCTGTGGCTTCGCGTCCTGCGGTTTCGCCGCGGGCGCCTGTTCCTGGGCAAACGCGAGTGCAACCGACAAGCAGACGGCCGCCGCGGCAGGCAAGAAGAACGGACCTCGGAACCCCGGCAGCTCGGGGCCGAACGCAGCATGAAGAGTGAACATGAGCCTCCTGGGAAGCCTCTGACCGGGCTCCAAAAACGCCTCTCAGCACCGCCGGTTGACCGCCGGAACGGCGCTGTATCGAGGCACGATGCTACCGGCTCTACGGCCAGGGAGAAGCATCTGGTTCGGGATCCTCACGAGCGCGACCGCCCGGCCGGTGGACCGGAAGACGCGCGCTTCCCGTGGGCCTTGGCGAAACAGGCGTGGCGCGCCGATACCATGTGCACCATGCGTTGCCGGTCGCTCTTGCTGCTGCCTTTGCTGACCGCCAGTGCCTGTACCTGGTTCACGAGCCAGAAGCCGGTGTTGATCACGAGCGATCCAGCCGGTGCGCACATCGCGATCGACGGTCGCGACACGGGCCGCACGACACCAGCGCACCTCGAAATCGCGGGCAACTTCGGGACCGACCACGTCGTGTCGCTGAGCAAGCGGGGCTACCGCACCGTGACCCGGCACCTCTACCAGTACACCGAGGGCTACACGTCGATGTGGATCGACGGCGCCTACGATCTCGTGATGCCGCCGCTGCCGCTCTTCTGGACCGCCGGTGACTTCGTGTTCCCGTTCGGCGTTCGCGGCGCCATCGTGCCCGGTGAACTGTATGTCCGGTTGCCTCGCACCGACGCGCCGAAGCTCGGCTTCGAACTGCTGGCCGAACGCGCCGCAGAGTCTGGATCGGTCGGCGGTTCCTGGTGAGACGGACAGTCTTCCTCGATCGCGACGGCACGCTGAACCGCGAAGTCGGATTCGTGTCGCAGCCCCACCAGCTCGAAGTCCTGGCCGGCGTCGTGCCCGCACTGCAACTGCTGCACGATGCCGACTACCGCATCGTGGTCCTGACGAACCAGAGCGGCATCGCGCGCGGCCTCTACAGCGAGAGCGACCTGGCGCGTGTGCACGCCGTACTGCACGACCGCCTGCGCGGGCTGCCCGAGGCCTACCTGCACTGCCCCCACCATCCGGACGCGAACGGCGAATACGGCGGCGCCTGCGCCTGTCGCAAGCCGGCCGCCGGCCTGCTGCATCAGGCACGCGAGCTGCTCGGCGTCGAGTTCACGGGCGGCGTCTTGATCGGCGACAGCGCACGCGACCTGCTGATGGCGAAAGGCCTGCCGCTGCGCACTGTCTACCTGCACAGCGGCAAACCGGTAAGCGCCGAGCTCGCAATGTTGCAGAAGGCAGGGCACGTGCCCGACCACGAAGCGGACGATCTAGCTTCCGCCGTTGCCTGGCTGCTCGGACCAGCACGAACGTCCGCGTAGCAGGAAGTCGACGATCGAGCCGAGGCATGCCGCGCGCCGAGAGGGCGCGCGGCGAATCGTGAACTTGCGGGCTAGAACACCGAGATGTAACTCTTCAGGCCGTTGCTGACTATCCAACCTGCAGCATTCTGGCCATTGGGCAGACTGAAAGGAGTGATCAGGCCAACGGACTGCGAGAACAGCTGGAAGCCCTGCGGGACGCCAGCTGGCAGCGGGAACGTCACGCTGTTGGTCGATGTGACGCCGACCATCGCCTGCAGGAGGTCGAGCGAGCCCACGTAGGCGTTGCAGCCTGGGGCGCCGAGGATCGCCAGAGGGATCCCACCTGGGACCTGGGCGACGCTCAGGATGTTCAGGCCGACGTAGACGCCAGAACTCGGAGCGTACTCGATCATGTTGGTCGTCGTGTAGGTCAGGAGAGTGCCCGAAGTGGCGGTCGAGACCGGCGACGGCGTAGCCGACAGATTCATCGCGAAGATGTTCGCCGACTGCGTGACGAACGGCAGTGCCGTGGCGAGGTTGATGCTGCCCTCGTCGCTCGAGGGGCCACCGGGCGACCAGCCGATCAGGTGCGCGCTGCCAAAGGCGCTCGTGGGGTTGCCGTCGATGGTCACCCATACGATCGCCACATCACCGGTCGTCAGGTTGAACTGGAACTGCAGCGTGCTCGGGTTGGGCCCTGCCGGCGTGGAGTAGCTCTCGACTCCATCGAACGTGATGTAGGCAATCGTGTTCGGTCCCACGGTCGCTTCGTGGTACTTCACCTGGCCGCTGCCCGGTTCGGCGGGATTGTAGTCGTGCCAGCTCCACCAAGCCATGACAGGCGCGTTCAAGAACGTGGGGGCATAAGGCGTGTACGACAGCGCACTCGAGTTGGCGGCGACCGAGACGATGCCGTTCGATCCCACGTATAGAGTGCTGACCGGACCCGCAGGGGTCGGGAACGGAGCTGAGATCGGCTGCGCGGCTTCGCTGTCGTCGGTGAGGGTGATCGTGCTCGCACCGGTCGGCGGCACGTAGGTGGCACCACCCCACACCACTGAGTAATTGCTGCCAGCCGGCGTCATGACCATCGACTGGCCGTTGAGGATCGCCGGAGCCGTCGTCGCAGTGGGAATGAATTGATAGAACGAGTCGCTGATGTCGTAGCAGCCCGAGCCGTAGCTCTCGTGGTAGGCCGGAGTGCAGGCGCTGGCTGTCTGTATGTAGCCAGTGCCGCCATACAGAAAGGTCACCGAAGTGCCCTGGAGGTCCCACACGTTGAGGGGGAACTGCTCGTACATCACGAAGGAAGTCAGGTTGATGTTTCCCGCGGACAAGTCGACCGAGCCAGGGTTCGCCACGCCGTTGCCCTCGGAGAGGCCGCAGCGCAACTGGAGTTGGTTCACGTAGCTGGCCCCGTAGGTCGACGAGTTGTAGAAGAAGATCACGTCGCCGTTCGCGAACAGCTGCGCCTGGACCGTGAACGTCGGAGTCGTTGCTTGTGTGCCCCACTCCTCGGCGTTGGCCCACGTCACTACGAACTTGCCGGGAATCGTGTTGTTGTAGAACACGCCACCGCCATTGGCTGGCAGGTGGTCGAGGTCCATCCACATGGGAGCGATGCGCGCCGACTGGCCGGCCGTGCCCAGGTAGGTGGCGAGCGACGGATAGCCCGAAATCGTGCTGCCGATCCCTGCAGCACCGGTCGTCAGCCAGAACACACCGTTCGTGCTGATGTGCGCGTGCGTGTAGCTCGCTGCGACGCCGGCCATCGGGAAGGTGATGTTCATCGGCTGTGGCGTGAACAACACGTCGTCGCCGTAGCCGGCGAGCACGCCGTAGTTGGACTCGAAGCACTGCGCGGTGGCCGCTGCAGTCAGCGCCGAAACCACGCAAAGGGACGAAAGAAGGGGATTCATGGTGAAGAGCCTCGAACTGGCTGGAGAAGCTCCGCGCGAAGCCTGTCGCGCCGAGACGATGGCACTAGCTAGGAGGGACAAGTGCCCTGGTATAATACCAAGGACCACGCGCATCCTCCCTTGCTGCCGGCATTCCCTCCGTGGCACCGCGCCTACATGACCCGACGCATCTCTGGGCGTTTACCCGCGAGCGGAATCGTGTCGACGTGAAGCGAGAACCGCACGGCGGAGTCGCGCACTGCTCGACGTCCCTACGCGCTCGGCCCGCGATTCGACCGGCCCGCCGCAGCTCTGCGCTCGGCCGAGAGCGTCAGGAAGCACGTCACGGCACTCACGATCACCATGACGATGCCGAACACGAGCCAGCCCTTCGAGCCGAAGAACATGTAGCCACCGCCCGCGAACGTGGCCCCCAGCGCGACGCCAGCACAGCTCAAGTAGAAGCCGACGAAGGCGAGCGACCAACGGGGAGGAGCGTGCGGCGGGGTATCGGGAGAAGTCATCGTCTGCCTCCGCTCACGGAATGTAGCGTGACAACCGCGCACCGAGCTGGTTCGCGAGGAACATCGGCATGCGCGACCAGAGCGCGCGCGGCAGGTTCAGTTTCGGATTGCTCGGGTGGAACTCGGGGATCTTCGCGCCACTGCCGACCAGCAGATACTCGTAGTGCAGCGGCTCGGGCGTGAAGCCCATGTTCTTCTTGAACCTCGCTGGCCCCGAGTCCGCGCGGCTGCGGCCGAAGTCGAAGCGCGTGTAGCCCTGTGTGACGGCCCACTCCATGATCGCGCAGTAGATCAGGTTGTTGACGCCGGTGTCGTTGATGCGCGCGAGCGAACCCGAGTAGTAGGCGTGGACCGTGTCCTTGAAGCAGAAGCTCATGACCGCGGCGATCGTGCGGCCACCGGGATCGACCGCGCGGTGGATCACGACGGCGCGGCCGAACTCGTCGAGCAGGCCGCGGAACCAGCGTTTGGGCAGCGACGGCGAACCGAGCCGGCGTTTGTTGTCGGCGAACAACGCGAACAGCTCGTCGACGGACCCGTCAGGCGTCACCTTGATGCCGAATGACTGCCGCTTCTTGTCGGTCGCAGGCGCCTCGGGGTCGCGCGCACAGCGCACCTCGGCGCGGGCCCTCTTGGGAATGCGCACCATGACTTCGGCCGGATCCTGAGGCAGTTGGCAGCGAAAGGTCACGTAGAGCGGCGTCGTGGGCCGGTCGCCCGGGCGTACTTCGAGGTGACGCAGTTCGACGTAGCCGACGCCCAGTTCGTGGCCGAGCGCCGTCGCGCGCTCGAGCAGCGCCGACTGGGCCTTCGCGTCGTCGGCGAGCACGCCGCCGTAGACGGCGTAGGGCGCGCTGACGAGGTTGCGGCCGAGGAATGGACTCCTGGTCAGGAACAGCGGCAAGACGCCGAGCCACCGCCGGTCTCGTTCGACGACGAGGTGGTGTGACTGATGACGGAAGGTCTCGTCGACCACACGCGACCAACCCGAACGATGGAAGAACGTGCCGAGCGCATGCTGGCTCACGTAGGCGTCCCACCGCGCGTCCTCGCCGGGCTGCAGATCGCGGACGCGCAGCGGCCGCACCGGCGATGCGCCGGCAGCAGGCACCGCGGGCGCCGGCAACGGTTCGGCATGGACCTGTGCCGCCGGAGCTGCAGCGGGAACCGAAGCAGCCGCGGACTCTGCGGACGCAACGCGACCCTCGACGACTCCCTCGACCTTGTAGTCGCGCAGGTTCGGCGACTGCGTGAAGATGATGATCTCGCCGATCAGACCGAAGCCGATCAGCTGCACGCCGAAGGCCACGAGGATCGCGCCGATCACGAAGACGGGGTCGTCGCTGAGACTCTTGTTCTCGAAGATCTTGTGGTAGAGCGGCCAGGCCGTCATCGCGGCTCCGAGGACTGCCGCGCCAAACCCGAGGTACCCGAAGAAACGCAGCGGCCGCTGCGTGAAACGCGTCAGGAACGTGATCGCGAGGATGTCGAGCACGCGGCGCAGATACACGCCGACGCCGTAGAAGCCCGCGCGCCCCTTCTCCTCGCGGTGACGCACGCGCACTTCGGCGACGCGAAAACCCTGCCGGCGAGCGAGCACGGGCAGGAACCGGTAGAGCTCGCCATAGACTGCGACCTCCTCGAGCACCTGGCGGCGGAAACCGCGCGTGCCCGAGTTCAGGTCGTGGAACGGCGCGTTCATGACGAGGCGCAAGAGCCAGTTGAAGAGCCGCGACTGCAGCTGGTTCAACCAGGGGTCGATGCGGCCGTGCCGCCACGTCGCGACGCAATCCGCACCGGCTTCGAGGGCCGCGACGACCTTGATGATCTCGGTCGGTTCGATCTGCAGATACGCGGGCACGTTGACGATGTGTTCCCCCTTCGCCTTCGCCACGCCGGCCGACAACGCGATCGACTCGCCGAGCCCGCCACCCTCGAGCTGCACGATGCGCAGGGACCACGACGTCGCAAGGTCGCGCAGTTCGTGCTCGAACCGCACCGACGGGCCGTCGAGCACGAAAACGAACTCACAGCCGTAGCCAGCCTCGATCAGCGCCTTGCCGATACCCTCGACCACCGGACCTGGGTTTGCATCCGGACCCGAGATCGCGACCACCACCGAGATCAGCGGCCCGCTCATCGGGTGGCCTCGCGAACGGTCACCGAGATGCGCTGGCGGAAGAACTTCGACACCTTGACCTGCAACTCGGCGAGGAATCCGAGCAGGCACACGTTGGCCGCCACGAGCAGCGTGACGGCGCCGGCCGCGACAGCCGCGAGGTCGCAGTGCCTGAACAGCTCCCACCCCTCGCGCGTCAGCTTGACGAAGCCGAGCGCGAACATGAACATCGACAGCACGAACAGCGGCGACGCGAGCAGGAAGAACCAGCGGATCGGATGCGCCGCGAACTGCATCAGCATCTTGATGCCGACGAGGTCGGCGAGCACGCGGAACACGCGCACGAGACCGTATTTCGAGATGCCGGCGCGGCGCGCGTGGTGGCGCACCGGCAGTTCCGTGATGCGCGCGCCGAGGCCGGCGCCGAGCGCCGCGAGGAACCGGTGCATGTCCGAGTAGAGGTGCAGGCTGCGCACAACCCAGCCCCGGTAGGCCTTCAACGAACAGCCCGTGTCGTGGATGCGAGCGCCGGTGACACGCGAGATCAGGAAGTTCGCAACGCGGCTCGGCAGCAGGCGCGTCGACACGCGGTCGCGCCGGTCGCGACGCCAGCCGCAGACGACGTCGTAACCCTCTTCGAGCTTGGCGACGAGCCGGCCGATATCGGCCGGGTCGTTCTGCAGGTCGGCGTCCATGGACACGATCGTGCGGCCGCGGCAGGCGCGGAAACCGGCCGCCATGGCCGCGGTCTGACCGTAGTTGCGCCGGAACAGGACGAGCCGCAGGTGCGGATCCGATGCCACGAGCTCGGCGAGCACGTCGCGCGTGCCGTCGTCGCTGCCGTCGTCGACGAGCACGATCTCGTACGAACGGCCCAGCGCTTGCAGCGCGTGCGTCAGCGCCTCGTGCAACGGCACGACGTTCTCGCGTTCGTTGTAGATCGGAACGACGACGCTGAGCCCCGGCGGTTCGCTCGCCGCACCCCGCGTCGAACCGCGATCCGGCGCCGGCGGTTTTGCAGTGACCTCGCTCACGATGACTGCCCGCATAGTGCGCTGCGAGCACTCGCGGTGCGAGCGTTCTCCGCCATTCGCACCACCTGGCAGTGCCGGGCCCATGCCGCCCGGACCGCCGCCGCACGCGCGGTCATGCGATCAGCCAGTACGCAATCGCGGCGGCGGCGACCAACGCGAGAACCACTACGGCCGCGGCCTGCCGGCGCGCGGCGGCCGGTCGATGGCCGGGCCCTGCGAGCACCGGAGGGAACTCACCGGGCAATGCTCGTTCGGCGGCGGCCAGGTCTCCGCGCCGCAGGTGCCGCAGCGCCGAACGGATCTGACCCGGCAAGCGCGCGACGACGTCGTCGCGCTCGAGGTCGGCAGCCGTCAAGCCCTTGAACTCGCGACGCAGGCGTACTTCGGGAGGTGTCCCTGGCGGCTGCCCCTCGCCCGGCAGGGCCTGGAGGTGGACAACGCGCGGCGCCGCGTCTGCCGGTGGTTCCTTGTCGTCGTCACCCGTCACCGCGGTGTTATCGACCGGGCGCGGCCCCGTCTGGAGCACACGCTGCGGCTGAGTTGATCGCTCCCACGGTATGGTGACACCGGATCAACGGTCGGGTAGCGTCCAGTCTCATCTCCACTGACGCGGCTCTGCTACGGAGGAGACTAGGCCTTCGCAATCATGGAACGGGCTGTACGCATCGCCGTGGTCGGACCCGTGGACGACCGTCTTGCCGGCGATCTGCGCGGGTTGCCGCTGCACCCGGAAGTCCGCGTCGCTGCGTCGCTGTGTGGGGACAGCGAGGCTCTGAGCCGGTTCCAACCCGATGTGTTGGTGATCGCGTTCGAGCCCGGCGCCGCCGAGGAGATCGGGGCGCTGCGCCTGCTGCGCAATCTCTGGCCGGCCTTGGCGGTCGTCCTGGTCTGCCGCGCCGAAGACGAACTCGCGAACACGACGCTCGCCGCGCGCCTGCACGCGCGCCTCGCCACGTATCCGAGCAGCCCCGGCGAGCTGGCAGCCGCGATCGAACAGGCGCGCCAATACAGCGACCGGCCGCATGCCTCTGTGTTCGTCGATCTCGCGCGCGGCATCGCCGACGAGATCAACAACCCGTTGATGTTCGTGTCCGGCCACCTCCAACTCCTGCGTGCGACGTTCGAAACGGCCAGCGACCGGGACCGGCGCGACCAGATCGCCGCGGCACAACATGGCCTGCTGACCATCGCGTCGTCGGTGGATCGTTTGCGCCAGCTGTCGCAGGCTGCCAGCGGGCCTCGCCGGCGCGAAGCGACCGACCTCGGGGCCCTCGTCACAGCAGCGGTTGCCGCGCGTGAGAACAAGGAGCCTCCACTCGCGACCATAGCACCCGCGCCAGAATCCCACGTCGTGCAAGGCGACCCCGAACAGCTGCAGGCCGCCGTCGCCGCGGTGGTGCAGTTCGCCGACGACCTGGCCCGGCTCGGTGCCGAGAGTCAGCTGTTGCTCGAAATGCTGCCCGGTGGCCATCGCCTGCGGCTCGTCGCCGCGGGCCCGAGCCTCGCGATCTGGCAGCTGCCCCACACGTTCGAGCCCTACTATCCGACCCGCGCGTTGCGCGGCCACGGTTACGGTCTCGGCCTGTTCCTGGCCCAGACGGTCGTGCTCGGCCACCGCGGCCAGGCGACGGTGCGGCGGCAGCATGACGGTTCGCTGCAGTTCGACTTCGCGCTGCCGAACTAGGAAAGCCGCGCGGTCTACATCGGCGTCGGCGCCATCGCCGCGACGTTCGGGTCGATCGGACCGAGCAGGCGCTTCATGATCGCGGACTCGAGCATCGACCACACCATCGACGTGACCATGTAGACCAGCAGCGCCGAGGCATAGCCGTAGAGCATCACGCCGAACAGGATCGGCATGTAACGCATCATCTTCTGCATCTGGCGCGCCTGCGGGTCGGTCGGCAGCGGCATGCGCAGCTGCAGCCAGACGAACATCGAGATCCAGAGCAGCGGCAGCAGGTTGAACTCGTGCGGCCAGAACGACAGATGGAACAGTGCGTCGGCGCGACTCAGGTCCTGGATCCAGAGGCCGAACGACTGATGCCGCAGGTCGTACGCAGTGCGCAGCGCCGTGAAGAGGCCGATGTAGATCGGCATCGTGGCGAAGAGCGGCAGGCAGCCGCCGATTGGCGGAATCATCTTGTGCTCGCGCTGGAACGCGACCATCGCCTGCTGGTAGGCCTTCTGGTCGTCGCCATACTTGGCCTTCAGCGCGTCGAGCTTCGGCTTCAACACCGCCATGCGCGCGCCATACGCGCGCATCGACTTCTGCATGTGGTAGTTCACGGGCGCCAACAGGCCGCGCACGAGCAGCGTCAGCATGATGATCGCGAAGCCCCAGTTCCCGATCACGTCGTGGAACCAGCCCAGCAGCCTGAGCAGGACCCTGGCCATGAAGCGACCGCCCGGCACCTCGACGAAGCAACAGGGCGTGGTGAGATCGACGTTGAGGATCGGCGCAAACCGCTCTGGGTTCGCCAGCTTCTCGAACACGTGGTACGACTTGGGGCCCAGATACAGCCCGAACGACACTCTCGTCTCCGCATCGCGCGCGGGGATCGCCAGCGACATCGTGTAGCGGGCCCGCGCTACGCTGTTCGGCGGCGTCTTGCTGTCGGGATCTTCGCGCGCCGGCACCGTGTCCGCCGCCACGCCCACGAGCGCAGCACGGCTCGCGTCGTCGAGCGGATAGAGGAAGGCGCCGAAGAAACGATTCGTGTTGCCGGCGAACGAGAGGTTCTTCAGGTCGACGTCGAGCGGCTGGACCTTGCCCGGCGCGGGGCCGACGTGTTTCGGCGCGCCATCGCCGCTGTCCGCGATCGCCACCGACGACGTACCGAGCAGCGACACCTCGGGCGCGTTGACGAGTGCAGGCCCCAGCAGCGTGAACACGACCTGACCACCGGGCTCGGCGTCCCTGTTGCGCAGCACGAATTCGAGCCTGAATCCGCGTTGAGTCGGATCGTGGGTCAGGTTCTTCTCGAGCACGAGGCCCTTGCCTGAGTCGATCGAGAAGACCACGCCGCTGTCGCGCTCTTGGTAGGTCCACTCGGCCGTCGCGAGGTCCTGCTCGAAGTGCGTCTCGGCCGGCGTGCCGACCAGGCGCAAGCCATGGTCGTCTCCGTTCGGAGCGAACGTGAGCAGCATGTAATCGGCCGGCGTGTGCGGCGAGTTGCGCGCCGCCGCGACGGACTTGTAGTGGTCCGTGAGCTGCAGCCCCTTGAGACCACCGCCGAGGCGCGAGAAGTACGCGTGAAAGCTGCCCGGCGCACCTGGTTCGCCGAACTGCCGGTCGAACCCGACCTCGCCAGTGGACTGCGCGATGCCTACCGAGGCCGGCAGCAGCAGGAACAGGAGACGTAGCAACTTCAGCATCGGGTTTCTCGGACTGGTGCGCGCGCGGCAGCCGCGCCGCCTGCACTTTCTCCGCGGTCAGCGCCCCTGCGCCAATCTCTCCGCGAGGTAGTCGGGCAACTCGGGGATCGCCCGGATCTTCGCCATCGCCCCCTCGACGTCGTAGGCGAGGCGGTGGAAGCGCACGACCCCACCCGCGCCATCGCCATCGTAGGTCGCGAACGACAGGCGCGGGTCGCCATCGCGTGGCTGCCCGACCGAGCCGATGTTGATCATCGCCGACTCGGTGACGCTCCATTGCATGCCGATCTCGGCGGGCATCAGGAACCCGCCCGACCTCAGGTAGACCCCGGGCACGTGGCTGTGTCCGACGAAGCAGAGCTTCGCATCCCCCATCTTGTCGAAGCACTCGCTCATCTTCTGTTTGTCCAGGGCATCGCGCGGCACGAGATACTCGCGCACCGGATCGCGCGGCGAACCGTGCACGAACAGCATCTGGCCCTCGCGGTGTTCCTTCTTCATGCCGTCGAGGTAGTTCCAGAACTTCATGTTCTCCTCGCGCGGGCAATCGCGACGACTCAGCTGGTCGCGCGTCCAGTCGATCGCGGCGCGCGCGCGCGGGTTGAAATCGGAGGCGTAGAACATGGCCCCGTGCTCGTGGTTGCCGAGCAGCGAGAACTCGGCGCGAGCCATCACGGTGCGCAGCGCCTCGCGCGGTTGCGGGCCGTAACCGATGACGTCGCCCAGGCACACGATGCGCTTGCACTTCAGGCGATCGACCTCCTGCAGACAGACGGTCAGCGCCTCTACGTTGCTGTGGATGTCCGAGATGAACGCGATCATGCGGAGAGGGGGCGGAGGAAGGTAAGGGGACGGGTGGCGACGTGCAAAGGAGAGGCGGTAACTTCGCGAGCTTCCGACCGTGACGCAGCAACCCGAAACCCCTCCGCTCTGGGTCGTGACCGGCCCGACTGCCTCCGGCAAGTCCGCGCTGGCACAAGCACTGGCGGAACGGCTCGGCCTCGTCGTGTTGTCCATGGACTCGATGGCGGTCTACCGCGGCATGGACATCGGCACCGCGAAGCCGTCGGCCGCCGAACGGCAACGCGTGCAGCACTACCTGATCGACCTCGTCGAGCCGCGTGAGACCTTCGACACGGCGCGTTGGTGCGAAGCCGCCGCGGCGGCACTCGACCTCGTGAACGGCCAGCGCCGGCGCGCGCTGTTCGTCGGCGGCACGCCGCTCTACCTGATGGCCTTCTTCAAGGGCATGATGCGCGGCCCCGCCGCGGATCGCGAGCTGCGCGCGCGTCTGCATGCGCGCGAAGCCGCCGAGCCGGGCCGGCTGCACGCCGAGCTGCAACAGCACGACCCCGCCGCCGCCGCTCGCATCCACCGCGCCGACCTGCGCCGGCTCGTACGCGCGCACGAAGTGCTCCAGCTCACGGGCGCAACGATCAGCAGCCAGCAGGATCACTTCGCGCGCAGCGACTGGTTGCGGCCATGCCGTGTCGTCGCCGTGCAGCGCGATCGCGCCGACCTGCACGCGCGCATCCGGGCCCGCACGGAAGAGATGCTGGACCGGGGCCTGCTCGAGGAGACCGAGGCGATCGAGCGCAGCGGCGGGTTCTCGCGCACTTCGGGCGCGGCGATCGGCTATGCCGAATGCCGCGAGTTCCTGCGCGGTCGCTTCAAGGACCGCGAGGAACTGCGCAATCGCATCCGGCGCAGCACGCACCAGCTCGTGCGGCGGCAGACCACGTGGCTTCGCCGCCTGCCCGAGACCGTATGGCTGACCGGGCACGCCTCGGTCGAGGACCTGCAGCGAGCGCTCGAGCCTTCGCAGCTTCGCGGTCCTTGATCTGGGTTGCTTCTGCGGCCGTTGACGCGAAGATCCGCGCGTGAACGAAGCGACCGACCCGAGCAGCCTCGTTGCGCGCGCCAAGGCACTCGGAGCGTCGCTCGCGCCCGACCGTGCCGAGCGGCTGCTCGCGTATCTCGATGCGATGCTCACGCTCAACGAGCAGATCAACCTGACCGCGGTGCGCGACCGCGAGCAGGCCGTCGTGCTGCACGTGCTCGACGGGCTGGCCTTCGCGCTCTGCGCGATGCAACCCCGCTACGTGCTCGACCTCGGCTCGGGCAACGGCTTTCCGGGTGTCTGCGTCGCGGCGCTGCATCCGGGCGCGTCGGTCGTGCTGCTCGACCGGACCGGCAAGAAGGTGCGCGCGATGGGCAGTTGTCTTCTGACCGCCCACCTCGACGGCGTCGAGACGATGCACCTCGATGCGGCGCAGGCCCCGGCCCTGCGGCGCGATCTGCGACACGCATTCGACCTCGTCGTGGCGCGCGCGGTGAGCCGACCCGCCGCTGTGGCCGAGCTCGCGGACCCTCTGCTGCGTCCCGGCGGCCACCTCGTGTTGTGGCTCGAGGCCGACGCGGAGGTGCCGCCGCGATTCGGCAGCATGCGGCGCGCGCAGGCGCTGCGCTACGAACTGCCCGAACCGGCCGCGCGCCAGCGTTTGCTGGGCCATTGGCGGAAAGGCTCGTGATCACGATCCGCTCGGGCCTCGATACCGCGCAGCAATAGGGCCAACCGCTCATCGCCGCAGCGGCGCCTGGCGGCTGTTTCGCCCTGTTCGAGCGTGCGTCGCGGCGCTGACAATCTACCGCGTCGTGAACTCGTCGATCGGCGGAATGCCGCTCAACGTCACGAGACCGAACCGACCGAGGTGCTCCAACTTCGTCGTGTTCGACGGGTAGTTGATGTACGGGTCGTTCACGTTGTAGTTCCAGAAGTGGCGATCGATGAAGTCCGAGAGGTTCATCAGATCGCGGCCGAACGCGTTGTTACGGCCATCGCTGCGGCGGCGGACGCTGCGGAACCAGCTCTCGGTCTCGTACTTGTTGGCGAGCGTGGCGACATCCTTGACGCCCCGCTTCTGTTGTTCGGCAGTGACCGTTTGGCCGCTGTTTTCCCAACCAAATGTGGAGCAGGCGGCGAGAGGCAACAGAACGAGGGCGAGTGCGAGCTTGCGCATGTTCGTGCGAAGAGAGGGGGGTCTCGGGAGAGGCGCGCCGGGAGAAGCACGCGGGTGGCAGACGCTAGCAGCCCGGAAAACGGGGTTCAACCGGGATTTCGCGCAAGTTGCCCGCTCCCGCGGCCCGAGGGCCCAGGCTAGTCTCCCCCAGCCAATGTCGAGCAAGACCCCGAGTCCGCCCACCCCAGGCGAACGCCAGGGCATTGCCGTGCTCGGGGGCTCCTTCAATCCCCCACATTGCACGCACCAGCGCCTGGCCGCAGCGGCCTTCTCCCATCTGCCGATTTCTGAGCTACGCATCGTCCCGGCGGGCACGCCCCCCCACAAGGACCTGGACCTCGCTCCCGCTGCGCATCGCCTCGCGATGTGCCGGCTCGCCTTCGCGAACCGGCCGGGCATCGTGGTCGACGACCGGGAAGTGCGTCGCAGCGGCCCATCGTTCACCGTCGACACCCTGCAGGAACTGACCACTGAAGCGCCGGGCCGTGTCCTGTTCTTCCTGATCGGCAGCGACAACCTGAGGCTCCTGCCGACCTGGCGCGACCACCATCGTCTGCTCGCCCTCTGCACGATCGTCACCTACCCTCGAGCAGGCCACGCGATCTCGGCGAACACGCTGCGCGGACTCGATCTCACGCCGGCCGAACGCGAAGGGCTGCTCTCGCACGTGCTACCCGGACCGGCCGACGCAGTGGCTGCGAGCGACCTGCGGCGCCGCTGGCGGCGCGGCGAACGGAACCTGGCCGAGATCCCTGCTGCCGTGCGCAGCTACATCGAGGCCCACGCGCTCTACGGATGATCCCAGCCGGTTCAGCCGCAGCCATCACCTGCGCAGCTCTCGCGCTCGCGGCGTGGACCAATCACCGCTTGTTCGGATGGCTGCCCGACGACCTGCCGGGACCAGCTCGCAAGGTTCACCTTCGGCCAATCCCGCTCGCGGGCATCGTCGTAGCTGCCGCCGTGATCCCATGGTTGATCGACGCGAAGGACTGGTGGGCACTGGGCGGCTTCACCCTGGCGGCTGCCGTGGGGTTCGTCGACGACTGGCGCAAGGAGAAGGGCCAGGGCCTCGACTGGCGCTGGAAGGCAATCGCACTCGCGTTCGCATCGGCGAGCGGCGCCATTGCCGTCGGTTGGCCCTCGCCCGAACCGCTCACCTGGGTCGCGCTCGGTGCGTTCTTGTGGGCGTTGACCAACGCGACGAACTTCCTCGACAACACCGACGGAGCCGCGGCAAGCGTCGCTGCCGCCAGCTTGCTCGTCTCGAGCGGCGGCGAAGGCTGGCTCGCGGCCGCGGGTTTCGCGGCGATCGGTTTCCTGCCGTGGAACTGGCCGCGCCCGAGGCTCTTCCTCGGCGACGCCGGAGCCTACGCATTGGGCTTCGCCACGGGCATCGCCGCCGCACGCGGCGCGCGCGTCGACTACGGCTGTCTGTGGGCCGTTGCCGTGCAGCTGCTCGATTTCATCCAGGTCCTCGTCGCAAGGGTCGCGATCGGAGTCCCACCGTGGATCGGGGATCGGCGCCACCTCACGCACATCGCGCAGAACCTCGGGCTGCCCAGGGTGCTGGTTGCTCCTTGCTTCGCGGCGCTCGTGGTCGGGCTCGCCCATCTGCGGTGACGGAGTCAGGTGCCGCAGCGGCGCTGGCTGCGTGTTTCGCTGGAGTGAGCCCCCGCGTTGCGGAACCCAACATCATCGAGCTCGGCACCTCGCAGAAGCTACCGAGCTCACTTGTCGGCGCGCATCTTCACCCACCGTTCGCGCTGATCCGCGGGAACGCGCTCGATCACCCAGTCGAGCTGCGCATTGCGCAGGTCCACCCACTGCTGTCGCTCGGCGCTGCCCTCGGGCTGGCTCAGGGAACACGCGGAGTAGACCACCGCGGCCACGTAGTGGCTGGCCCAGACGCCGGGTGCACGCGTCAGCAGCGCCTTGGCGGTGCTCACCGCGCGCTCGACGTCGCGGCCGCCGAGCAGGACGAGCACTCGCATTGCGTCGACTTCGACGGGGGCGACTGCGAAAGCGGCCGCGACGACTTCGACCTCGTGCGCGAAGCCCGGTGCGGAGCTCCGTTCGACGAAGGTGCGGTCGAGCTGCACGAGCCTGGCGGCAGGCGAGTCCGCATGCTCTTCGAGGATGCGCTTGCCGAAGCCGCTCGCCGCGTCCGCGCGCCACAACCGCGTCGCCGCCTGCCACGCGCGCAAGAGGTCGGCGGGATCGCGCCCGTCCGCGTAGGCCGCCTCCGCGAACGCCATGACCTGCTGCAGCAGGCCGGCCGCAGCCGACACGTCGCCGCCGCCGCCGGTCTCGTGCAAGCGCAACAGGATGCGGGCGCCGAGCCGTTGCTCCTCAGGGGAAGCACCGGGCTGGCTCGCCAACGCACCGAACAGGCCGAACGCCCGCTCGGCGCGGTCGCGCGCGAGCTCGATGCGCGCCGCGGCCGCCAGCAGGTCGCGGGCCGTGTCATGGTCCGGCAGCTTCTGCAGCCGCGCCACGAGCCGCGAGAGCTCGCTGCCGTCGACGGGCTGTTTCTGCACCTCGCTCTCGATGTCGGCGATCAACTGAGCGCGTTCGGCGTCGGCCGCCGCCGAGGCTGCGTAGGCCTTCACGATCAGGCCCACGACTGCGAGCAAGACGACCGCGAGCGGAACGTAGACCGCGGGCCGCGCCAATGGCGAACCCGCGCGGATGGGCGACCCTTGCTTCACGGCAGATTGCACGGGCTTCACGACAGGCTTCACGACAGTTTGACGGCGATCATCGTGAAATCGTCCTCGAGCGGGCCGTCGCCGACGTGCTCGCGCAGGGCGGCCTCGACACGCGCGAGCACCTCCTCCGCGGAATGCTGTCGCAGCTGGCCCAACAGGCTCTGCAGCCGTTCCACGCCGAACACTTCGCGGTTCTTCGACATCGCCTCGTCGACGCCATCGGTGTGCAGGAACAACAGGTCGCCGGGCCTCAGCTCGATGATCGGGCTGACGGCGTAGGTCTGATCACCGACGACGCCGAGCACCATGCCCGTCTTCTCGAGCACCTGGACGCCGTCGGAGTGGCTGTGGATCAGGCCCGGGTGGCCCGCGTTCACATACTGCAGCGTGCGGCGGCGCGGATCGACGATGACCAGCAACAGCGACATGAAGTTGCCGGTCTCGACTCCCGCGACGAGCCGCTGATTGATGCGCGTGACGATGGCATCGGTCTGGTCGATGAGCTCGAGGTAGCTGCGCATGGCCGCCTGCACGGCGTGCGTGAGCAGCGCTGCCCCGAGACCGTGGCCCGTGACGTCGCCGATCATGAGCGCGAGACGGCCGTCGCTGAGCGGGACGAAGTCGTAGGTGTCGCCCGATGCTTCCTCGGCCGACACGTAGCGCAGACCGAGCTGCAACCCTTCGGTGCCATTGGGGACAGGCGGCAAGAGGTGCTGCTGGATGCGCCGCGCGATCTCCGCGTCTTTCTGCAGGCGAACCTTCTCGAGCGAGTCCGCATGCAGCCGCGCATTCTCGACCGAGATCGCGAGCTGCGCCGAAATCGCGCCGAACAGCGCGAGGTCGCGCGACGAGAACTCGCGCCGGACGGCGCGAGAGTCGACGTAGATGACGCCCACGGTGCGATTGCGAGCCTGCATCGGCGCACACATCACGGCGCGCAGCTTGAGGTCGTAGACCGATTGGCCGACTTCCAACGCCTCCTGGTCGGACTGCACGACCGACCGCACGGCCACCCCCTCCTCGAGGCAACGGCGCACGAGACTGCGGCTCCACTGCAGGTCACCGGCCAGCTGCTTCGCCTCGCGGTCCTGGGCCATGCGCACCGTCAGATTGTCGGGCGAGTCCCCGAGCAGCAGGATCGCGCGGTCGGCACGAGTCACCTGCAGCGAACGATCGACGATGTCGCGCAGCACGCTGTCGAGGTCGATGTTCGCGGTGACTGTCGCGATCGTGTCGAGCAGGATCTCGATCGAACGCGAATCCTCGGTCGCATTGCCCGTGAGCCAGGACGAAGTCTCCGTCATCTTGTCCGGGGCACTACGAGTCGGTTGCGCGTGCTGCTCTTCGCGCTTCCAGAACCAGAACCGTTTCATCGCCGGAGGACTCTAGCCAGCGCACGCCCGACATGCACACCCTCCGCGATCAACCACTTGTTCGCTGTCATCGAGCCTGCCGCGAGCCCCGCGCCGGCCCGCCGATCGGGCGAAGCCCTCCACCACGCCCTCTCTCGCGTATGCGCAGGCACCGTTGCGCAATGACTGCAAAGGCGTCAGAATTCGGTGCCCTCCCCGACTGCAGTTCGTCCCACCCGACGCCGCCATCCCATGAAGATCGACAAAGCCGTCCACGACGACTACTCCGTGCTCACCCTGAAGGGCGAATTCGACACGTTCTACTGTCCCGCATTGATGCAGGAGGTGGAGACGCTCGTCGAACGCGGCGTGAACCACCTCGTGCTCGACATGCGCCTCGTGAGGTTCATCAACTCGACGGCACTGGGCGCCGTCATCAAGGCCCACAAGCGATGCCGCGCCGAGGGTGGCGATCTCGTCATCGCGCAGCCGTCGCCTTTCGTGCGCGACGTGATCTCCAAGGTCGGCATCGACAAGCTGATCACGATGTACGACACCGAGCAGGAGGCCACGAAGGCGATCATCAAGCACCAGAACCAGAAGGAGCTTGCCGGTGATGCGCCCGTCGATCAGGAGAAGATCATGATCACCTTCGCCGACGAGATCCGGAACAAGATGCTCGGCGAACGCAAGTCGAAGACGCTGCTCGGCACGATCTCGAACGTGGACGGAATCAGGGTCCACTTCGTCTGCAACCAGGTGAAAGCGGGGATCTCGGCCGACCAGGCCAAGCAGCTGTTCTTCACGGGCAGCGAGATGCAGATGAAGTTCCAGGTGAAGATGATCAAGAAGAGCTTCTTCGAGATGGTGGCCACCGTGGAGACGGTCGAGCTCGCCGGCGACGGCGGCGTGCGCGTCAGCGCGAAATTCAAGAAGATCAGCGACGGCGACCGCGAAGCGCTGTCGCAGTTCGCGGCGGACATGGCGTTCCTGAAGCGCCAGCTGCCTGGGAAGTAATCCCCCATCGCCACGGGGCGGACCCCACGAACCAGGGGAACGCCGCGTCCAGCCGCCCGATCGCGACGATGGACGAGAGCCGCAGGCAGCTACGCGACCAGCCGACCCGGAATCAGCCGACCCGGAACTTGCCGGAACGCTTGATCTTCCGCTTGATGACCTTGCGGCCACCCGCGGTCTTGCTGCGCGTGCGGAAGCCGACCATCTTCAGGCGCTTCGTTTTGGAGCGACGGACCTTGAGCTTCATGACAACACTCGTTCAGGCAGACCGCGAAGCGATCTCGATCGCTGCAGGTCGGGTTTGGGGGCGCGGAGCCTAGCGTTGGCACATGATCGGGTCAACCTGTCGCGCAGCGCGACAGTTTGCGAGACTACGGGCCCATGCGGATCCTGCTGATCAGCCACGGCCTCCCGCCCGACAGCATCGGCGGCGTCGAGCAACACGTGGACGGACTCGCGCGCGCGTTGGCGGCCGACGATCACACCGTCGAGATCTTCGCGCGCGCCTCGCTGCCGGACCTGCCGCAGGGTCGCTGGCTGTGCACGGCTCCCGGCAATCCGCGCGTCACGCGGGTCGCCTACCGCTGGCAGGGAGTCGATTCGCTCGACGCAACCTACCACTGCCCGCCGATGGCGGAGTCGCTGCGCGCCTTCCTCGCCGAACGGCGCGCTGCCGGGGCCGAGTTCGACGTCGCCCACGTGCACCATCTGACGGGCATGTCGTCGGATGCACTCGCGACACTCGCGCAGGCCGGCGTGCCGACGGTGCTCACGCTGCACGACTACTGGCTGCTCTGTCCGCGCGGACAGATGTTCCATCGGCGCGAGGAAGTGTGCGAGACGGCGATTCCGAGCCGCTGCGCCGAATGCCTGCAGGCGACCTTCCCCCATTGGCTCGATGCCGACAACCGCGACAGCACCGTGAAGCGCCTTCATGCCCGGGCCCTCGCGGCGCTTGCCGTGCCACAGCGCCTCGTGGTGCCGAGCGCGCGCGCGATCCCGCCGTTCGTGGCGCTCGGCGTGGCGGCAAGCCGGTTCGCCGTGGTCGAGAATGGCGTCGACACCGAGCGGCTGGTCGACCTCGAGCTGCCGCCCGCGGGACCCGGCCCGCTGCGGATCGGCTACCTCGGCACCGTGATGCCGAGCAAGGGCCTGCACGTGCTGCTCGATGCGTTGCTGACGATGCCGCCGCGGACGGTCGCGCTTCACGTCCACGGCAACGTGGTGCCCTATCACGGCGACGAGAGCTACCTGACCCGCTGCTTCGCGCGACTCGGCCCCGGCGCCTCGGTGACGTATCACGGTCCGTATGGTCTGCGGGAATTGCCGCAGATCCTCGCGTCGATCGACGTCCTGGCCGCCCCTGCGTTGTGGCACGAAGCGTTCGGACTCACGGTGCGCGAGGCGCTCGCCGCCGCGCGACCGGTGCTCGTGAGCCGCGTCGGCGGCCTGCAGGACGCCATCGAAGACGGGGTGCAGGGGTTCGTGCTGCCGCCGGGTGACGTCGCCGCCTGGGGCAAGGCCATGGCCCGCCTTGCCCAGGACCGCCCGTCCGTGCAGCGCCTCGCGCGCTCGGCCCGCAGCCGCGCGCGCGGCTTCCCGGCGATGGCCAAGGACCTGGTCGCGGTCTACGCGGAAGCGAGGAGCCGGCCAAGTCCCGCCCCCGCTGCTTGACCGCAGCGGGGTCGAAGTCCTACCCTGCTGGCCCTTTTGGGCCGGGCGGCACGGCGGCGCGGCCCGCGCAGTTGCCCGCCGGCACGCGGTCTCGTGCCATCTCAGGAACCTTCTCGTTGCATTTCAGGAACCCGATGACGGACACGGTCACGAACGAACCCCTCCCTTCGCTCGACCCCGCGGCACTCTTGGCCGGTGATCTCACGCCCGGCAAGCTCGACGCCTTCAAGGCAGCGGTGTTCCACACCGTCGATTCCCTCGAACAGCTGCGCGACTGGTTGGGCAACCCGAAGGCCAAGGGCACCGCACGCGGTGTCGCCCTGTGGGCGCTCGGCCGGCACGAGGAGGCCATCCCGCTGCTCTCCGCCGACAAGACCAACGCGACCGTCGCGCTTTGCCTCGCGAGCAGCCTCGCCGCGCTCAACCAGATCGACGAAGCCGGCAAGCTGCTCACTCGCCGCGAAACCGATCCCGCCCAGGCGCTGGTCTGGCTGCGCGCACTCGACGCAGCCGGCGAAGGCCCCCGCCTCGTCAAGGACCTCGCGCGCGTGCAGGCCCTGCTGAGCCCGGCCGATCGCAAGTACTTCGCCGGTCGCGAGCACGAGCTCAATCACGACACCCAGGCGGCCATCACGTGCTACGACGACGTGCTGGCCATCGACAGCAACCACAAGCAGGCGCTGTTCCGCCTCGCAGTCAACGTCGACCTGCGCGGCGAAGACGAGGAGGCGCGCGAGCTCTACGAACGCGCGCTCATGTCGCCGCCCGTCAACGCAGCCTGCGTCGTCAACCTCGGCATCCTCTACGAGGACATGGGCAACTACCGGCGCGCGATGCAGTGCTTCGACCTCGCACTGCAAGCCAACCCTGACAACGCACGCGCGCGTCTCTACCGGCGCGATGCGGCCGCCGCACTGAACATGTACTACGACGAGGACCAGGAGCGCCGCGACGACAAGCGCAACAAGCTCCTGCGCACGCCGATCAACGACTTCGAGCTGTCGGTTCGCAGCCGCAATTGCCTCGTCAAGATGAACATTCGCACGCTCGGCGACCTCGTCAAGAAGACCGAGGCCGAGCTGCTGAGCTACAAGAACTTCGGCGAGACTTCACTCACGGAGATCAAGGAGATCCTCAAGAACAAGGGCCTGCGGCTCGGCATGACGGCCGACGAGCTCATGAACAAGGATCTCGGCGAGACGGCCGAGCCCCAGGTTCGCGCCGAAGAACAACCGGATCCGAACAACCCGGATCCGACGCGCCGCCCGATCAGCGAGCTCGATCTCTCCGTGCGCAGCCGCCGCATCGTCGACCTGCTCAAGATCCGCACGATCGGCGACCTCGCGGCGAAGACCGAGGCGGAGCTGCTCGCGTGCCCGAACTTCGGCCAGACCTCGCTCAACGAGATCAAGACGAAGCTCGACGAGTTCGGCATGGCGCTGCGCGGCTGATCGCAGATGTACGACCACTTGCTCGGCGACGTGGTCGAGAAGAGCGCCAACCGCGCGGTGGTGCGCTGCGGCGGGGTCGGCTACGAAGTGCGCGTGAGCCTGAACTCGGGTGCGGAGCTGCAGCTCGGCGCCACGTGTCAGGTGTTCACGATCCTGCACGTCGTCGATGGCATGCCATCGATGCTCGGCTTCGCTACGCGCTCAGAGCGTGAGCTTGCGCGGCGGCTCATGTCGGTGAGCGGCGTCGGTCCCGCGATTGCGCTCGCGTTGTTGAGCGTCTATGCGCCGAGCGACCTCGCGAACGCGATCGCCGGTGGCGACACCGCGGCGTTGCGTTCCGTGAAGGGCGTCGGCCAGAAGACCGCAGAGCGTCTGTGCCTCGAGCTGCGCGACGCCATGCACAAGCTCGACCTCGCGCCGGCCGAAGTCGGCGGCGCGCCGAGGCCGAGCCAATCGTCCGACGATGCGATCTCGGCGCTCGTGACGCTCGGCTACTCCGAGAAGGACGCGCGCGACAAGGTCGCCCGCATCCGCCGCCGGCCCGACGCTACCGCCGTCGGCGCGGACACCGAATCGCTCGTCAAAGCCGTGCTGCAGATGTAACCCTGCGGCGCCACGTGGGCGGCGCCGTGCGGGCTCAGCGGCCGAGCATCACGAGCAAGAGCTGCACGTCGGCCTGCCGCACACCGGCGATGCGCGAGGCCTCGCCGAGCGTCAGCGGGCGCCGCTGCACGAGACGCGCGCGCGCCTCGTGCGACAGCCCGGGCAGCCGCCCGTAGTCGAACGCAGCCGGGATGCGCTTCTGCTCCATGCGCTGCAGCCGTTCGACTTCCATCGCCTGCCGTTCGATGTAGCCCGCGTACTTGACCTCGGCCTCGACCTCGGCGAGCTCCGCTGGAGTCAGCTCCATCGCCGCGAACTGCGCGTCCCACGCGAGCACGTCGACCGTGCCGACCTCGGGCCGCCGCAGCCACTCGGTCAGCGACTTGCCGTCGCGGCGCTGCAGGTCGAGCCAGTTCCGCGCGGCCGCGATGCGCCGCTCCTTGTCGTGCACGGCTGCCGTCTGCTCGGCCCCGACGAGGCCGAGCCGTTCGCCGAGTGGCGTCAGGCGCCGGTCGGCGTTGTCGCTGCGCAGCAGCAGACGGAACTCGGCGCGGCTCGTGAACATCCGATACGGCTCGGTCGGGTTGACCCGGCACAGGTCGTCGACCATCACGCCGAGGTAGGCAGTCGCGCGGTCGAACACGACCGGCTCCTGGCCGCGCGCGAAGCGCGCAGCGTTGAGGCCCGCGACGAGGCCCTGGCCCGCCGCCTCCTCGTAGCCGCTCGTGCCGTTGATCTGGCCCGCGGCGAACAGGCCGCGCAGGCTCGCGACCTGCAGGTCGCCGCGCAGCTGGTCGGTCAGGATGTAGTCGTACTCGACCGCATAGCCGGGCCGCAGCATCTCGACCTGCTCGAGTCCAGGGATGGTGCGCAGGAACTGCCGCTGCACCTCGGCCGGCAGGCTCGTGCTGACGCCGTTCGGGTAGACCTCGCGCGAGTCGCGGCCCTCGGGTTCGAGGAACACCATGTGCGACTGCTTGTCCGCGAAACGCACGACCTTGTCCTCGACGCTCGGGCAGTAGCGCGCCCCGACCCCTCGGATGCGCCCCTGGAACATCGGCGAATGGTGCGCGTTGGCGCGGATGATCTCGTGCGTGGCAGGCGTCGTGCGAGTCAACCAGCACGCCATCTGCGGCTGTTCGATGCGCTTCGTCCGGAACGAGAACGGCTGCGGCGGATCATCGCCTGGTTGTCGCTCGGCCCTGCTGTAATCGATCGAGTCCCGGTGCAGACGCGGCGGCGTGCCGGTCTTGTGCCGGCCGAGCCGGATGCCGAACGAACGCAGCGACGTGCTGATGCTGGCGGCCGCTGGCTCGCCGTAGCGCCCCCCCGGGGCCTCCCATGCGCCGGCGAACAACCTGCCGCCGAGAAACGTGCCGGTCGTCAACACGACCGCGGCCGCATGGATGCGACTGCCGTCTTTCATCTCGACGCCGGCCACGCGCTCGCCGTTGCTGGTCGCGAACAAGGCCGCGGCCTCGCCCGCGATCACCGTGAGACCGGGGTAACCCAGCACGCGCGCGACCATCCCCCTGTTGTAGGCATCCCTGTCGCACTGGGCGCGCGGCGAACGAACGGCGGGTCCCTTGCTCGTGTTCAGCGTGCGGAACTGGATTCCGGTCGCGTCGGTGACGAGCGCCATCTCCCCGCCGAGCGCGTCGACCTCGCGCACGAGTTGCCCCTTCGCGAGACCGCCGATCGCCGGATTGCAGGACATGCGCCCGATCGCGGCCGGGTCCAGCACGACCATGCCGGTGCGACAGCCCATGCGCGCAGCCGCCGTCGCGGCTTCCACGCCAGCGTGCCCACCGCCAATCACGAGAACGTCGAAGTCTGCCTTCACGGCCTGCATCGCTTAGCAGGTGGCTGGCCACAGGCAAGGGGCTGCCCCAATCCCCCGAGCCCCAATCCCCCGCTGCCTCAGTCTCCGAGGATGGGCGTCGACCGGCTGTAGATGGCCCGCAGCAGCAGCCGGTGGCGAAGCACGTAGTTCCACATACCGGTCCGATCGGCATGGCCGTGGTCCCGACCTTTGTTACCTCTCCTACGGACCTGACAAAACCCGGCTCAGGCATCTAGACTGCAGGCATGTCCGACCGGCGCAAGGTCTGTCGATTGCTTCCGTCCCTGCTTCCCGCCCTGCTGTTCACGCATGTGTTGGACGCGCAAATGCAACTTGCCGCTCTGCCCAAGCTCGCACGGGATCGCGCCGAACGCAGTCGCCCCGTCCAGGAGAAGGCGCTGGAACCGTTCTGGGCCGATCTCACGCTGAGCTACCACGAGAATCAACCTTTCCTGGACCCTCGCATCTCCGCAGCCGCTGCGCTCGGCGACAGCGTGGTGCCGCTGTTGCTCGAGAAGCTGCAGCCTGCGCAGGTCAGTGAGAAGGCGCGCAGTTTGGCCAGCAACTGCCGTCGCGTGCTCGAGCGACTCGATCCCGCCTCGTTCACCGATGCGCTCGTCGAGCTTGCGAACGGCAACAACGAGGTGGCGCGCAGCGAGGCGATCCGCCTGCTCGGCTTCGCGAACACGCCGCAGTCGGTGATGCTGCTCTCGGATCTGCTCGACCGCACGGCTGGTGAAGAGAAGCGCCTCGTCTTGCGTTCGCTGAAACTGCTGAAGGCCGCCGGCCCCGCGGCCAAGATCGTGCCGATGCTGGGTTCCAGCGATCGCCAGGTGCGCGAGGACGTGCTCGCCTACCTCATTTGGGCGCGGCCGTCGGCCGTCGTCGACGCGGTCGTGCAGGCCATGGGTGCCGAGAAGGACAACCGCCTGCTGCCCGACTACATCGCCTACTTCTCCGCGGCGGCGCGAGAGCACGACGCAGCCGCGAGGGCTTTGCTGCCTCTGCTCGATCGCGATCGGCTCGACTCCTATCAGGAGAAGATCCGCCTCGCCGAAGCCCTCGCGACGATCGCGCCTCGAATGCACGAACCGACCTGTCGCAAGATGCACGAGATCCTCGACACCGGCGACACGACCTCGCTTGCCGTGAAGGCGGCGGTGACGCTGCGCACACTGGGCGACCGCTCGGGAGTTTCGAAGCTCGAGCACACGCTCGACGACCAGGTGCGCAAGCGCAAGAAGGACTCCACGCTCTACGAGCAGCGGGCCAACCTGTTCATGGCCATCGACAGATACGCCGACGCGATCGCCGACTTCGAGATGATCATCGACAACACCGACGGGCTCGCCATGACGCGCCGCGCCTACCTCGGCCTGATCAAGTGCGAGGCCCGCCGCCGCAAGGTGGACAACTTCACGAAGTTCATGCGGGCATCCGGCATGCTCGTCGCCGAGATCGAGGGGATCGAAGATCCGGCCGTGCGGGAGATGCTGCAACACGACAAGGTGCGCAAGGACCTGCAGAAACTGGCCAAGGAACAAGCACCCAAGGAACAAGCACCCAAGTGACCCGGTGAGCCTCTCGCCTCTGCGAGGCGACCTGGCTCACGGGATGCTGCGGCGCCGCAACGCGGCACGCGCGGCACGACAGTCGGCTTGACCGAAGACGGCGCAGCGGCCAAGATGCTCGCCCCTTTCCCTCGCCGGCAGGCTGGTGCAGGCCTGCTGGGCCCACCCGCACGCACGTCACCGCCATGGAAGTCCAGGTTGCCGAAACCGGCCCCTGCAGCCGCGCCCTGCGCATCACCATCCCGCCCAAGCTGGTCAACGAGCACCTCGACCAGATGTACGAGTCGGCGCGGCAGCAGATCCACATCAAGGGCTTCCGGCCCGGCAAGGTGCCGCGCGATCTGATCCAGAAACGATACGGCGCCGGCATCCTGGCCGAGGCGAAGGAGCAGATGCTGAACCGGTTTTTCGGCGAAGCCTGCCGGAGCAAGGACCTGAGCCCCGTCGGTCGTGTCGCCATCGACGACATCGAGAAGCTCGAGGTGAAGCCGGACGCCAAACTCGAGTTCACGGCCAAGATCGACGTGCGCCCCGTCTTCGAGATCAAGAAGGTGAAGGCCATCGAAGTCGACAAGTACGAGGCCAACGCCACGGAAGCCGACATCGACAAGGCGCTGCAGCAGATCGCCCACGAGAAGCGCTCGATCCAGAAGACGGAGACACCGGCCCAGGACGGGGACTTCGTGAAGGCAGACACGACCTTCGTGGACAGCAAGGGCAACGTGCTGCGTTCGCGCAAGGGAGTCCAGCTCAACACGCGGATCGCGATCCACGGCACCGATGAGGCCGCGTACACGGCGGCGTTGGTGGGCGCCGTGGCGGGCAAGAGCATCGAGATCCCGATCACGTTCCCGGAGACCTTCGAAAACACGGCTGTCCGCGGCCAGACCGGCACGGTGCGCGTGGACGCGCTCGAGATCCTGCGCGTAGCCGCGCCCCCGATCGACGACCAGTTGGCCAAGACCCTCGAGTTCGAGAACCTCCTGACCTTGCGTGCGGACCTGCAGACCCGCATCTCGCAGGAGAAGCAGCGCCTCGGCAAGACCCGCCAGGAGGAGCAGTGCCTGCAGCACCTCCTCACTTCGCACGACATCCCGGTGCCGCCTTCGCTGGTCGAGGAGCAGCAACGCGCGAGCCTGTCCTCGATGGAGCATCGCCTCAAGGAAGGCGGCGCGAGCGCAGAAGAAGTGAAGAAGAAGTTGGAAGAAGCGCGCGGTGAGGCCCATGAGGACGCCGTCCGCCGCGTGCGGCTCTTCTTCCTCATCGAGGCCGTCGCTCGCCAACAGAAGTTGTTCGTCACCGAAACCGACATCGAAGCCGAGTTGCGCGCCATCGCCATCGCCAACAGCAGCGCAGACACCCAGGTCACGCCGGCCATGGTGCGCGAGCACCTCGAGAAGGAGAACCGGTTCGGTGAACTTCGACTCGCCCTGCTCGAACGCAAGGTGCGTGATTTTCTCAGAGACAATGCCAAGATCGTCGATAGGAAGGGCAGTTGATCCGCCACCCATGAGCATCGCCAACGACTACATCATCCCGTTCGTCATCGAGAAGACAGGTCGCGGCGAACGTCAGTACGACATCTACAGCCGCCTGCTCGAGGACCGCATCGTCTTCATCGGTTCACCGATCGACGACGGTGTCGCCAACTCGGTCATCGCCCAGCTGCTGTTCCTGCAGAAGGAGAACAAGAGCCAGGACATCAACCTGTTCCTCAACACGCCCGGGGGCAGCGTGACGGCAGGACTCGCGATCTACGACACGATGCAGTTTGTGCAGTGCCCCGTGGCCACCTACTGCATCGGCCAGGCCGCTTCGATGGGTGCCTTGCTGCTGGCGGCCGGAACGAAGGGCAAACGCCACGCGCTACCTCACGCGCGCATCATGGTGCACCAGCCCTGGGGCGGCGTCGGCGGTACCGCGGTCGACATCTCGATCCAGGCCGACGAGATCCTGCGTCTCAAGCAGACGCTGAGCGAGATCCTCGGACGCCACTGCAACCGACCCCCCAGTGAGGTGAGCAAGGACAGCGACCGCGACTTCTTCATGGGCCCGGTCGAGGCCAAGGCTTACGGCCTCATCGACGAGATCGTGCAGACCAGCAAGTGAGCGACGTCGCTGGACCCAGCGGTCTTGCCCTGCATCCGGCGACGGACCAAATACACGAGTTCCGACCGCGAGAATGTGTCCGGGGGACGAGCGGCGCCTGCGCCTCCCGGATACACTGCGAGGAGCGCTGGGTTACCAAGAGCGAATACCGAGACTGACCTATGGCTGGCAAGGGCAAGACCGTCGAGCGATGCACGTTCTGCGAGAAATCGCGGCACCACGTGCAGTCGCTGATCTCCGGCCCGCCTGGCGTCTACATCTGCAACGAGTGCATCGAGATCTGCAACACGATCCTCAAGGAGGAGGATCGAAAGCAGAAGGGCGGCTCGACCCCGACGTTCGTGAAGGACTTGGTCCTCAAGGACAAGGTGCCGACGCCCGAGTACATGCTGAAGCGCCTCAGCGAATACGTGGTCGGTCAGGAGCGTGCCAAGAAAGTGCTCGCCGTGGCCGTGTACAGCCACTACCGGCGTCTGCACGCGAGGTTGCACAACCCTGACGTCGAACTCGAGAAGAGCAACATCCTGCTCGTAGGCCCCACGGGCTCGGGCAAGACGCTGCTCGCGCGCACGCTCGCGAAGATCCTCGACGTGCCGTTCGCGATCGCCGACGCCACGACGCTGACCGAGGCCGGCTACGTCGGCGAGGACGTGGAGAACATCCTGCTGCGCCTGCTGCAGAATGCGAATTTCGACGTGGAGCGCGCCCAGCAGGGCATCGTCTACATCGACGAGATCGACAAGATCGGCCGCACCACGAGCAACGTCTCGATCACACGCGACGTCAGCGGCGAGGGTGTCCAGCAAGCGCTGCTGAAGATCCTCGAGGGCACGATCGCCAACGTGCCGCCGCAGGGTGGCCGCAAGCACCCCGAACAGAGCTACATCCAGGTGAACACGGAGCACATCCTGTTCATCTGCGGCGGCACCTTCTCGGGTATCGAGCACTTCATCGCGCGCCGCCTCGGCCAGAAGATCATCGGTTTCGGCCAGACGACCGACTCGATCAGCGAGCCCGACGTGGTGACGAACCAGCAGGAACGCGACCGGCTCATCCCGTATCTCGACCAGAAGGATCTCATCGACTTCGGCATGATCCCGGAATTCGTCGGCCGCCTGCCGGTGACCGTTCCGATGCGGTCGCTGACGCGCGAGGAGATCCTCACCGTCATGACGCAGCCGAAGAACGCGCTCGTCAAGCAGTACAAGGCGATGCTCGAACTCGACGGCTGCCAGCTCGAGTTCACCGACGAAGCGCTCGGCGTGCTGGCCGATCAGGCGATGACGCGCGAAACGGGAGTGCGATCACTGCGGTCGATGTTCGAACAGGTGTTGCTCGACCTGCGGTTCAGCATCAACTCGCGCAAGGGCGAGCGCATCGTGATCACGGCCGAGTTCGTGCAGGATCGCCTCGCCGCCATTCCGACCGTCGAGAAGACCCGGCGCAAACGGGACTCGGCTTGATCTTGGCCTGTGTCACCACGCGACGGTGATCTCGACGGTGCCCCGGCGCTGCGGGCCCTGACCGAGCTGTCCGACGCCGATCTCGCTGCGACGCTCGGCAACCTCGGCGGCAAGCCCTTCCAGGCGCGCCAGGTCTTGCACTGGGTTTGGAAACACGGCGTCGAGAGCTTCGACCAGATGCACAACGTGCCGGTCCATCTGCGCGCGCTGCTGGCGGCGGGCCACGGCATACGCAGCACGGCAGTCGTCAAGACCGACGTGTCCGAAGACGGAACCGAGAAGCTGTTGCTGCGATTGCACGACGGCGAATCCGTCGAGTGCGTGATCATCCCGGATGGCGAACGCACGACGCTCTGCATCTCGACGCAGGTCGGCTGCCCGGTCGGCTGTGTCTTCTGCGCCTCGGGCATGTTCGGCGTACGCCGCAACCTGTCGGTCGGTGAAATCGCCGAACAGGTCCTCGTCGCGCGCAGCCGGCTGCGCGAACCACGACGGCTGACCAACCTCGTCGTCATGGGCATGGGCGAGCCCATGCTGAACCTCGACGCGCTGCTGCCGGCGCTGCAACGCATCCACGATCCGGCCGGCATCGATATGGGTGCCCGGCGCATCACGGTCAGCACCTCGGGCTACCCGCGCCAGATGGAACGTTTTGCGGCCGCGGATCCTTCCTACAACCTGGCTGTGTCGCTGCACGCGGCTGACGATGCCTTGCGCCGGCGACTCGTGCCGACCGCCACCCACCCCGTGCGTGAGATCGTGACCGCCGCACACCGCTACTTCGGCCACAAGGGGCGCGAGGTCACCTACGAAGTAGTCCTGCTCGAAGGCGTGAACGACCGTCCCGTCGACGCGCTCGCGCTCGTCGAAACCCTGAGCACCCTGCCGTGCACGGTGAACCTCATCCCGTGGAATCCCGTCGAGGAGATCGCAAGACACGCGTCGCTGCGGCGGCCGGCGCCACATCGCGTCGACGCGTTCGCCGACGCACTGCGCCGCGGCGGCGTCAATGTCACGGTGCGCCGCCAGCGCGGCGCGGACCGTTCGGCCGCCTGCGGCCAACTGCGCCTGCGCGAAGCGCACTACTGACGCGCGATCAGCGGATCGTCGCGTTCTTGCCCTTCTTGGCTTCGAGCTTCTTCGATTCCTCGACGGCCTCGGTCTTGGTGGCCTTGGCCGCCTTCTCCTTGCCCTTGCGCAGGAACTTCACTTCGACCTGCTTGCCGGCCTCGATGCCGCCGAGCACCTTCTGCACGTCCATCGAGGACCCGATCGGAGTCGACTCGATCTGCACGACGATGTCGCCGCGCTGCAGGCCGAGACTCTCGGCCAGCGATCCCTCCTGCACCGATTCAACCATCAGACCGGTATCCGGTTCGAGATCGAGGTGCTCGCGCAACTCGGCGGGGACCGGGTGCACGACGATGCCGAGTCGCTTGCCGACGGGCGCCGGCGTCGCGGGCGCGAGCAAGTCGTCCTGCGCGTCGGGCAAGAGCTGACCGTAGGGCTGCCAGCCGGGTTCCAGCTTCCATCCCGGTTGGAGCTTGAAGCCCGGCCAGGCCTGCCCGCCGAACCCGCGCAGCGAGCGCGGCCACTCGTTCAGACCGAGGTAGAGGCCGCTCTTCTTCAACACGTCGGGGTATTGCTGCTGGAACGACTGCATGTCGGGCGCGTCGTAGACCTTCTTCTCCACTTCGCCCTTCTCGTTCCGCTCGCTGATCTCGACGTGCACCGACCCGCCGGGGCCGATCTGCAGGACGGTGCCCTGGGAAGTGCCGCGACCAGCCTTCATCTGCTCCTGCAGGTCCTTGAAGAAGTCGTCCTCGAAGAAGCGGGCGCGCGGGATGTCGAGGCCGAAGTCGCGTTCGAAGCGCTCGAACAACGACTCGAACTGCTCGCGCACGTCGGGGAATCCCTGGGGCACGCGCCAGAAGCGCGTTTGCGGCGTCCCCTGGCTCTCGTCCTGTTCGGTCACCTCGGGCTCAGTCCCTTCCTTCTTCGGTCGTTCGACGAGCCCCTGGTTCGTACCCTTCTCGATCTGCCGGAGCAGGCGCCGGGCCCGCCACTGCACTTCGCTGTCCGCGTCGTCGGCCGCTTTCTTGAGCGCAGGCAGCGCCTCCTTGCCGAGCTTGCGCAGCGCCCCCTCCGCCTTGAGCCGCGTCTGGAAGCTGTCGCTGCCGAGATCACGGATCCAATGCTCGACACCCTTTGTTCTTGTTTCGGCGACGGCCGGAGGTGTCTGGGGAGTCGGTGCCGGCTCTGGTTCCTGGGCCGGCAGGTTCACGCACAATGCCAAAGCAATGACAACGCACGCACGCACATCGATCATGGTCGGGTCCTCGAACCGCGGGAACGGACACGCACCGCGGACGGACGGCAGAACGACCTGCCCCATGAAAGACTCCTGCCGGCCGAACGCGCCTTGCTGTCGGAACGGCAAGCTACTTCGGCGGCGGCACGCCCCCCACCGGTGCCGCGCCCAGGTCGCCCGCTCGTTCGCGCAACCGGCCCCGTCCCATCATGCCTTGCCCGACGCCGCTATCGGCACCGCCGTCCGACGGCGGCACCTCGAAGCCGAGCGGTTGCAGCGGCACCCGGGGCCCCGCCCACGGCACCACACGCACGTCGTCGACCAAGGGCATGTCGATCGGGCGTCGCCGCATCACTTGCAGCGACGACGTCTCGCGCACCAACCAACAACCTACTCCGATCAACATCAGCGCCGCGGCCAGCGGCAGCCACCGCATCACGAACATGGACCGCGGCGCCGCTTCCAGGTTGGCCGTCTCCGTCCGCACCGCCTGCACGATCGAAGCGTGCATCGCGGCGAACATCGGCTCTTCGGCAACCCCCATCACCTTCGATCCGGAAGTCGCGGATTCCATCGTTTCGCGCACGGCCAGTAGCGCCTTCGTCGCCTGCTGCAGGGCCGCAGCTTCGAGCCGGCACGACGAGCAATCGCGCAGGTGCACGCGCACCGCTTCATTGCGCGTCGCATCGAGGTCGTCGCCGACGAACCACGGCAGCAGTTCCAACACCGTGGAGCACGAGGCAGTCATCCGCCATCACCCCCGTTCCGCCGCTCCCAATGCTCCCGGAACGCGCGCCGCCCGCGGTGCAGGCGCCAGCGCGCCGTCGCGTGCGTGACCTTGAGGATCGGAGCGATCTCGCGACAGCTCAGGCCGTGGATGTCGCGCAGCACGAGCACGGCGCGGAACTTCGCATCGAGCCTTTCGAGCACGGCCCAGACCTGGCTGTGCCGTTCTTCGCGCTCCATCGGTTCCGAACCATGCGCTTCCCGCGCGTCAGGCATGCTGAACAACACGTCGTCGACATTGCCGGCCCGGGCACTGCGGCACTTGCGCAGACTGTCGATCGCGAGGTTCATCACGATGCGATAGAACCACGTGTAGAAGCTGCGCGAGAAGTCGTACTTGGCGAGCGAACGGAACAGCCGGACGAAGGCCTCCTGCGCCACATCGCGCGCTTCTTCGACGCGGCCGACGACGTGGAACGCGACCCAGAAAGCGCGCTTCTGGTAGCGCGCGACGAGCGCCGCGAACGGATCGTGTTGACCCGCCAGCGTGCGCCGGACGAGCTCGGCATCCGAGATCGAGTCGGCTTCCGCGAGCTGGGCCACCGCCGCAGGCAGGCCCGACGGCAAACCCATGGACGCAGCGGACACCCTGCCTTCGAGGCCCGGGGCTCGGTCGTGCTGGGGTGTCGGTTCGAACATCGGCAGCGCTGGTCGGCAGAAGGCTGGTCGCGGAACGTAGTCGGTAACCGACGCGGTCGCCAGCTGCACCTGCTACGGAGCACGGCAGTCGCGTACAGGGGCGGCCATCGTTTTCGGGCAAGGTTCCATGTCCGGGAACCACCCTACTCTGCCCAACGGTTCGTCCGGATCAGCTCGTCTTGGGAGCTCCCATGCTCCGGAACTTGCGATACCGCTGTTCCATCAGCTCGGGCAGCGGCAAGGCTCCGAGCTCGCGCAACCACTCGAGCAGCTGCGTCTTGACGCGCTCGACCGCGCCCTTGGGGTCGCGATGGGCGCCGCCGAGCGGCTCTTCGATGATCTTGTCGACGAGCCCGAGCCGCAGCAGGTCCTTGCTCGTGAGCTTCAACGCTTCGGCGGCTTCGGGCGCCTTGTCGCCGTTCTTCCACAGGATCGCGGCACACCCCTCGGGGGAAATCACCGAGTAGTAGCTGTTCTCCAACATGCCGACGCGGTCGCCGACGCCGATGCCGAGCGCGCCGCCCGAGCCGCCTTCGCCGATGACGAGGCAGATGATCGGCACCTTGATGTCGAACATCTCGAGGATGTTGCGCGCGATCGCTCCGGCCTGACCGCGCTCTTCCGCGCCGATGCCCGGATACGCACCGGGCGTGTTGATGAACGTGACGACCGGCAGCTTGAGCTTCTCGGCCAGACGCATCTTCTGCAGCGCCTTGCGATAGCCCTCGGGGTGGGCACAGCCGAAGTTGCAGGCCAGGCGGTCCTTCACGGTCTTGCCCTTGCGGTGGCCGACGAGCAGGAAGCGCAGGCCCTCCATCGAGGCGAACCCGGTCAGGATCGCGCGGTCGTCGCCGAACACGCGGTCGCCATGCAACTCGACGAAGTCGTCGAGCATCAGCTGCACGTAGTCGGAGGTCAGCGGGCGATCGGCGTGGCGCGCCACGTTGACGCGCTCCCACGGGGAGAGCTGGGCGTAGACCTCCGCGGTCTGGCGGCGCAGGCGATCCTCGAGCAGTTCGATCTCGCCTGCCAGCTCGAGATGGGATCCCGAGTTCAACTTCTTGAGCTCGGCGATCTTCGTCTGCAGGTCGCTGAGCGGCCGCTCGAAGGCGAGCCCATCCTGGATCTTGCCGGAGGTTTCGGTCATGCGTGCTTCGAAGCTGTCATGTGTGAAGCCGCCAATCTAAGGCGTCGCCCGCCCCAAGGAAACGCCGCCTCTTTGGCGGTCGGGTCAAAGCCCGTATTCCTTGATCTTGCGGTAGAGGGTCCGCTCGCTGAGGTCCATCGACTTGGCCGCCTTCTGGCGGTTGCCGCCGCACAGTTCGAGGGCCACGCGGATGTGGTTTCGCTCGACCTCTCGCCACGTACGGCCGGCCAGGAACTGCCACCCGTCGTGGTCCACGGGCGTCGGCGCCCAGATCTCGGGGGGCAGGTCCGCCCGCGTCAGGATGTTGCCCTTCGCGCGCACGACCATCGACTCCACGGCGTTGCGCAGCTCGCGCACGTTGCCGGGCCAGTCGTATTGCACGAGCGCCACGAGGGCGTCCCGGTCGATCGACTCGACGTCCTTGCCGTGCAGCTTGCAGAAATGCTGCCGGAAGTACTCGACCAACAGCTTGATGTCGGAGCGCCGCTCACGCAGCGGCGGCAGCTCGATCGTGACGACCTTGAGCCGGAAGTAGAGGTCCTTGCGAAACGAACCGTCCTTGACCTTCTGCTGCAGGTCGGCGTTCGTCGCCGCGAGCACGCGCACGTCGACGGGCCGCAGCTTGTTGTCGCCGACGCGCGAAACGGCGCGCTCCTCGAACACGCGCAGCAGCTTGATCTGCGTCGCCACGGGCATCTCCCCGACTTCGTCGAGCAACAGCGTGCCACCGGTCGCGTATTCGAACTTGCCTTCGCGATCGACGACGGCGCCCGTGAATGCGCCCTTCACGTGACCGAACAACTCGCTCTCGATCGTGCCCTCGGACATGCCGCCGCAGTTGATCGCGACGAACGGGCGCTTGTTGCGTGGCGACAGGCCGTGGATCGCTCGCGCCACGAGCTCCTTGCCGGTGCCCGACGGACCGAGGATCAACACAGACGCAGCAGTGCCGGCGATCTGGCGCACGAGGGCCAGCACGCGCTGCATGCTCGGATCCTGGCCGACGATGCCTTCGATGCCGTAGGAGCGCTCGAGCTGACCGCGCAGGTCGTCGTAGGCAACGTCCTTCTGGTGGTCCTCGAGCGACTTGCGCACCTTGGCCCGCAGGTCGGCCAGGTCGACGGGCTTCTCGACGTAGTAGGTGGCGCCGCGTTCCATCGCCTGCACGGCGACGTCGCGGCTGCCGTGACCGGTCAGCATGACGACGCGGCCGTTCTGGTAGTGCTGCTTTGCCGCCGCGAGCACCGCAAAGCCATCGGTGCCCTTCATCACGAGATCCGTCACGACGACCGCGAACCGGCGTTCGGCCAGCATCGCGACCGCCTCGTCGCCGCTGCGGGCCTCCGTGATCTCGACGGGCAGCAGTTCCAGGGCGCTCACGAGAGACTCGCGCAACGCGTCGTCGTCGTCGACGACCAGGATCGGGTCCTTGATCATGACGTAGGCTCCGCGCCCGCTTGATTCGCGTGGCCGGACGGCAGCCGCAGCGTGAACTGCGTTCCCTTGCCGGGTTCGGACTCCATGGTCAACGAGCCACCGAGTTCTTCGACGACACGCCGCACGGTCGGCAGACCCAACCCCGTGCCGGTCTTCTTCGTGCTGAAATACGGATCGAACACGTGCGGCTGCACGTCGGCCGGGATGCCGGCGCCGGTGTCGGTGACGCGCAACAGCACCCGGGCGCCTTCGCGCACGGTCGAAACCAGGATCTCGCCGCCTGCTTTCGACGCGTCCAAGGCGTTGCGCAGCAGGTTGACGACCGCGGCCTGCAGATGATCCCAGTCCGCCGTCACGAGTCCGACATCGCCGCCCGGATAGAAGCGCAACGAGACGCCGTGCTCCTTCATCTCGGGGAGTTGGAACTCGCACAGCGCCTGCAGGCGCGCGTTGAGGTCCACCGGGCCGAGCTTCGGCTCCGGCGCGCGCGCGTAGCTCAGGAACTCCTCGAGGATCTTCTGTAGCCGCCGCACTTCGGCTTCGACCGTCACGAGGCGCTTCTCCGTGCGCTTGTCGCGCGCGTTCTCGGGATCCCGGAACTCTTCCAACACGAGCTGCAGATTGAGTCCGATCGTGCTCAGGGGATTGCGGATCTCGTGCGCGAAACCGGCTAGCAATGTGCCGAGCTGCGCCAAACGCTGGGTCCGGATCCGGGCCAGCCGTTCATCGCGGGCGGGAGGGGACATGGAGCCCGGGCACGATAGGCGGCATCCCGGACGAATGCTCGCCTGCGTCGAGGTTTCGCGGTGCGGGATGACCGCCGCGAGCGTTGCGCGCGATATGGTGCTCCTCTGCGAATGCCCTGTGAACGACGTACGCTGCGAGGTGGCGATCGCAGCCAACTGATCGCCGAAGTCGTGCAACGACTCCGGCGCGGTGAGCTGTGTGTGCTGCCGACCGAGACGGTCTACGGCCTCGCGGTGTTACCGAGCCACGAGGACGCGGTGGCCAGGGCGCGCGCACTCAAGGGGCGCGACCCTGAACAGCGGTTCACCTGGCACATCGCTCGGCGCCAGGATTTCGAGCGCCTCGTGCCGACGGTCCCGCTCGGCATTCGCCGCCTCGTCCAGCGCTTCTGGCCCGGTCCGCTCACGGTGATCCTGCCCTCGCGCGAGGGCGGCACTGCGGGCGTGCGGCTGCCGGCACACGACTTCACGCGCGAGGTCATCACGGCGTGCGGCGAGCCGCTGTGGCTCACGAGCGTCAACCTCGCGGGTCAACCGCCGATGCTCGATGCCGCTGCAATCGCCGAGCGCTTTGCGAGCGAACTGCAACTCGTCGTCGACGATGGCCCGCCGCCGCTCGGCATCGCTTCGACGATCGTGCGCAAGATCGGACCGCGACTCGAGGTGCTTCGCGAGGGCCTGCTGTCGGCGGACGACGTGCTGCGAGGTGCCGCCGACCTGGTGCTGTTCGTCTGCACGGGCAACACCTGCCGATCGCCGCTCGCCGAAGTTCTGGCCCGCGAGCTCACGAGCCGCAAGCTCGGCGTTCCCCAGGCCGAGGTGATCGCGTATGGCGTCGCATTCGCGAGCGCAGGCACGGGTGGGCTCGACGGCATTCCGGCCAGCGACGGCAGTGTCGAGGCAGCCGCCGAGATCCAACTCGATTTGTCTGGCCACAGCAGCAGGGTCTTCGATCCCGAGCTGATCGAGCGCGCGACCCGCATCTACTGCACAGGGCAGAACCACCGGCGCGCCATCCTCGCCGAGGTGCCAGAAGCCACCGACAAGATCGCGATGCTCCGCCCCGACGGACTCGACATCGCCGACCCGTTCGGCGGCACGGCCAAGGACTATCGGCGCGCGCGCGACGAGATCCGGGCCGCCGTCGCGGCACGCCTGCCCGAGTGGTTGCCGGCAGGCTAGCTCAGGTCTCGTCTGTGTCCGGCTTGTCGGCCATGGCGCGCAGCAGACGCAGGAGCCGCATGTATTGGCGCTTCTTCATCATCGGGTGGCCCATGTAGTCGCCTGGCTCCAGCACGTCCTTGAAGGCCAACGTGCCTCCGGCCAGGCGCACGTCCGCGGCGATCGTGAGGTGACCGCTGACGGCCGCGATGCCGCCGAGCACGCAGCGATCCCCGATCGTCGTCGAGCCCGCCACCTTCACTCCTCCCGCCATCACGATGTCGGTGCCGAGCACGCAGTTGTGCGCAACCTGGCACAGGTTGTCGATCTTGGTGCGAGCGCCGATTCGCGTGAAGCCGAGAGTCGCGCGGTCGATCGTCGTACCGGCACCGACCTCGACGTCGTCTTCGACGACGACGCCCCCGAGCTGCGGCACCTTGAGCCACGCCGTGCCCTCGCGCGCGTAGCCGAACCCGTCGCTGCCGATGACTGCGTTCGCGTGCACGATGACGCGGTTGCCGAGCTGCACTGCATGGCAGATCGTGGCGTTCGGGTGCAACAGACAGTCGCGTCCGATCGTACTGCCGTCGCCGATCGTCACGCCGGCCATGACAACCGTGCCGGCGCCGATGCGACACTTGCCCACGACCGCGCAGGGACCGATCTGGACGGGCGACTCGAGCTCGGCAGCCGGATCGACGACGGCCGAAGCGTGCACCGAATGGACCTGCGCGCGCGGCAAGGGATGGAAGTGCAGCGCAACCTTCGCGTAGGCGACATCGACGTCCGGAACCACGATCTGGCTCGCTCGCGTCGTGATCTCCGTGGCCAACAGCAGGGCTCCGGCCCCCGTGGTCCCGGCCGCCGGGTAGTAGCGCGCATCTCGCACGAAGCCGATGCGGTCAGGGCCCGCGGTGCGCAAGTCCCCGAGCCCGACGATGCGACGCGAGCCGTCGCCAACGAGTCGGCCGCCTACGAGGTCGGCCAGCGCAGCTACCGAGACATCGGTCATGGGTTCCGATTATGCAGGGCGCGCAGTCTATCCGCCGCCTCGTTCATCGCAGAACTCGGCCAATCTGGATCGTAGGGCACCACGTCCCCCACCAACTGGCGTGTCGGGCGACATCGGGTGCCAGCGCCACGCACGCTGCATGCGGTGCTACTGCATCTCTGCCAGCGCCTGAACCACGCTCTCGCCGTCGGTGCAGCGCAGCAGACGCGCGCGAACGTCGGCGCGGGACAACAGCTTGGCGATCTCGGCCAGGGTCTTGATGTGGGCCAGCTTCTTGCTTCGCGGAATGACGAGCCCGATCACGATGCGCGCCGGCGCTCCATCGAGGGTCTCGAACGGAATCCCCGCTGGGTTGAGCCCCAGCACCGCGACCAGTTCATCGATGCCGTCGATTGCCGCATGCGGTATGGCGATCCCGTGTTCCATGCCCGTGGTCATGCTGCGCTCGCGAACGACCAGGGCCTGTTCGACGACGGGAACGAGCGCCTGGGGATAACGCCCGGCCCGGGCCGGCACGCGCGCGATCGCAGCAAGCGCCTCCCACTTGTCGGCCGCGCGCAACGGCACCTCGACAAGATCGGACGTGATCAGATCGGACAGCTTCATTGCCCACGAACCCAGCACGAGTCACCTCATGCGATGTCGGCTCGAATGCAACCGGAGCCGGACGAGAGGCGCAAACGTAAAGTCGGAAACACGGACTTCCGTCTTCCACGCGTCCGCGGCGGGAAATAAAAGCGGTCGCCCGCCGGTCCCAAGCGGGTCATTCCGACCTCGCCCAGGGGTCCAACGCGAACCCAGATGATGGCTGATCTCATTCCACCTGGTGAATCCAGCGACCAGTCTGCCCCCGTCGTGCTCTCCAGATTCGTGCGGTTCGCGCCCGTGGCACCGCGTGCAGCGGCTGCCCCCGGCAGTCGGCCGCAGAACATCGTGCGCCACATCCTGTGCCGTTCTGTCGCCTGCGCGACGTCGGCTTCCTCGACACTGGTCGCCGCAATGCTGCTCTTCGGGATGCCCCTTTCCGGGACTGGTCTGAGAGCACAGCAACAGCCCCCCGCGGGCCAGAATCCGCCGCAGGGCCAACAGCCTCAGGGCCAACCGCGGCTGGCCCTCGACCCGCTCACCGACTCGTACGTGTTCTCGATGAACGAGAACAATGGCATGGAGCTCGCCGAGTTCATCAAGTGGACGCAGGAGATCACGGAAAGGCGGTTCACCTTCACGCTGAGCGAGCTCACCGCGGCCGGGGCGGGCAACACGATCACGTTCCTCGGCCCGATGCGCATCAAGAAGGCCCGCTTGAAAGAGGACTTCTACTCGTTCTTCCAAACGATGCTCTACATCAAGAACTTTGCCGTCGTGCCGCGCGGCGAAGGCGACCTGGAGATCCTCGAGATCATCAGCATCACGGGCCCGCGTCAACGCGAGATCACGAACGGCGCGAGATACGTCACGCCCGACGAGCTGCCCCAGTACAAGAACCAGACCGGCGTGCCGATCCTGACCACGATCCCGCTCAAGCACATCAATGCGACGATCGCGACGAACGCGCTGCGGCCCTTCTACGCGAGCACGGGTGGCGCGGCTGGCGGCGCGCAGTTGACGCTCGGCAACGTCGGCAACAACACGGCGATGCTGCTGCAGGGCTACGGGCCCCAGGTCTACGCGGCCGTCAAGCTGCTCGAGCTCGTCGACGTGCCGGTCGAGCAGCCGAACCTCGTCGTGACGGTCCAGCCGCTCGAGAACCAGGCGCCCGAGGAGCTCGAGCCGATCCTCACCGAGGTGCTCGAGAGCCGCAGCAAGATCCGCCAGCAGGTGTTGCAGGAACAAGGCGGTCAACAGGGCGCCGCGCAGAGTGTTTCGGGCCAGCCGCAGCTCAAGATCGTCGTCCACAGCACGCAGAAGGCGCTCGTGCTGAGCGGCACGCAGGAGCAGGTCCGCGAAGCGCTCGAGCTGATCGCGCGACTCGACGTGCCGAGCCAGCCGATCGACGGCTCGGCCAACGTCATCCACTTGAACAACGTGCTCGCGAAAGACCTGCAGGACACGCTGAACCAGTTCATGCAGGAAGACGTCCAGGCGGAGCAGTCCGCGCAGGCGCCCGCCGGCGGCGCCGGCGGCTCGCCCGCACGCCGCACGCGCCGGACCGTCATCAGGGCCCACCCGGAGAGCAACAGCCTCGTCGTGTCCGCTGCCCAGACGAAGTGGCAACAGATCCAGGCCCTGATCGACAGACTCGACAAGCGCCAGCCGCAGGTGCTCATCGAAGCGGCCCTCGTCGAACTGACGACGGGTGACCTCGATCGCTTCGGTGTCGAGCTCGGCCTGTTCGACCTCAAGGAGAGCGGCGACTACACGCGCGGCTTCGGCTACACGACGTTCGGGCAATCGACCTTCCAGGACAACGACGACGACGGCATCCCCGACACGCGCCTGCCCGACTTCGACAACCCGCTGCAGGGCGTGACCGGCGGTATCATCAGCGGCGGTGACTTCGCCGTGCCGATGCTCATCAACGCGCTCTCGACCGACGACCGGGCCAACATCCTGTCGCTGCCGAGCGTGCTCGTGAACAACAACGAGGCCGCGGTGGTCACGACCGAAGAAGAACGACCGACTACGGAGAGCAACCAGGGCAACTCGACGACGCAGAACTCCCTCGGCGAACCGCGCAAGGCCGGCATCACGATGGAGATCTCGCCGACGATCTCGCTGAACAACTACCTGCGCCTCAACGTGCGTCTCGAGGTCAGCCGGTTCGTCGGCGCCTTCGATCCGAACTCGGCGACCGGCGGTGGCATCGTGCTGCGCCGCACCATCAGGACGCAGGTGACGATGCCGAGCGACTCGACGATGGTGCTCGGCGGCGTCATCGAGGACTCGGAGTCGCACAGCGACGGCGGCATTCCGATCCTCAAGGACATCCCGATCCTCGGGTTCTTGTTCCGCAAGAGCGAGGACACGAGCAACAAGACGAACCTGTACTTCTTCGTCACGCCGACGATCCTCGACGAAGACGACTTCCAGGACCTGTATCACGCGAGCCTGAGGCGCAAACTCGAGGCGCAGGACTACATCGGCGAGCGCCGCCTGCGCATCATCGACCGCAAGTGGACGGGCAGCGCCTCTGCGCAGGCACGCACGCTG
>Ga0075428_100000298_pt1 | contig 48579 bp, 42 predicted proteins | sample RhiMetdeltSRZDD2_FD_75291 | JGI IMG/M metagenome (GOLD analysis project Ga0075428, IMG submission 75291) | Populus rhizosphere microbial communities from Tennessee, USA - Rhizosphere MetaG P. deltoides SRZDD2 | ecosystem: Host-associated > Plants > Roots > Rhizosphere > Soil | place: USA... | reverse complement strand
AGATGAACTCACTCGACCAGGCAGCGATTTTCCTGCTCACCGCCGTGCTGCTGGTACCGCTCTTCCAGCGCTTCAAGCTGGGCGCGGTGCTGGGCTATCTCGTCGCGGGGATGCTGATCGGCCCCTGGGGCCTTGCCGTGGTCGGGGACGTCGAATCCACCCTGCACATCGCCGAGTTCGGCGTGGTGCTGCTCCTCTTCCTGGTGGGTCTCGAGCTCGATCCGGCGCGGCTGTGGGCGCTGCGCCATCCCGTTTTCGGCCTGGGCGGCGCGCAGGTGGGAATCACCGGTGTCGCGCTCGCGGCCTGCGCGTGGATGCTCGGCCTTTCCTGGCAGGCGGCGCTGGTCGCAGGGCTGGCCTGCGCGATGTCCTCGACGGCGCTGGTGCTCGCTTCGCTCGCCGAACGCCGCCAGCTCGCCACGCGCCACGGCCGCGAGGCCTTCGCCGTCCTGCTGTTCCAGGATCTCGCGGTGATCCCCATGCTCGCGCTGCTGCCGCTCCTCGGCGACGAGGCCGGTCATCCCGCTGCGCACTGGACGTCAGCCGCCAAGGGTGTCGTGGCCATTGTCGTCGTGATCTTCGCGAGCCGCTGCCTTGTGCGCCCGGCGCTCAAGTTCATCGCGAGGCACGGCAGCCGCGAGGTCTTCACCGCGGCGGCGCTGCTGCTCGTGATCGGCGCGGCGCTCGCGATGGACAGGATCGGGCTGTCGATGGCGCTGGGCGCTTTTCTGGCGGGCGTGCTGCTGGCCGATTCCGAGTTCCGGCACGAGCTGGAAGCCGATATCGAGCCGTTCAAGGGGCTGCTGCTGGGCCTCTTCTTCATGGCCGTGGGCATGAATGCGAACCTTGGCCTGTTGCGAGACGCACCGCTGACGATATTCGGGCTTGCGGCTGGATTGATGGTGCTGAAGGCGTTATTGACATACGCGATCGCGCGCCTCAGCGGCGCGCCGAACGATACCGCGCAACGGGTCGCCGTCGCTCTCTCTGAAGGCGGGGAGTTCGCGTTCGTGCTTTTCGCCGCCGCCGCCGGGTTCGGCATCTTCGAGCGCGAGACCACGCAGCTCCTCGTGATGGTGGTCACCGTGTCCATGCTGCTCGCGCCGGGACTTTTCATCCTGCACGAACGCCTGCTCGCTCGCTGGCTGGAGCGCGCCACGACCCCGGAATACGACGCCATCGACGAGCCCGGCAACCCGGTCATCATCGCCGGCTACGGCCGCTTCGGGCAGATCGTGTCGAGGGTGCTGGCGATGTGCGGCATTCATTTCACCGCGCTCGAGGCGAGCTACCAGCAGGTCGATTTCGTGCGGCACTTCGGCAACAAGGTCTACTACGGCGACGCCTCGCGCCTCGAGTTGCTGCAGGCGGCCCGCGCACAGGACGCGAAGCTGTTCGTGCTGGCGATCGACGACGTGGAGGCCTCGGTGAAAACCGCGGCGGTGGTGCGGCGCCACTTTCCGCAGCTGCCGATCCTCGCGCGGGCGCGCAACCGCGTCCACTACTTCGGGCTGCGCGACCTCGGGATCAAGTGGATATACCGCGAGACGTTCCCGGCGAGTCTCGAGGCGGCGCACCAGGCGCTGCTGCAGCTCGGGCTGGGCGTCGCGGTCTCCGAGCGCGCCGTCACGCTGTTCAAGCAGCACGACGAGGCGCGGCTCGAGGAGCAGTACGCCGTTCGCCACGACGACGTGCAGCTCGTGCAGAACGCGAAGGACGCGGCAGAGCAGCTGCGGGGGCTGTTCGAATCCGACGTGGCGGGGCCGATGGCAGCCGCGAGCCGCCAGCTACGAGCCGCGAGCTCCGAGCTTCGAGCCGCCAGCCGCCGGCCACCAGCCGCCAGCCGCGACAGCTGAGGAGCCTGCAGGCTCGCCGGTAGCCTGCACGCGTTCTTTTGGTATAGTCCCGCGAGATTGAATCGAAAAGGGAGACCACGCCATGCCGGACAGCATTCTGGAAAAGAGAGCCCCGACCACCGTTCCCATACACGATCTTTTCGTCACGCGCTGGAGCTCTCGCGCCTACGATCCGAAGCGCCCCGTGCCGCGCGACCAGCTCGCGCTACTGCTCGAGGCCGGGCGGTGGGCGATGTCGTGCAACGGCGACGAGCCGTGGCGCTTTCTCATCTGGGACAGGGGCCGCGATCCGCAGGGCTGGCAGAAGGCTTTCGACTGCCTGTCGGAGAACAACCGGAAATGGGTCAAGAACGCGCCGCTCCTGATGCTGTCGTGCGCGGGCAGCACGTACGAGGCGACGGGCAAGCCCAACCGTCATGCGCAGCACGACACCGGCGCGGCGAGCTGCTCGATCGCGCTGCAGGCGGCGGCGAGCGGGCTCATGACGCACCAGATGGGCGGCTTCGACGCGGAAAAAGCCCGCGCGGCGTTCGGCATTCCCGCCGAGTACACGCTCATGGCCATGATCGCGGTGGGCTACCAGACTACGCCCGACATCCTCGACGATGAAACGAAGGCGAAGGAAATGCGGCCGCGCACGCGCAAAGCGGTCGCGGAGCGGTTTTACGAGGGAGGGTGGGGGCAGGGTTACAAGGGGTGATGAGTACTGGTGATGAATGATGGTGATGATTACTGGTGATGGAGGATGGTAGGGAACCGCATCACCATTTCCCATCACCATTTCCCATCACCGGTTTTCATCACTATCCCGCAGGCAGATGTTCGAGTCCTTCGTCCACGAGGTCTTCTGGCCGTTTTTCCTCGGCGGGCTGCTCGGGCTGATGTCCATCAGCAATCCGCTGTCCAAGATTCCGCTCTTCGTGTCGCTGACCGAGGCGATGTCCCGGGAGGAGCGCGCGGCGACCGCGCGCAAGGCCTCCATCTACGGTTTCGCCATGCTGACGGTTACGCTGTTCTTCGGCGTGCTCGTTCTGGAGGCTTTCGGCATTTCGTTCGGCGCGTTGCGCATTGCGGGCGGACTGACGATTGCGCTCGTCGGCTATCGCATGCTGTTCGGTTACGGCTACGTGGGAATGGCCCCGAGCGGAGGGCAGCGTAACCCGACGGTCTTCCCCCTTGCCCTGCCGGCGATCAGCGGACCCGGCGCGATCGCCGTGGTGATCGGGATTTCCACGGAAATCGCCGAGCTCGATACTGCGATAAGAAAAACGATCGCCTATACGGCGGCCGTCACCAGCATACTGCTCACCTGCCTTGCGATCTGGGTGACCTACCGGTGGGCGCGCCGGCTCTCGAGGGCCATGGGCCCGGACGCCATGGAAGCGATAACGCGGATCATGGGCTTCCTGCTGGTGTGCATAGGCGTGCAGTTCGTGGGATCCGGCGTCAGGACGTTCATTGCCGGGCAATGAAAGTTAGCGCGTGAGGGCTTTTTCGAGCGCCTCCATGAACGGCCCCAGCTTCGGCGGGCTCGCCTCCAGGGCCGGCGTTATGCCGAACTTTCTCAACGCTTCCGAGGCCACCGGACCGATGGATGCCACGAGGGTGCGCTTGAGGCTCGCCTTGATGTGCACGGTCTGGCCGAGGCGCTCGGCGAGCGCGAACAGGTTGTAAACCTGGGCCGCGTTGGTTACTGCAACCGCATCTATTTCGCCGCGCTCCAGCGCTTCCATCAGCCGGAGAAGGGGCTTGGTGTCCGAGGGCAGGCCCCAGCGGTAGGTGGTGATCTCCTCCACTTCCGCCTCCCTGTTCCTCAGTGCCTCCTCCAGCTCGATGTTCGCGACCCCGTAGCGCTGCACGAGCACGCGCTCGTTCTTCACGGGCACCGCGTCCAGCGCCGCCAGCACCTCGACCGTGGTGAAGGGCTCCTTCGCCGAAATATCGATCCGCACCCCGCGCCCGCGCAGAACCCCCGTCGGCTTGGGCCCGCGCACCGCGACGGTCATGTTGCCGAGGAGCTTCAACAACCGGTCCGTCATTCCCAGGGAGTCGGTTGCAGCGAACAGCGCCGTCGTGCCGACGCCGGTCTGGAAGATCGCCAGCTTCGCCGGCCGCGACTCGATCCGGCGTACCAGCGCAGCGATGGCTTCCGGCTCCACGGCGGGTATCTCAGCCAGGGCGGGCGCGTGAACCGCGCGTCCGCCGCGCTTCGTGACGAGCTCGGCGAGCTGCCTGCCGAGCCGGGTTTCGAGTATGGCGACGGTCTTATCGCGCATCGCGCTACAAGGATGAAGGATTAAGGATGAAGGATGACCGATCAAAGACAAGAGAGCCAAGGAAGAAGTTCCTGCCCGTATCGGTGCGCACTGTAGCGTGGACTCGCTGTGTTTTCATCGTTCCACAGTCCTCTTTGCGCCTTCCTCCTTGACGACGTCCTCCCACCGCGGGCATTCGCGCTCTTCCAGCGGCCTGTCCCACGGCGCGCAGTTCGAGGCATCGACGATCTGCACCGGCAGCTCGATATCCGGCGGCACCGGCTGCCCCCGCAGGTGCCGGATGGCCGCCTCCGTGGCCACGCAGCTGATCTTCATCGCGTCGAAGTCCACGGTGGCGAGGAGCCGTCCGGACTTCAGCTCGGCGATGGCTTCCGGAAGCGCGTTGACCCCGATCAAGGGAATGCGGCGGCCCGCTTCCTGCAGCGCGTCGATTGCCCCGAGCGACATGACATCGTTCGCCGAGAGTATGCCGTCGATCCGGGGCAGGGAAGCGAGCAGCTCCCGGGTCACGCGTTTTGCCGTTTCGCGCTGGTAGTCGGCAGGACGCGAGGCCACGATCCGCGCGCCTGGGTTGTCGCGTACTGCGTCCTGGAATCCGCGCAGCCGGTCCCGGCTCGATACGGCGCCCGGCACGCCTTCGAGGACCACGATGTCGCCGCGGCCGCCGAGGTGCTCGAGCAGGCGCAGCGCGATTGCACGGGCGAGCCGTACATCGTCCGAGCCGACATAGGTCACGTATCCGCCCATCGCCAGCCGGTTGATGAAATTCACTACCGGGATCCGCGCCGTGTTCAGCCGGCGCACCGAATCGTCCATTCTGGTCGCATGCACGGGAGCGAACACCACGGCGTCCGGCCGGTCCGCGACCGCCCGCTCGACCAGGGCAATCTGCTCGTCCAGGTTGTCGGGCTGCCGGGGTACATAATGCGTGGCTCGCCCGCCCAGGCGCGCCGCGGTGCGCTCGGCGCCCAGCCGGGCGGCGGCGTACGCGGGGTTGGTGTAGTTCTTGGTGAAGACGGCGATAGTGAGCATCGGGCGGAGGACTTCCAGCTGCGGGCTGCGAGCTATCGGCTCCCAGCTACCAGACATACTTGCTGACAGCTGACAGCTGGAGGCTGATAGCTGACGGCTGACAGCTCAGCTCGGTGCCGTCTCACTCACCGACGGACGACGCAGAGCTCCTTGGTACCATGAAGCGAGGCGCGGGTGGCCGGCGCGCCATTCCCAATCCGGGAAGCGGAAGTCCAGGTAGCCGAGCGCGCAGGCTGCACCGATGTGGCCGATGTCGAAGTCGCTGGACCAGGTAGGCGCTTCGGCTTCCAGCACGGTGAGCCCGCCGAACACCTTGCGCTTCTGGCCCTCGATCCAGTCCTTCCAGCGCAGCGCCTCGGGCCGCACGGCCGTTTCGTAACGGCACAGCACGGCGGCGTCGAGCATGCCGTCGGTCAGCGCCTGGCGCCGCAGCGCGGAAAAGCGCTGGGGGCCGGCCGCCGGAAAGATCTTTCTCCCGCCATGGAGCGTATCGAGGTACTCGCAGATCACGGTGGAGTCGTAGAGCAGCTCGCCGTTGTCCGTCACGAGCGCCGGGATCTTGATGAGCGGATTCTCCCGGGCGAGATCCTCGTTGGGCGCGACCGGCGATACCGCCGTCTCGACCTCCTCGAGACGGCCCATCAGCCCCGTCTCCCGTATCAGGATGCGCGCCTTGCGCGCGAACGGGGATGCCTTGTTGACTCGCAGTTTCATGCCGCTCTAGCGCAGGTTGGCTTCGGCCGTCGTGCCGAGCGGGACCGCGTCCTCGACGTGCTCGTTCAGAAAATTGAACTCGAGCTTGGTGCCGACCGGGTCGTAGAGGAACACCTGGTAGCCCGCGTTCTCGATGTTCTGCTCCTCGAACTCGATGCCGAGTTTCTTCAGGCGCTTGCGGAAATCCACCGCGCCGGAGGCCCGCCATGCAATGTGGTCCATGCTGCCGTTGTGCTTGTCCCTGACGAACGATCCCTTGGGGAAGCGCGCGCCGACGTGCACGATCGGATCGTCTCCGTCATAGAGCCAGATGCCGTTGAACATGAAATCGGGACGGTAGCCCTTCCTGAGCCCCAGCACCTCTCCGTAGAATTTCTCGATCGCCGGCAGATCGCTTTCCGAGCAGCGGATGTTGAGATGCAGAAATCCTTCGAACTTCACGGCAGTCCTCCTCGGGCTCACACGCCCTTGAGCGAAAAATCGTAGCACAAAAGACTGACACTGGCGAAATCGGAACGGGCGCTTTATTCCCGCGCTGGCTTGCAGCAAGATTCGGTTTCCAACCAGAAAAGGGGGGTGCAGCCATGTCACACGGAGGCCATATCGATCCATCGAACAAGCGGGTGGCGCTGATCATAGCGGTGCTGGCGGCGACCCTCGCGTTCTCCGAGACGCTCGGCAAGAGCGCGCAGACCGCGGGACTCTCCAGCCACATCGAGGCGTCCAATTTGTGGGCGTTCTTCCAGGCGAAGACGATCCGCATGACGACGCTGCGCACCGCGGCGGAGGCGCTGGAGGTAGATCTTGCGCGCCAGCAGGATGCCAAGGCGAAAGAGACGATGGAAAAGCGCGTCGCCGAATGGCGCAAGAGCGCCGCACGCTACGAGTCCGAGCCCGAGACGCAGGAGGGCCGCAAGGAGCTGGCGGCGCGCGCCAAGGACAAGGAGAAGAAGCGCGACCTGTCGCTCGCCGCCTACCATCAGTACGAAATGTCGTCGGCGGCCCTGCAACTGGGGATCGTGCTGGCGACGGCGAACATCATCACCGGCGTGGGCTTCCTGCTGTGGGGCGCCCTCGGGCTCGGTGTGACGGGAGTAGCGTTCGTTTTCATCGGACTGTTCGCGCCGACGGCGGTGCACTTGTTCTGAACGTCGCGCCTTGCGTCGCTCGCACGCTTCGAATAGCCTTGCCGTATGAACGAGAGAAGCGCTCCGGAGCGGTCGACCGCAGCGGCGGGCGAGCGCCCTGCGGCGTCGGTGGTCACGCTCGATCCCGAAATCATCGACGATCTCGTGGCCGCGAACCGCACGCTCGCGAGCTTGAACGTTCTCGACGCCTTCGGGCACGTCAGCATGCGCGACCCGCGCAACCCCCGGCGCTACCTGATATCGCGCTCGATCGCGCCGGAATCGGTGAGCGCCCCCGACATCATCGCGCTCGACCTGGACAGCCGGGCGGTGCACGCGGAGGACGAGGCCAAGCTGCTCTACCGCGAGCGCTTCATTCACGGCGAGATCTACAGGGCGCGTCCCGACGTCAACGCGGTCGTGCACAGCCATTCGCCGACGGTCGTGCCCTTCACCGTCACCCGGCAGAAGCTGCGGCCGATCCTGCACAACGCCGGTTTCCTGGGGCTCGGGGCGCCGCTCTTCGAGATCCGCAGGACCGCAGGGCGCAAGACCGACCTCATGATACTGACGCCGGGTCTGGGGAAGTCGCTGGCGAAGGCGCTCGGCAGGGATGCGGCGGTCGTGCTCATGCGCGGTCACGGCGACTCGGTGGTTGCGCCCAGCCTGCCCAACGCGGTGTTCCGCGCCTACTACGCGGAGGTCAATGCGCGTCAGCAGCTCGCGGCGCTGACGATCGGCGGCCCGATCAATTTCATGACCGAGGAGGAAGCGCTCACGAGCAACGAGGCGATGCTGAAGGCCTCGGCGCGCCCGTGGGCGTTGTGGAGAAAGAAGGCGTTGGCTGCGGGCTGAGAGGCCGTCATGGGTCAGGCGTCAGGCGTCAGGCGTGCCACAACCCGTCAGGCGTGATGCGTCTGGCGTCTGACCCAGACTGTTAGACTGCCCCCTTGACCCATGACGCATGACCCCTGACCGTTCTGGAGGAGAAATGCCGATATTCGAGTACGTATGTGGAAAGTGCGACAACCGGTTCGAGACGCTGGTCAGGAGCGGAAGCGTGGTGGAGTGCCCGTCGTGCAACAGCACCAACCTGGAGAAGCAGCTCTCGGTGTTCAACGCCAGCGTGGCGACTGCTTTTGGCGCCGCGAAATCCATTCCGGACATGTCGGAAGGCGCGTGCGGCATGTGCGGCGATCCGCGGGGCCCGGGAGCGTGCTCGCTCGACTAGGGAGGTTTTTTGAGACCGCTTTGGGTCCGTGCGCTCTTCTTCGCGGGAATGCTGGTGTTCGCGCCGCTGCGGGCGCAGGAACTGCCGGGGCTTTCCGACGAGGTGCTCGCGCGCATGGAGGCGGCGCTGCACGTGGACATGCAGACCGGCCGCGTCGCCGGAGTCACCCGCAGCGGCCCGGTGGCGGAGATCGGCGCGAAGATCGTCGAAGTCCTGTTCGGGGACTACGCGTCCGGCGAGTGGGTCAGCTACTCGAAGCGCATCGAAGGCGACTACGTCAAGCCAGCCGTCAGCGTGCGGCTCGTGCTGCTCGGGCGCGAGGGCGGCGGCGTATTGCTCGACGAGGAGTTCTCGCCTGCCCGGCGCGATGCCCTGTCGTCACGCATTACCGAGTACCGGCGCAAGGCGGAGCTCCTCACCGCCGAACGGCACGTGCCCGACTACCTCCTGCGTTCGGCGAGCAATGCATTGCTGCACGTGGAGATCCGGAAGACGGCGCCGTACGACCGCGGCAAGGGCAATATCAGCGCAACGCACACGGCGACGGTGCGCGCGGTCCTGCAGGGGGACTTCAAGCCGGGCGAGACCGTCGAATTCACCGAGGAGACCGGGCGCAAACACCGTTTCGAGCCGCTCGCCAGCCGCGAGCGTATCGTGCTGCTCACGTATTCGCGCTCCGTGCGCGACGGCCAGATGTACTGGTGGCTGCACGAGCGGGTGAACCACGGCTATACGGAAGCGGGGCTCGCGGCGCTCAAGACCGACCTCGCGCGCGTGCGCGCGGCGCAGGCGGAGAAGGCGGCGCGCTAGACATCGGGAGTAACCCGCGCGTCGAGAGCGACGCTCCGCACTCGCACGCGCGTCTCACGCGGACACGTTGGGCGTCGGGAGCGGAGCGACAGTGAGGTGGGCCACAATGCACCAGATACCGGGTCTCATGTTCGGTCTATTAGCGCTACTGACGGTGGAGAGTCCGGCCGCGCAAACGACCACTTACCCCGAAAGGCCGATCCGCCTTGTAGTCGGTTTCCCGCCCGGCAGCGCCGTCGACACTGTCGCGCGCCTGCTCGGCCAACAATTCTCCGAGGCATTCGGCAAACCGGTCGTGGTTGACAATACCACCGGCGCTGCCGGGAATATCGCTGCAGACCGCGTCGCGAAGGCAGCGCCGGAGGGCTACACGCTTGGACTAATGGGCCAGGGGCAGATCGCCATCAATCCCAGCCTGTACAAGCTGACGGTTGAGCCGATAAAAGATTTCGCACCGGTGTCTCAGGTTACCGCGTCGTCGCCTATGCTGGTGGTGCATAACATCGTGCCGGCGAAGAGCGTCAAGGAGTTGGTTGCCTTGGCCAAAGCGCAGCCTGGCGTACTCACCTTCGCCTCCGCCGGTAGCGGTAGCGCCCCCCACATGCCGGCGGAATTGTTCAAGTCCGTGGCGGGCGTCGACATCCGGCACATTCCCTACAAAGGCTTGAGTGCGGCGATCCCGGACCTACTGGGCGGGCGCGTCACGATGATGTTCGGCTCGACAGTGGTCTTGCCCATGGTGCGTGAAGGAAAGCTACGCGCCCTCGCGGTGACCTCATTGCGGCGCTCCTCGGTGACCCCGGAGTTGCCGACCATCGCCGAGTCCGGCTATGCGGGCTTCGAATTTACGAATTGGAACGGACTGCTCGCGCCGGCGAGGACGCCGGCAGGGATCGTCCGCAAGCTTCATCTCGAAACCGTCAAGACGCTCGCGCTACCTGACGTGAGCGCCAAACTCGCCAATCTTGGTCTGGAAGGCATCGGCAACTCGCCCGACGAGTTCGCTGCGGTCATCAAGTCCGAGATCCCGAAGTGGGCGAAGGTGATCAAGGACGCGGGCATCAAGCCGGATTAATACGTTGTTCGGCGCGTGATCGCGTTCACAAGAAACTTCAGTTGGAATCGTATGCACGACGCCGGATGATCATGATTGAAGATCCTGGTTGGGGGCCACATGAGCAACGACGATTCGGCGCGGAAAACGCAGACCAGGATTTTGTTCAATACGGTGTCCCCCGATTACGACTCAGGTCCGGGATGTTTCGCTCATTTCGGCCGGAGGCTGGTGGAGATTGCCAATATCAATGCCGGCGCACACGTGCTGGACATTGCCTCAGGCCGGGGCGCGGTGCTTTTCCCTGCTGCGGAACGCGTGGGCGCTGGCGGGGAGGTAGTCGGAATCGACCTCGCCGAGGCAATGGCTCATGCGACCAGCGAGGAGGCGGCAAGTCGTGGGCTCAAGGCGCGTGTGAACGTAATGGATGCGGAAGAATTGACATTCCCGGATGAGTCTTTCGATTGCGTGACCTGCGGCTTTGGCATCATGTTCTTCCCTGACCAGGACCGCGGCCTCGCGCAAATGCGGCGCGTGCTTAAACCTGGCGGTTGTCTTGCCATATCTACCTGGCGGGTCGACCAAGGCGCCGAGTTACGTCCGGTTCTGGAATCGATGGGAATTCCTACCAGTAGTAGCCCAGGCTGGATCACCGAACCGGATATTCTCGAAGCCTTGATTCGCCGCAATGGATTCACTGGTATTAGTGTAAAGATCGATTCCATGGATTTCCGCTACGCTGATGCAGAGGAGATCTGGCAGCAACGCCGCGGTACGGGCATGCGCCGCATCCTCGACACCCTTAATGCCGCGCAAAAAAAGCACGCTCTTTCGCTATTGACCGAGCGCATGAAGGCGCGTCATCGTCACGATGGGTATTACCTTGGGGCTTCAGCTCTCTTGGCTGTGGCGAACCGCTAGCCGATGTTGGATATGCACAGGCGCTAGCCGCCCAACTAATTGCTGCACCGGACGCCAAGCTTCCCCCATTAGTTGACACCGTGGAATAACAAGCCTGGACGGTTCACGCCATTCCGCTATGGAACTCCACAGTCCCGAGCATGCTCCGTCGCCAGAGGTCTGGCTCGGTCTCGATGAGGGGGAAAGAATTCTGTTGGTGGAGTGGTATCACCGCGACGCCCGCATTCCCTTACCCAGGAGCACACGGAGGCTGCACGCCGCGATTCATGCGGTTGTCGAGAACCAGCTGGCGCTGAATGACGAGCCCGTGGTCCGGGCACTCGCCCGTCTGACGAAAGAGGGATTGTCGAGACACGATGCCGTTCACGCCATCGGTTCGGTCGTCGCTGGCGAGATTTTTGATCGCCTCAAACTTCAAGATGGTCCCGATACCGCCAATGCCCGGTACTAAGCGGCGATCGAACGGCTTACCGCGGCAACCTGGCGCGCTTGGCGTTGTCTTCGCGTTCTTGGGGTGGAAGTTATTATTGTTTCGCTTGCGTCCTTCGCGATCTTGGCGGTGAAGCTTTCCCGCGCCTTCCTTTGGCGTCCTTCGTGTCCTTCGCGGTAAGGCTTTCCCCGCGCCTTCCTTGGCGGCCTTGGCGTCTTGGCGGCTCAGCTCTTCTATTGAGGTTTCTGCTGCGCGACCGGTGTCGCCTCCAACCCCTGCCACCCCCCGCCCAGCGCCTTGACGACGTCAGCGACCGCCGCGCGCTGCGCGCGCAACGCGTCCGCGCGGTTCAGTTCCGCCTGCAGCAGGTTGCGCTCCGCATCGATAATCTCGAGCTGGGAGAGCAGGCCCTGCTGGTAGCGCAGGCGCGCGAGGCGCAAGGCCTCGGTGAGCGCGGTGGCGCGGTTGGTCTCCGAATCGTACACCTCGCGCGCCCGCAGCTGCGTGGAAAGTCCCTGCCGCACCTCGCGGAACGCTTCCTGTAGCGTCTTCTGGTATGACGCGACGGCCTGCTTTTCGCGGGCCTCCACCGCCTCGATCTCCGCGAACAGGCGCCCGCCCTGGAAGATCGGTTGCGCCAGCCCGAACGCAAGCGACCAGATCGCTGCAGGACCGGAAAAGAGATTGCCGAGGGCCGCGCTCTCGCTGCCGAGGAAGCCCGTCAGCAGTATGCGCGGAAAGAGGGAGGCGCGCGCCTCGGCGATGCGGGCGTTGGCGGCAATCAGCTGCTGTTCCGCCTGGACGATGTCGGGGCGGCGCAGGAGGAGGTCGGACGGCAATCCCTCGGGTATCACTGGCGGCTGCGGCTCGCCCTGTTCGGCGCGGCGCTCCACCCCGGCTTCCGTGATGGCGCGTGGACTGCGGCCGGCGAGCACACTCAGCGCCAGCTCCTGCGCGGTCCGGTTCGCCGCCAGGGCGGGCAGCTGCGACTGCGCGGCCGCCACTTCGGCCTCGAGCTGCCGCAAGCTCAAATCGTTGATGAGGCCGGCCTTGGCGCGGACCCGCTGCAGCTCCAGCCCGTTGCTGCGCAGGCTCAAGGCGCGCTCGGTCGCGGCTATCTGCGCGTCGAGCGAGATCAGCGTGTAGTAGCCGCGCACGACCTCGGTGGCGAGCGCGATGCGCACCGTTTCGCGGGCGGCCACGGTCGCGAGCAGGTTGGCGCGGGCGGCGTTACTCACGCTTTTCAGGCGGCCCCACAAGTCCACCTCGTAGGCGACGTTCAATTGCGCGCGGTAGTTATTGCTCTCCACCGGCGCGCCGGGAAAGGGCGTGGAAGTTACCTCGGAGCGGCGCGAGCGGTCGCGGTTGAAGCTCGCATCGACCGAGGGCCACTGGAGCGAGTCGGCAACGCGCGCGAGCGCCCTGGCCTCGTCCACCCGCGCTACGGCGAGCGCGAGATCCTGATTGTGCGCGAGCGCCTCCTCCACCAGCCGGTCGAGCGCCGGATCCGCGTAGAGCGTCCACCAGCGGTCCCCCGGCGCGCTGACGCCGCTTGCCGGCCCCCCCTGCCACGCCGCGGGTAGCTCCGAGGCCGGGCGCTCGTAGGCAGGTCCGATTGCGCAGCCGGCGATCAGCGCCACCAGGGTGACAATGAATCCCCGCCCTTTCACGCTGGCGAGATTGCCTTTAGCCCGTCTCATCGTCGTCTCCCCTGACCGTGTGATGGCGTGGCGTGCGTGTTGCCCGCAGGCCGGCTTCACGGTGATGCGTCGCTTCCTCCTCGATCTCGGCTGTCGAGCGCTTTTCCGAAAGCCGGCGGTCCACGATCAGCTTGAAGAACCACGGTATGAAGAAGATCGCCAGGAACGTCGCCGCGAGCATCCCGCCCATCACGCCCGTGCCTGCGGAATGGCGGGCTCCCGCGCCGGCGCCGCTGGAGAACACGAGCGGCATCACACCCAGGATGAAGGCGAGCGACGTCATCAGGATGGGGCGGAAGCGCAGGCGGGCCGCCTCCACCGCTGCGGCCGCGGTGGAGAGCCCCTCGTGCTGCTTCATTACCGCGTACTCCACGATCAGGATGGCGTTCTTGGCCGCGAGGCCGAGCAGCGTCACCAGGCCGATCTGAAAGTACACGTCGTTGGAGAGGCGGGCGATGCCGGCGAGCGGTGAGAGCAGCCAACCCAGACCCGGTACGTCCTTCAGCATGTAGTACGGCATCGGCAGGAGGTTGTTGATCGCGATCGCCGCCAGCGCACCGAACGTGCCGAACGGCAGCGCCAGCATCACCGCGAGCGGCAGGGACCACCGGTCGTATTGCGCCGCGAGGATCAGGAACACCATGAGCGCCGCGAGGCCCAGCGCGAGTATCGACGTGCCGCCCGAGCGCTTCTCCTGGAACGACGCCCCGCCCCAGTCGAAGGTGAATTCTGGAGGCAGCGTCTCGCGCGCGATCTTCTCCATGCGCTCGATCGCCTGGCCCGAGCTGAACCCCGGCTGGGTCGAGCCGAAGATCTTGACCGAGGGCAGGTTGTTGAACCGGTCGAGCGAATCGGGACCCGAGGAGTAGCTCACCTTCGCGAGCGAGGCGAGCGGGACCATGCGTCCCTGGTCGGAGCGCACCCAGACCGCGCCCACGTCATCCGGGCGCTTGCGGTACGCCGGCTCCGCGGACATGAGCACTTGCCAGGTGCGGCCGAACTTGTTGAAGTCGTTGACGTAGAAGGTGCCGAGCGTCGAGGCGAGCGTGCCGTACAGCTCGTCGAGCGTCACACCCAGGCTCTTCGCCTTCTCGCGGTCGGTCTCCACGTAGAGCTGCGGCACATTGGCGCGCCAGAGCGTGTTGACCTGGCCGAACATGGGATCCTGGTGGACCGCGCCGAGGAGCTGCTGCGTCACTTCCTGCAGGCGCGGAGCGCCGCCTTCGCCGCGGTTCTGGATGTAGAACTCGAAGCCGCCTGCGTTGCCGAGCCCGAAGATGGGCGGCGGGCCGAAGGCGAGGACCAGCGCCTCCTTGATGTGGCCGGTCTTCATGAAGAACTCGCCGACGAGCTGCGGTGTCGTGACCTGGCGCTCGTCCCAGTGCTTCTGCGTGACGAAGATCGTCGCCGCGCTGTTTTTGAAGCCGCCGCCGAGGAAGTCGAACCCGGTAAAGGCAATCGCGTCCTGGTTCGCCGGGTTGGACTTGATGGCCGCCACGACCTCGGCGACTACCTTGTCGGTGCGCTCCAGCGTGGAGCCGTCGGGCAGGAATACGGCGGCGATGTAGTAGCCCTGATCCTCGTCCGGCACCAGAGATCCCGGCGTGGCGCGCCACAGCCCGACGGTAATAGCCACCATGCCGACGAAGAGGATGAGCGCGATGCTGCCCCGGCGCAGCATCCACGACACGCCGTCAACGTAGCGACCGGTCACCCGCCGGAACCAGTCGTTGAACCAGCGGAAGAAGCGGCCGGGCTGGCGATGCTCGCGTTTCAGGATGAGGACACACAGGCTGGGCGTGAGCGTCAGCGCGACGAGGCCCGAGATCACGACCGCGATCGATATCGTCACGGCGAACTGGCGGTAGAGCTCGCCCGTCAGCCCGCCGAGAAAGGCGATCGGCACGAACACGGCGCACAGTGTGAGCACGATGGCGATGATCGGGCTCGTGACCTCGCGCATCGCCTTGATAGCGGCGTCGCGCGCGGCGAGATGCTCCTCGTGCATGATGCGCTCGACGTTCTCCAGCACGACGATCGCGTCGTCCACCACGATGCCGATGGCGAGCACCATGCCGAACAGCGTCAGGGTATTGATCGAGTAGCCGAGTAGGGTAAGGCCGGCAAAGGTGCCGATCAGCGACACCGGGACCGCGGCGAACGGGATCAGCGTCGCGCGCCAGTTCTGCAGGAACAGGAACACGACCAGGAACACGAGCGCCATGGCTTCGGCGAGCGTGATCACGACCTCGCGGATCGAGACCTCCACGAAGCGGGTCGTATCGTACACGTTATGGTGCTCGAGCCCCGAAGGAAACCTGCCGGCGAGCTCGGCCATCGCCTTCGTCACGCGCTTGCCGGTTTCGAGCGCGTTGGCGTTCGGTTGCAGGAAGATCCCGACCAGGGTCGCGGACTTGCCGTTGACGCGGCCCAGGAACTCGTAGTCCTTGGAGCCGAGCTCCACCCGCGCCACGTCCTTCAGCCGCAGCACCGAGCCGTCGCCGTTGGCGCGCACGACGACGTTCTCGAATTCTTCGGGCTCGGTGAGCCGGCCCTTGGTGGTGATGGTGTATACCAGCTCCTGCGGTCCGCCGGTCGGCGACTGGCCGATCTTGCCGGCCGCGAACTGGGCGTTCTGCTCGTTCAGCGCGCGGATGATGTCGGTGGGCGAGACCTTGAGCTGGGCGAGCCGGTCCGGGCGCGCCCAGATCCGCATCGCGTAATCCTTGGCGCCGAAGATCTGCACGTTGGTCGTGCCGGGAATGCGCTTCAGCGCGTCGAGCACGTTCAACGTCACGTAATTGGAGATGAAGAGGTCGTCGCGGCTGCCGTCGGGCGACGTGAACGCGAGCACCTGCAGGAATGCCGACGATCCCTTCTCGACCGTGACGCCCTGCCGCCGTACCTCCTGCGGCAGGCGCGGCTCGGCCTGCTTGACGCGGTTGTTGACGTTCAGGGCCGCGGTGTCCGCGTCGGCGCCGATCTCGAACGTGACCTGGATCTCGAGCGCGCCGTTCGACGTGGACGTCGAGCTCATGTAGATCATCTTCTCGACGCCGTTGATCTGGTTCTCGAGGGGCGCCGCCACGGTCTGTTCGATCACCTGGGCCGACGCGCCGGGGTAGAACGCGCGCACCGTGACGACGGGAGGCGCGATCTCGGGGTACTGCGCGATCGGCAGCACGCGCATCGAGGCGAGGCCCGCGATGACGATGAAGATGGAGAGGACTGCCGCGAAGATCGGCCGGTCGATGAAGAAGCGCGAGATCATGCCCGGCTCACTTCTTCTCGGGCGCGGGCGCGCCCTTCTGCGGCGCCTTTTCCGCGGTCTTGCCGTTGCCCTTGTCCGGGGCGCCCTTTGCCGGTCCACCCTTCTCCGGCGCGCCCTTGCCGTCGGCCGCCGCCGCGGCGTCGCCGATCTGCACCGGCCCGCCGGCGGGGCCCATCAGCTGCAGCTTCATCACGCCGTCCACGATGACGCGCTCGCCGGCCGCCAGCCCGCTGTTGATGATCCATCCGTCGGGCGCGACCCAGTCGCCGACTTCGACCGGGCGCGGCTCGCCCTTGCTCTCGGCGGTGACGACGTACACGTACTTGCCCTTGGGGCTCTCGAGCACCGCGCGCTGCGGCACGACGATCGCGCGCGGCCGCACGGCGCCGTGCAGCGTGATGCGCACGAACTCGCCGGCGCGCAGCACGCCGCCGGGATTGGTGAACTCGGCGCGCGATTCGGTGGTCCCGGTCTGGGTGTTGACCCGCACGTCGCGGAAGTTGACGATGCCTTCGCGCCCGTAGCTGCTCCCGTCAGCGAGCTTGACCGTCGCCTTCAACCGCCCGTCCGCGGGCAGCTTGAGCCGCCCCGCCTCGGCGTCGCGGCGCAGCGCGATGTGCTCGCGGTCGGGGACACCGAAGATGACGTACATGGGATCGGTCTGCGTGACGGCCGTGAGCAGCACGTTCGGGCCCGAAACCAGGGAGCCCTCCGAAACGGCGGCGCGGCTGGTGGTCCCGGAAATCGGCGCCTCGACCCGCGTCCAGTCCAGGTTGAGCTTCGCCTCGGTCACGCGGGCGCGCGCGCTCTTCACTTCCGCGTCGGCGACCTGCTCGGCGGAAACGGCGTCGTCGAGCTCCTTCTGGCTCACCGCCTTCGCCTCCAGCACCGGTTTCAGGCGCGCGACTTCCCGCTTCGCCTGCGCGAGCCGCGCCTCGGCAACGGCCAGATCGCCCTCGGCGCGGGAGAGGGCGGTCTGAAAGGGTGTGGGATCGATGGTGAAGAGCGACTGGCCCTGTTTCACCGTGGTGCCCTCGCTGTAGTTGCGCTTGAGGAGTATCCCGGTCACGCGCGCGCGCACCTCGACCTCGCGATAGCCGGCGGTCTGGGCGACGTACTCGTAGGTGACCGGAACGTCCTTGGGCTCGACCGTAACGACCGAGACGACCGGGGGCGGGAATCCCCCGGCGTGGGGGTCGGCGCCGGGACCGCAGCCCGCGGCGAGCAGCACGAGCCCGAAAAGCAAAACGGTACGCAACGTCATTACCGGTCTTGTGGAGAGCGACATGGTTCGGCCGTTTGAGGTTGTTTGTAGATGCCAGTCCCTGCTGCGTTCAACCGGCAGCCGGGCGCGCCATTGCAGTGACCCGCGATATTACATACAATCGTGTATGTATGTAAAGAGCGGCCGCCCGCCCGGTACAGTGCGGGCCGCGACGGACCGTCACAATTTCGCGACACGACGCCGCGTATTACCGTCGGCCCTCGTTTTAAGCGTGGGGGGCGCTTGCGGTCAGAGGAGATTAACGTAGTGGTAAGACGCACCAAGGACGAGGCGCAGGAAACGCGCAACGCGATACTCGACTCGGCCGAGCAGTTGTTCAGCGAGCGCGGCGTTTCCCGCACTTCACTCGAGGACATCGCGCAGTCCGCCGGGGTGACGCGCGGCGCGATCTACTGGCATTTCAAGGACAAGAGCGATCTGTTCGCGGCGATGGTCAACCGCGTGACGCTGCCGATGGAGGCGATGGTGGCGCAGAGCAGCGACGAAGCCGTCCTGGACCCGATAGCCTCGTTGAAGGCATGCGCGGTCTCCGTCCTGAAGCGCACGGCGACCGATCCGCAATGCCAGCGCGTCTTCGACGTGGTGACCCACAAGTGCGAGTACCTGGGCGAGATGGCCGGGGTGAAGCGCCGGATCAGCAGCATACAGAAAGGCTGCGTCGACCGGACGGAACAGGCCCTGCGCAATGCCGTCAAGCGCGGCCTGTTGCCGGCCGGCCTGAATCCGCGACTGGCCGCGATCGGACTGGACGCGCTGCTGTTCGGCCTGATCTCCAACTGGCTCGCCAACAACGACTACGTGGCGCTCGAGCGGCAGGCGGAGGCGATGATCGACCTTTACCTCGAGGGTCTGCGGAAAGCCGCGCCGCGCCGGCCGGCGCGCAAGCCGGCACGCCGGTCCGGGGCGCGCACGTGACCCGTGACCCGCGGGGCGCGGGAGGGGGCAAACAGTAGCGTTAGAATCGGCGGAGCCGGCGGCTTCGCCGGTTTGCTTTGGGCCTTCAGTGTGTATCTGTGTCTATCCGTGGCTGAACTGATATGACTGCAGTAAAGCGCGGTCCGGCACGGCGCGCGGTGGAAATCGAGCCCTTCCACGTGATGGCCCTGCTCGCGCGCGCGCGCGAGCTGGAGGCGCAGGGCCGGGATATCGTCCACATGGAGATCGGCGAGCCGGATTTTCCGACTCCCGCTCCGATACGTGATGCCGGGATCAGGTCACTGGAGAGGGGAGAGGTGTTCTACACTCCCGCGTCCGGCTTGCCCGAGTTGCGGCGCGCCATCGCCGGTCTCTACCGCACGCGCTACGGCATCGAAGTCCCGCCCGGGCGCATCGTGGTGACCACGGGGGCTTCGGGCGCCTTGATGCTCGCGTGCGCGGCGCTGATCGATCCGGGCGACGAGGTGCTGATCGCCGATCCGGGGTATCCGTGCAACCGGCACTTCGTGCGAATCATGGAGGGCGTGCCCCGCCCGGTGCGCGTGGATGCCGCTGATCAATACCAGCTCACGCCCGCGCTGCTGGAGCGCAACTGGAGCGGGCGCGCGAGTGCGGCGCTCGTCGCTTCACCCTCGAATCCGACGGGCACCCTGGTAACCACGGAGCGGCTCTCCGCGATGGCTGAATTCACGCGGGAACGGGGCGGCACGCTGATCGTGGACGAGATCTACCACGGGCTGGTCTACGAAGGCGAATACACCAGCGCGCTCTCGTTCGCGGACGACGCGTTCGTCATCAACAGCTTCTCGAAATACTTCGGCATGACGGGCTGGCGGCTGGGATGGCTGGTAGCGCCGGAGCGCTACGTCGCGGAAATCGAGAAGCTCGCCCAGAACGTCTACCTTGCTCCCCCCACCCCGGCCCAGCATGCGGCGCTCGCGGCGTTCGAGCCGGAGACCCTCGCGATACTCGAAGCCCGGCGCGCCGAGTTCCAGGCGCGGCGCGACTACCTGGTGCCCGCGCTGCGGGAGATCGGGTTCGATATCCCGGTGACGCCGCAGGGAGCTTTCTACGTCTACGCGGGATGCGGGCGGCTGACGGGGGACAGCTACGGTTTCGCGCGCGACCTGCTGGAGAAGGCGGGCGTCGCGATCACGCCGGGAGTGGACTTCGGGGCGAACGCGCCGGAGCGGCACGTGCGGTTTGCTTATACGAATTCAATCGACCGCCTGAAGGAAGGCGTCGCGCGCATCGCGGCGTTCCTCAAAAACAATTGAACCGCCAGGACGCCAAGGCTGCCAAGGAGAACAAAGTTCAAACTGAACCGCTTTCACTGAGCTGCCCGTACTGCGGCGAGCCCGTAGAGCTGGACATCGACGAAAGTGGCGGAAGGCGGCAGTCCTATGTCGAGGACTGCCCGGTATGTTGTCAGCCATGGCAGGTCGAGGTGGTGCGCGGTCCGGAGGGCGATTGGAGCGCGACGTTACGAACAGGTGATGAGTAGCGAACGAGACGTATGCAGGTCATTGAGCCGGATTCGGTGGACGCTCTCCTGTTCGACCTGGGGGGCGTCGTCATCGACATCGACTTCGACCGCGTATTTGCGCGGTGGGCGCTCCACGGCCGGTGCGATAGCGCCGCCATCAAGGCGGGGTTCAGGCCGGACCATTACTACGAGTGTCACGAGCGCGGCGAGATCGACGCCGCGGCCTACTTCGCCTCCCTGCGCACGTCCCTCGGCATGGAGCTCTCCGATGCGCAATTTCACGACGGCTGGAAAGAGGTATTCGTCGGCGAGGTCCCGGGTATGGCGACGCTCCTGCAGCGTGCCGCCCAGCGGCTGCCGCTCTACGCGTTCAGCAACACGAATGCGGCCCACAAGGAAGTGTGGTCGCGGGAGTACGCGACCATACTGAGCCCGTTCCGGCGCTTGTTCGTTTCGTCCGAAATCGGGAAACGCAAGCCCGAGCCCGAGGCTTTTCGAACGGTCGCGGCGGCAATGGGCGTTCCGGTGGCCCGGATCGTGTTCTTCGATGATTCACTCGAGAACGTGGAAGGGGCCCGGGCGATCGGCATGCACGCCGTGCACGTCCGCTCCACGGCGGACGTCCAAACCAGCCTCGAATTGATCATCAGCCGCCGATGAACGCCCACACACGCCGATAAGGGTCGAGTTACTGCCGGCAGCAGGCTAAAATGACGGCCCGAGCGATACTGGACCAGGTAATGAGTGAAACGAGCTTGATAGTGATTCGCCACGGCGAGACCGAGTGGAATCGCGAGCGGCGCATGCAGGGGACGACGGACACGCGGCTCTCGGATCTCGGGCGCGTGCAGGCGCACGCGCTCGGACGGCGGCTCAAGGACCACGACTTCACGGCGCTGTACAGCAGCGACCTGTCGCGGGCCCGGGATACCGCGCAAGCGATCGCGCAGCATACCGGCCGCGAGTTAGTGATCGACACGCGCCTGCAGGAGCGGCGATTCGGGATCTTCGAGGGGCTGCTCGCCGCCGAGATCAGGGAGCGCTATCCCGAGGAGCACGCCCTCTTTGCCAGCCGCGACCCCGACTACGAGGTCCCGGGAGGTGAAAGCGCGAGCGCTTTCACCGTGCGCTGCCTCGGCTGCCTCGCGGAAATCGCCGGCCGCCATCCCGGGAAGGAAGTAGTGGTGGTGAGCCACGGCCTCGTGCTCGACGCGCTGTACCGCGCCGCGCATGGCCTGGCGCACGGCGAGCCGCGCCCGGTACCGCTCATCAACGCCAGCATGAACCACTTCGGCTACGGTGCCAGCACCTGGCGCATGGTGTTGTGGGGCGACGTGAGCCATCTTGCCGAGGACGAGGTCACGCAGTACCGAGGCGTCGCCTCTGCGTGAAGGTCGTGATTGGTGATTGGTGATTGGTGATTGGTGATTGGTGAATGGTGATTGGACCAGGTTTCGCCTGCGCGACAAGACCAATCACGAATCGCCAATCACGCCCGATTCCCAATGGACGCCGTAGTCCTCGTTCACGGCCTGTGGGTGCACGGCGCCGTGATGGCGCTCATGCAGCGGCGTATCGCGCGCGCCGGCTACCGCGTGTTCAACTATTCCTATCCCACGCTGAGGCTCACGCTGACGGAGAACGCGCAACGGCTGGCGCGATACTGCCGCGACATCTCCGCCCCGCGCCTTCATTTCGTGGGCCACAGCCTGGGCGGCCTCATCGTGCTGCGCATGCTGGAGCTGGACGGCGGAGCGCCGCCCGGGCGCGTTGTCCTCGCGGGAATGCCGTTCACCGGGAGCTACGCGGCGCACCGCTTGTGCCGGCTTCCCGGAGGCCGGGCCGCGCTGGGACGCAGCATGACCGAATGGCTGGGAGCAGGGCGGTGCGACCCGGGCGGCGGGCGCGAGATCGGCATCGTCGCGGGCACCCTGCCGCTGGGCCTGGGGTGCATGGTGGCGCCCGACCTGCCGCGCCCCAGCGACGGCGTGGTGAGCGTGGCGGAGACCGACGTGCCCGGCATGCGGGACCGCATCGTGCTGCACGTCTCCCACAGCGGAATGCTGGTTTCGAAAGCGGTGGTGCGGCAGATCTGTGCGTTCCTGAGGGATGGCGCGTTCGTGCATTGAGAAGTGACTCGTGACTCGTGACTCGTTGAAGTTTCCCGGACCCGGCGCACTGAACGTCATGTGCCACGCCGTGATGGTGCGAGCGGTGGCGATCGTATCGCTCGCGCTGCTCGCGGGCTGCTCCAACCTGAGCTACTACATGCAGTCCGTCGGCGGACAACTCGACATCTGGCGGCGCGAGCGGCCGATCGAGGAGGTTCTCAAGGATCCAGCGACGCCCGAGGCGTTGAGGCGCAAGCTCGCCACGATTCTCGAGATTCGCGCCTACGCCAGCCGGGAGCTGGGGCTGCCCGATAACCGCAGCTATCGCCAGTACGCCGACCTGGGACGTCCGTACGTGGTCTGGAACGTCTTTGCGACCCGCGAATTTTCCGTGGAGCCCGAAAAGTGGTGTTTTCTCATGGTGGGATGCGTGAGCTACCGCGGGTATTTCGCAAAGGAGGATGCGGACGCCTTTGCCGCCGAGACCGCCCGCCTGGACCACGACGTCTACGTCGGACCCGTGCCGGCCTACTCGACCCTCGGCTATTTCACCGATCCGGTGCTCAACACCTTCGTGCACTACCCCGACTACGAGATCGCGCGCCTGCTGTTCCACGAGCTCTCCCACCAGCTCGTCTACGTCCGCGACGACACGGTGTTCAACGAGTCGTTTGCCGTTGCCGTCGAGCAGGAGGGCGTACGGCGCTGGCTCGGCCGCTCCGGAGACGCGCAGCAGTCCGCGGCGTTCGAGCGCTTTCAGGGAATACGTACCGCGTTCATGCAACTCGTGCACAAGCACCGCGACGAGCTGGCGGCCCTGTATCGAAGCGATCTCGCGCCCGATGCGATGCGTGTCCGGAAGAGCGAGATCCTGCGCGCGCTCGGGGAGGAGTACCGGTCCGTGAAGGAGCGGGACTGGGGCGGGTACGCCGGCTACGACCCGTGGTTCGCGCGCAAGCCCAACAACGCCCAGCTCGCGTCGATCGCGCTCTACAGCCAGATGGTGCCGGCATTTCAGGAGCTGCTACGGCGGGAAGGCGGTGACCTGGCGATGTTCTACCGGGCCGTAAAGCAGCTCGCGGCCTTGCCGAAGGACGACAGGGAAGCAAAGTTGCAGGCGCTTGCTCCTGATATAATTTTTCGCCCGACGAAGGAGAACGAAAAATGAAGCTCGCCAGCTCAAGCTTTTCGGCGAACCAGCGCATACCGGAGGAGTTCGCGTTCTGCGCGCCGGATGCGAAGAGTCATATCGTCATGTCGAAGAACCGCAGCCCGCAGTTTTCGTGGAGCGATCTTCCGTCCGGCACGAAGTCGCTGGCGCTCGTCTGCCACGACTACGACGTCCCCTCGAAGCCCGACGACGTGAACAAGGAAGGGCGGACCATCCCTTCCGAGCTGCCGCGCGTCGATTTCTATCACTGGGTGCTGGTGGACCTCGACCCGGGCTCCGGTCCGATCAAGGCCGGCGAGTTCTCCGACGGCATTACCGCGCGGGGCAAGAAGGGGCCGGACGGTCCCCGCGGCGTGCGGCAGGGCATCAACGACTACACGATGTGGTTCGCCTCAGACAAGGACATGTCGGGCAACTATTTCGGCTACGACGGCCCGTGTCCGCCATGGAACGACGAGATCCTGCACCGCTACGTCTTCACGCTCTACGCGCTCGACGTCGCGAAGTGCGGCGTGAGCGGCACCTTCAAAGGGCCCGACGTGCTCGCCGCGATGCGCGGCCACATACTGGGGCAGGTGGCGCTGACGGGCGTGTACTCGCTCAATCCCGCCGTGAAGGCGTGACTCGTGCCCCGTGCCTCGTGACTCGTTCGAATGCGCGCCGCAAAGAGGCCGGCCCTGCCGGCCTTTTTTGTTTGATTTGTCTCTGTGTCCTCTGTGGCTAGTCGACTGAACGAAAGCGACATCGAGCGCCGCCGCGCAAACCTGCCGCGCCCGCGCTACCCGGAGGAGCTGCCGGTCGTCGCACGGCGCGACGAGATCGTGCGCGCGATCGCGGAAAACCAGGTCGTCATCGTGTGCGGTGAGACCGGGTCCGGCAAGACCACGCAGCTGCCCAAGATCTGCCTGGAGCTGGGGCGCGGCGTCGCCGGCATGATAGGCCACACCCAGCCGCGCCGGATCGCCGCGCGCACCGTCGCCGCGCGCATCGCCTCCGAGCTGTCGACTCCCGTCGGTCACGCCGTCGGCTACAAGGTGCGCTTCTCCGACCGGGTTTCGGCCGACACCTACATCAAGGTGATGACCGACGGCATCCTGCTCGCGGAAACGCAGAGCGACCGGATGCTCCGCGCCTACGACACGCTGATTATCGACGAAGCGCACGAGCGCAGCCTCAACATCGATTTCCTGCTGGGTTACGTGAAGGAGCTGCTGCAGGGCGGGAGGAGCGAGCGCCCCGATCTGAAACTCATCGTGACGTCCGCGACGATAGACGCGGAGCGCTTCGCGCAGCATTTCGGACATCAGGGCAGGCCGGCTCCGGTGATCGAGGTGTCCGGACGGCTCTACCCGGTCGAGAAGCGTTACCGGCCTCTGGTCAGGCAGGAGCAGGGCGAAGAAGACCAGGACGTGCTCGAAGGGATACTCGACGCGGTGGACGAGCTCGCACGGCTGCCCGGTGGCGGGGACATCCTCGTGTTTCTGCCCGGCGAGCGGGAGATACGGGAGACCGCCGACGCGCTGCGCGGCCGCGCGTTGAAGGGAGCGGAGATCCTCCCGCTTTACGGCCGGCTGTCCCTGGCGGAGCAGGAAAGAATATTTCATCCCGGCGGCGCGCGCCGCATCGTGCTCGCGACCAACGTTGCCGAGACATCGCTGACCGTCCCCGGCATACGCTACGTCGTGGACACCGGTCTCGCGCGAGTCAATCGCTACAGCTACCGCAACAAGGTCGAGCAGCTGCTGACGGAGCCGATATCGCAGGCCTCCGCGAACCAGCGCGCCGGGCGCTGCGGGCGCGTCGCCGCCGGCGTGTGCATCCGGCTTTACTCGGAGGACGACTATCTCGCCCGGCCGCCGTACACCGAGCCCGAGATCCTGCGCTCGTCTCTGGCGTCGGTCATCCTGCGCATGAAGGCGCTGGGCCTGACGGACGTGGAGCGCTTCCCGTTTCTGGATCCGCCGGCGCCGCGGATGATTGCGGACGGCTACCAGCTGCTCTCCGAGCTGGGAGCGGTCGACGAGGCGAACGATCTGACCGCGACCGGCCGCCGGCTTGCGCGTTTTCCCATCGATCCGCGCGTCGCGCGGATGATCCTCGCCGCCGAGCGCGAGAACTGTCTTGCCGAAGTCCTGGTCATCGCCGCGGTGCTGGAAGTCGACGATCCGCGCGAGCGCCCGTTCGAGCGCGCGGAGGCCGCCGACCGGGCTCATGCGCGGTTTCACGACGAGCGCTCGGATTTCCTGTCTCTCCTCAAGCTGTGGGAACATTTCGAGGAAGCCGCCGGCCACAGGAAATCGAACCGCAAGCTGGCGCAGGAGCTGCGCGAGCAGTTTCTCTCGCAGCGTCGCCTGCGGGAATGGCGCGACGTTCACCGCCAGCTCGCGGCGCTGGCGGGCGAGATGCACATGAAGGTCAACCAGAAGCCCGCGGGCTACGAGCAGGTGCACCGCGCGCTCATCGCGGGGCTCCTGGGCAACGTGGGCACGAAGGGCGAGGAGGCGGGGGAGTACCTGGGTGCGCGCGGCATCAAGTTCTCGATCTTCCCGGGTTCCGGGCTGCGCAAGAAGCAGCCGCGATGGGTGCTCGCGGCGGAGCTCGTCGAAACGGCGCGACTCTATGCGCGCTGCGCCGCGCGCATAGAGCCCGAGTGGGTGGAGGCGGTGGCCGGTGACCTCGTGAAGCGTCACTACTACGATCCCCACTGGGAGAAGGACCGCGCCATGGTGGCCGCGTACGAGCGCGTTACCCTTTACGGGCTCACCCTGGTGTCGCGGCGGCGCGTGAACTACGGCACTATCGATCCGAAGGAAGCGCGGCAGGTATTCATCCGCGGCGCTCTGGTGGCGGGCGAGTACGAGACGCGCGCGCCGTTCTTTGCCCACAATCGCCGCCTTCTCGCGGACATCGAGGCGCTCGAGCACAAGGCGCGCCGCCGCGACGTGCTGGTGGACGAGGAAGCGATCTTCGCTTTCTATGACGCGTTGATTCCCGAGGGGATCGTGAACGGGGCGGGATTCGAGGCGTGGCGCGAGGAGGCGGAGCGCCCGGACCCGAAGCTCCTCCACCTGACGCGGGAGTACCTCATGCGGCACGGGGCCTCCGGTGTCACGGAAGCGCAGTTTCCCGATCGCATCGAGGCCGCGGGCGCGCCGCTGAAGCTCGCCTATCGCTTCGAGCCGGGCCACGCGCTGGACGGGGTGACGGCGACCGTGCCGCTTCATCTGTTGAACCGGCTCGAGGCGGACCGCTTCGACTGGCTGGTGCCGGGCCTGATCCGGGAGAAGGTCGCCCAGCTCTTCAAGGCGATGCCGAAGCGGCTGCGGCGCCATGTCATTCCGCCGGCGGAACACGTGACTGCATTCCTCACGGAATGCGAGGGAGGGGGCGCGCCGAGGGGCGGAGCAGGGGCCCCGGTTTCCGGGGATGCGACCCCCGGTGGCGCGCGGGGCGGCCGACACTCCATCGCAGGAACTCGCGGCAGCCTATCGGAGGCCGCCGAGGGGAGCGGGGATGCTGATACGCCGCGTCTACTGCCGGCGTTGGCACGGTATGTGCAGCGCGTGGCGGGCGAGCCGGTTTCTCCGGACGTATGGGACGGCGCGGAACTGACGCCCCATCTCCTCGTGAATTTTCGCGTGGTGGACGAGGCCGGGCGGGAGCTCGCGATGGGGCGGGATCTGGCGGGGCTCAAGGCGCAGCTGGGGCAGGCCGCGCAGCTCACCTTCGCCACGGCGGACACGGGTATCGAGAAATCCGGCATCACCGCGTGGGACTTCGGCGAGCTGCCGGCGGAAATCGCTTTTACGCGCGGGGGGCGCAAGCTCGCCGGTTATCCGGCGCTCGTCGACGAGGGCGACAGCGCCGCCATCCGGCTGCTTGACACCCGGGCCGCGGCCGACACGGAGATGCGCGGCGGCGTGCGGCGCCTGATGCGGCTCGCGCTGAAGGAGCAGATGAAGCAGCTCGAAAAGAGTCTGCCCGGCTTCAACGAGGCGGCCCTCCTCCTGCGCTCGCTCGCGACAGCCGACGAGCTCAGGGAGGACCTCGTGACCGCCATCGCGGACCGCGCATTCATCGGGGAGGACGAGTTGCCGCGGAACGCGAAAGCGTTCGACGCGTTGAAGCAGCGCGCGCGCACGCGGCTCCCGGCCGTGCGCGAGGCGGGTTGCAGGCTACTGGCCGCGACCGCCCAGGAGCATCAGCGCCTGCAGCAGAAGCTAGGCGCGGTCGCGAGAGCCCTGCCGCAGCCGGTGGCGGACGTGCGCGCGCAGGCGGCGCGCCTCGTGCACAAGCGCTTCATGAGCGGGACGCCGTGGGAGCGGCTGCACGACCTGCCGCGCTACCTCAAGGCGGCGGAGCGCAGGCTCGACAAGTATCCCGCGGATGTGGAGCGCGACGCCAAACACGCGGGCAGCATCGCGGAGCTGTGGAAGCGCTATGAAGACCGGGCGGCGAAGTTGAAGCGCGTCGGGGAACCCGACGCGCGGCTCGAAGACTTCCGCTGGCGCATCGAGGAGCTGCGCGTGTCGCTCTACGCGCAGGAGCTGAAGACGCCGTATCCCGTGTCGTTCAAGCGGCTCGACAAGCTGTGGCGCGAGATCGCGCGGTGAGCGAGAGCAGTTCCCCTCCTGCCCGAGGAGGGGTGTCACGAAGTGGCGGGGTGGTGGGAGTAGCCGCCGAGCTGCTGGCCGGGTCCTGTCGGCATGTCCGGCCAGCTGCTCGGCTCTACTTTTCAAGCAAGCTCCTCAGCATCCACGCCGTCTTTTGGCTCCGGCCGCGCACGTCCGGGCGCTTGCTGCCGCAAGCAGGGAAGCCATGCGCTTAACTTTCGGAAGCGAAAGTTAGCCTTCGCCGAAAAACGGCCGACGCGATTGGATGGCATACCGATCACTTCTCCAGGAGGCTCCGGAGCATCCAGGCCGTTTTTTCATGTGTCTGCATGCGCTGGGTGAGCAGGTCCGCCGTCGGCTCGTCGCTGGCCTTCTCGACGAGCGGGAAAATCGACCTGGCGGTGCGCACGACGGCTTCCTGTCCGGCCACCAACTCGGCGATCATCTTCGTCGCCGCCGGCACGCCCTTCGCGTCCTTGATCGAGGAGAGCTTCGCGTAGTCGGCGTACGACCCGGGCGCCGGGTAGCCGAGGGCGCGTATGCGCTCAGCGATCAGGTCGACGGCGAGCGCGAGCTCGTTGTACTGCGTCTCGAACATGAGGTGCAGGGTCTGGAACATGGGGCCGGTGACGTTCCAGTGGAAGTTGTGCGTCTTCAGGTACAGCGTGTAGGTGTCCGCGAGCAGGCGCGACAAGCCTTGCGCGATCGCCTTGCGGTCCTGGGGTTTGATGCCGATGTCGATAGCCATGATTTCCTCCGGTTTCGATTGACGGCACCAGTGTAGGCAAACCGGGGTCACAGGGCCAATGAATTGATTTCTCCTTTGTGATCGGAAAAAGCGATCACGGCTACCAGCCCGGGCGCCGGAACGGCCACCGGCCGCGCCAGTACTGGATCGTGAGAAATCCTCCCAGCATTCCGCCAAGATGCGCGAAGTGGGCGACGCCCTGCTGGGTGCCCGTCACCCCGAGGTACAGCTCGATCAGCCCGTACAGGATCACGAACAGCCACGCCGGCATCGGGATCGGGGGAATGATCAGCACGATGATGCGGCGCGGGAAATAGAGCGCGAAGGCGAGCAGAATCCCGAACACCCCTCCTGATGCGCCGAGGGTGGGATAGGGGCTACCGGACAAAGCCGATACGGTGAGCTGGGCAAAGGCCGCCGTGAGCACGGCGCTCAGGTAATAGGTGAAATAGCGGCGCTGGCCGAAAATCCTCTCGATGTCGGAGCCGAACATGTAAAGCGCCAGCATGTTGAAAAAAAGGTGGAACACGTTGTCCTGCGCGTGCAGGAAGCTGTATGTGATGACCTGCCATGGCAGGAACTCGGGACCGAGCGGATACAGTGCAAACCACGGTATGAGCAGGTCACCCGTTACCATCTCCGCCAGGAAGACGACGACGTTGGCGATAATGAGGGCGCGAGTGACCGGAGGAATCGAGTGCACGGCAGCGCCTAAGGAAGCAGCGGCGGCAGCTGCGACGTCAGCTTCGCGCGCTCCGCCGTCGCCTTCCCGTTCAGCGCGTAGCCCAGCAGCCTGCCCGAGGGATCGACGAACAGCGACTTCACCCCGTCCGGATCCTGCGTGATCTGCCATTCTCCGGCGGAGCCGCTCGGCGGCGGAGAAACGATGGTCGGGCACGCTGGTGTTTTCACGAGCACGGGCATTGCCGGATAGGTCACCGGTGTCGGTTTGCCCGCGAGAGTCGCCGAGAGAGCGCGCGCGGCGTGCGTGATGGGCATGATGAAAGGCAGCACCAGGCCCTCGACCTCGGCGACATCGCCCAGCGCATAGACGTCGGGCGCGCTCGTCTCGAGGTGGCGATCGACCACGAGGCCCGCATTGACCTTCAGTCCCGCGGCGTGAGCAAGTCCACAGTTCGGCCGGAGACCGATCGCGGAAAGCACCACGTCCGTGGTCAGCACCGTGCCATTGGCCAGTGTGATCGTGAGCGATTCGCCATCGCCGTCCAGCGCCTTGACGGCGGTACCCAGGTGCCAGTTCACTCCCGCCGCGGCGAGCCTGTCCCTGAGCAGAGCGGCCCCTGCGGGAGGCAGCAGCCGCGGCAGCGGCTGGTCCGCGAGATCGATCAGATCCACTCGGAACCCGGCGCCGCAGAGATCGTTCGCAAACTCACAGCCGATCAGGCCGGCGCCGACGATAGCCACCGATTTCTTCCCGGCGAGCGTGCCCCGAAACCGCGCATAGTCGTCGAGATTGTTCACCGTCAGCACGCGCTTCGCGGCATCGCCCGCGAGCGGCAGTCGAACCTGCCCTGCACCGAGCGCCAGCACGAGCTTCGAGTACTCGAGCGCCTCCTCGCCCACGCGCACGCGCTTCGCCTCGGGCTCGATGGCGGTAACGACGGTGTGGGGGCGCACGATGGCCTTCACTTGCGCGGCCATCTGCTCGGCCGTGCTGTTGACGATCGCTTCCGGCGTTTTGCCGGCGGCGAACGCCTCCGAGAGCATCGGCTTCGGGTAGAACTCGCCGCCATCCGTCGTGACGATGAGGAGCGGCGTTTCGGGGTCGAGCCGGCGGAACATGCGCGCGGTGTTGTAGCCCGCGAGTCCGCTGCCTATGATGATGATGGGCGCCATGGCTGGGGTGGATGTTAACCCGATCCGCGTCGGGTTGCCGCAGGCGCATGAAGGTCACGCATGAGACTCGTCGGGCGCAGAAGCGTGGACTCGAACGAGAATCCGAAGGGCATCGCCGCGATGTGGGCGTTCGCGCTCTTCTGGTGCGCGGTCTCCGGCGGAATGTTCTACGTCTGGGCGTTTCTGGCCCGCGATATGTTCGGCAGTGTCATCCTCGGATTGTTCCTGCTGATCGGACTCGCCATCATGCTCGGCGCCGCCAGGAAGACTTTCGATTACGTCAAGTTCGGAGCGGTGCGGTTCACGCCGGGGGAGCCCCTGGCGCTGGTCGGCGCCGAACTCGAGGGACGGGTCGAGTTGCCGGCGAAGGCCGCGGCCGCCGGGGAGTTGAGCGCCGAGCTGGCGTGTATCCGCGTGTGGTACACGCGTGGAAGCGAGGGCGGGATTTCCACCAAGAGCCAAGACGTGTGGAGCGACCGGCGCCGGTTCCCCATACAGCGCAGCACGACGGGCGGGACCGCTCTCGTGCTATTCCCGATCCCCGGGGGGATCTACTTGTACTTGCGCGTCACCAGATCAGCGACGTTGACGCCGCCTTCGATGTCGGCCTTCCGCTTGGTATCGGCTTTGTCGATGTTCCGACAGATCTCCAGTACCGCGGCTGCCTGCGTCCTTGGCACGAAAGCGACGCCCGCCTCATCGGCGCACACGAGATCGCCCGGGCTCACCTGAACGCCGCAGATCTGGACGACGCCGTTCACTTCCACCGTCTGCATGCGCCATTTGCCGGTGATCGGCGTGAAGCCCTTGCACCACACCGGCCAGCCCATGCTGCGATACTGCTCCGGGTCGCGCACCGTGGCATCGACCACGGCGCCGATGAAGCCTTGGCGGCGGGCGATGGTGGCGGACTGGCCGCCCATGTTGGAGCAGCCCATCACGCCCTCGATGACGAGCACATCGCCTGGCTCGGCGAGGTTGTGCGCCTCGGTCTCGCCCTGGGTGTTGGTCTTGTCGTGCGCCGCCGCCTTGTGGATCTGGGCGGTGCGCTGGATGTTGCGCACGGTGAGAGCCGGGCCGACGATGCGCGTGCCGTTGGTGACCGGGGGCAGCACGTAGGCGGGGATGACGCCGACTATGCCCAGCTCGTCCATCGCGTCCGAGATGGTGCCGGTGAGGTCGACGAGCGCCTTGAAGGCGTCGATGATGTCCTGCGGCAGGCGCGGCAGCTCGAGCATGCGTATCTGCTCGCGCGGCAGCTTGCCGAGAGTGGTCTTGGGCATGGCGTCCTCCTGGAAACAGTACGAGCGGTGCGTGGGCGCCGCGGATGGAATCCGGCCGATTCTATGAAGGCCGTTCGTGTTGCGTCAACCGGATCCATGGGATATCGTCCATCGGTCGTTTTCCGCGGCTCCTTTTCATTCCATTGGATACCGAATCCCTGCGACACGGCTTACCGATGCCTCCCAACAAATCAGCAAAGACCGGCATGCGCAAGGGCCTCACCGCCTACGGCGACGAGGATTTCTCGCTCTTCCTGCGCAAGGCCTTCATCAAGGCGATGGGCTATTCGGACGAGGCGCTCGACCGGCCCATCATCGGCATCACCAACACCTACAGCGGCTTCAATGCCTGTCATCGCAGCGTTCCGGAGCTGATCGAGGGGATCAAGCGCGGGGTGATGCTGGCGGGGGGCATGCCGGTCGATTTCCCGACGATCTCGCTGCACGAGTCGTTCGCGTACCCGACGAGCATGTACCTGCGCAACCTGATGTCGGTCGATACCGAGGAGATGATCCGCGGTCTGCCGGTGGATGCCGTGGTGCTGATCGGCGGCTGCGACAAGACCGTCCCGGCGCTCCTCATGGGCGCGGCGAGCGCGAACGTGCCGTCCATATTGATGGTGACCGGTCCCATGATCACCGGCGACCACCAGGGGGAGCGTCTCGGGGCCTGCACCGACTGCCGGCGCCTGTGGGCCCGTTTCCGGGCGAACGACATGAATCAGCGGGAGATCAACGAAGTCGAGGCCAAGCTCGCCCCCGCCGCCGGCACGTGCATGGTGATGGGCACCGCGAGCACCATGGCGCTCTGCACCGAGGCGATGGGCATGATGCTGCCCGGCGGCGCGTGCATACCGGCGGTCATGGCTGAGCGCATCCGGAACGCGGAAGCGACCGGCACGCGCGCGGTCGCGCTCGGCAAGGAGCGTCTCACCCCGAGCAGGATCATGACGCCCGCGGCATTCGAAAACGCGCTGACGATGCTCCTTGCCATCGGCGGCTCCACCAACGCCATCGTGCATCTCACCGCAATGGCGGGACGGCTCGGCATGGCGATGGACCTCACTCGCTTCGACAGGATGGGCCGTAAAATCCCCGTCCTGGTCGACCTGAAGCCCACCGGCCAGCACTACATGGAGGATCTCTACAAGGCGGGCGGAGCCGCCACGATCATGAGGGAGCTGAAGCCGCTTCTCAATCTCGACGCGCTCACCGTGAACGGGAAGACGCTGGGACAGAATATCGCCGCCGCGCCGCCGCCGTTTCCGCAGCAGGTGGTGCGCCCGTTCAAGAATCCCATCTTCAGGGAAGGCGGCATTGCCTTCCTGCGCGGTAACCTCGCTCCCGGAGGGGCGATCATCAAGCAGGCGGCGATGGATCCGAAGCTCATGCGCCACGAGGGAAGGGCGGTGGTGTTCGAATCGCTGGAGGATCTCGCGAATCGCGTGGATGACCCGAAGCTCGATGTCACTGCCCGCGATGTGCTGGTTCTGAAGTGCGCCGGCCCCAAGGGCGCGCCCGGCATGCCCGAAGCGGGCTACATCCCGATCCCGAAGAAGCTGGCGCAGAAGGGCGTCAAGGACATGGTGCGGATCTCGGACGCACGGATGAGCGGCACCGCGTTCGGCTCCATCGTTCTCCACGTCACGCCCGAATCGGCTGTCGGCGGGCCGCTCGCGCTGGTGAAGAACGGCGATCGCATCAGGCTCGACGTGCCCAGGCGCGAGCTGAAGCTGCTGGTGAGCGCGGCCGAGTTGAAAGCGCGGCGGAAGAAATGGAAGGCGCCGCCGGCCCGTGCCGAAGACAGCCGCGGCTACCGCAAGCTCTTCCTCGGATCGGTCATGCAGGCCGACCGGGGCTGCGACTTCGATTTTCTGGCGCCCGAAACGCCGATTCGCATCCCGCGCTGAGATTCCCTGGCGGTCCGCGCTGTTCCCGGCTTTCGTATGCCCGTTGCCGCCGCGAGGAAACCGCTCAATCTCCTCTATGGAGTCGACGAGAATCCGCCCGTCGCGGTGACGGTGGCGAGCGCGTTGCAGCACGTCAGTCTCATCTCCATATTTCTCCTCTTTCCCCTGCTCGTATGCCGCGAAGCACAGCTCTCCGCGGACGGGACGCTCGACGTTCTGGGCATGTCCATGCTGGTCATGGGCGCAGGGGCGATTCTTCCGGCTCTCACGCGCGGGCCGATCGGATCCGGTTACCTGTGCCCGTCGATCTTTACCGTGGCCTACCTGGGACCGTCGCTGCTCGCGCTGAAGACGGGCGGCCTGTCGCTGGTGTTCGGAATGACCGTGTTCGCGGGGTGTGTCGAGTCCGCGCTGTCGCGATCGCTGCGGCACCTGCGCGCCTTCTTTCCGCCCGAGATTGCCGGGCTCGTGGTCGTGCTGCTGGGGGTTACGATCGGCGTAATAGGAATCCGCTATATCCTCGGTGCCGATCCCAGGACGGGGGCCAGCAGTCGAGAGCTGGCCGTTGCAGCGGTCAGCCTGGGGACCATGGTCGCCCTGAACGTGTGGAGCGGGGGATTACTCCGCATGTTCTGCGCCCTGCTGGGCATGATCGCGGGATACGCGGCCGCTGCGCTTCTCGGTGTTCTCACCGCGTCCGACATGCACAGGATCATGGAGGTCCCGCTCGTGTCGGTTCCGTCCATCGGTCATCTTGCATGGTCCTTCGATCCCGGGCTGATCGGCGCATTCGCCGTCGGTGCTGTGGCTGCGTGCCTCAAGACCATCGGCAACGTCACGACGTGCCAGAAGATGAACGACGCCGGATGGGTCCGCCCCGACCTGCGCTCGATCGGCAAGGGGGTGCTGGCGGACGGACTCGGCACGGTGACGGCCGGACTGCTGGGCACCGTGGGGATCAATTCATCGCCGAGCGCCGTCGGCCTGGCCGGAGCCACCGGCGTGACCAGCCGGCGGGTCGCCTATGCAATCGGCGCGATTTTCTTCGCGCTGGCGTTTCTTCCCAAGGTCGCGGGGCTCCTGTCGATCGTTCCTCGTCCGGTGATGGGCGCGGCGCTGGTTTTCTCGGCATGCTTCGTACTCATAAACGGGATCCAGATCATTACGTCACGCCTGCTCGACGCGCGCCGCACCTTCGTCGTCGGCCTGGGGTTTCTGTCGGGGATCGCCGTCGACCTGCTTCCCGGCTACTTCGCGAATGTGCCCGCGCAGTTCCAGCCCCTCGTGAGCAGCTCGCTGGTCGTTGGAATGCTGGCGGCCGTACTCCTGAACTTCGCGTTCCGCCTCGGTGTGCGACGCGTCGAATCGCTGACGGTAGCGCTGGGTCCGACCGATCACGTTGCGATAGAGCAATTCATGGAGAAGCAGGGCGCGGCCTGGGGCGCTCGTCGCGACGTGGTCGAAAGGGCCAAATTCAATCTTGCTCAATCCATCGAAATCATCATGGAAGGGTGCGACCCGCAAGGGCCTCTCGAGATTCGGGCCAGCTTCGACGAGTTCAAGCTCGATGTTCGCGTATCATACGAGGGGATGCCGCTCGCCCTTCCCGACCAGCGCCCGACGAACGAGGAGATCATGGAATCGGAGGACGGGCACCGGCGCCTGGCGGGCTTCATGCTCCGGCGCTACGCCGACCGGGTGCGGGCGAGTTTCCAGGCCGGCCGCTCGACCATTCTGTTCCACTTCGACCACTGACGACCGGGTCCTTCCTTCGCCCGCACGTGAAGAAACCGGTCAACATCGTCTACTGGGTAAATGACGCCCCGCCCCTGGGCGTAACCGTGTTGAGCGGGCTGCAGCACGTGGGGCTGGTCTCGATCTTCCTGCTGGTGCCGGTGCTCGCGTGCCGGCAGGCGGGCCTCGCGCCGGACAAGATCGTCGACGTGCTGGCGCTTTCGATGCTGGTCATGGCGGTGGGGCCCGTTCTGCAGCGTTTCGGCCGGTTCGGCATCGGGTCCGGCTACCTGTGCCCGCCGATCTTCGCCGCTCCCTACCTGCCTGCGGCCATGCTGGCGTTGCAGGCGGGCGGCCTGCCGCTCATGTTCGGCATGACGATCTTCGCGGGCCTGGTCGAGATTACCGTTTCGCGGCTGTTCAGGCCGCTGCGCCCGTTCTTTCCTCCGGAGATCGCAGGGTTCGTGGTCGTGATGATCGCGATGACGGTCGGTATCCTCGGCCTCCGGAGCCTCTTCGGATTCGGCGCGACGCAGTCCGTGGAAGCGGCTCCCGTCGGCGTTGCTGCAGTCACTCTGGCGACCATGGTAGCGCTCAACGTCTGGACCAGGGGTGGGTTCAAGCTCTTTTGCGCGTTGATCGGCATGGTGGTCGGCTACGTTCTGTCGGCGATCCTCGGCGTGCTGACGGCCGCCGATCTCGAGCGGCTGAGCTCGGCGCCGCTGCTGCGGCTGCCCGATCCGGGCCATGTTGAGTGGGCGTTCGACGCGGACCTGATCGTTCCGTTCGCGGTGGCCGCCATAGCCGCTTCTCTCCGGGCGATGGGCGACGTCACCATCTGCCAGAAGACGAACGACGCCGCCTGGACGCGTCCCGACATGCGCACGATCAGCGGCGGCGCGCTCGCCAACGGCCTCTCCACGGCGCTCGCCGGGCTGCTGGGCACGATTGGAACCAATACCTCGACGAGCAACGTCGGCATGGCCGCGGCGACGGGGGTCACCAGCCGCAACGTCGCCTATGCCGTCGGCGGCATCTACCTGCTGCTCGCCTTCATGCCGATGGGGGCAACCCTGTTCGTCATCATGCCCGGAGCGGTGGTCGGGGCGACGCTGATTTTCGCCGCATGCCTTGTGTTCGTGAACGGCCTGCAGATCATCACCTCGCGCCTGCTCGATGCCCGCCGCACGTTCGTGATCGGGCTGTCGTTCATGTTCGGGCTCGCCGTGGACGTGTTGCCGGGCGTCTTCGCGGGACTGCCGCCGGCGGTGCGGGTGTTCACGAGCAGCTCGCTGCTGCTGGGAACGCTTTCGGCGCTCCTCCTGAACATCGTGTTCCGTCTCGGCGTGCGGCGCGCCGTCACGCTCATCGTGGACCCGGGCGAAGTCGACCCGGAGAAAATAGAGCAATTCATGGAGACGCAGGGCGCCGCGTGGGGCGCGCGGCGCGACGTTATCGACCGGGCCCGTTTCAACCTGATTCAATCCATCGAAACCATCGTCGAAAGCTGCGCTCCGCGCGGCCCGGTCGAGATCGAGGCGGGCTTCGACGAATTCAACCTGGACGTGCGGGTCTCGTACGAGGGTCCGCCCCTGGAGCTGCCGGACCGGCGGCCGAGCCACGAGGAAATCATCGCCTCGGATGAAGGGCAGCGCAGGCTTGCGGGTTTCCTCCTGCGGCGCCAGGCAGACCGCGTGCGGACGAATTTTGATGCCGGCCGCTCGACGATCCTGTTCCACTTCGATCATTAGCGGCGTCCGCCTTTACGCGCCCCGGGCCCGGCGGTAGTATCTGGCAGGCGCAGCGCGGTTCGCGTGCTGGACCGCTATCCGATAGCTAGAAAGAGGGAGCCCTCGTGGATCTGCGTGAGGACACGGTCGGCGGCGTGACGGTGGTGGAGGTCAAGGGCCGCATCGACAACACCACGGCGCCGGTGCTTGCCGAGCGGCTGATGGCCGGCCTGCGGGATGCGCGGGTTCGGGTCGTGCTCGACTTGAGCAGGCTCGAGTACATCGGCAGCGCCGGCTTCAGGGTGCTGCTAGTCGCGGCGAAGCACGCGGACCAGACCGGAGGCCGGCTGGTACTGTGCGGGATCTCGGGAAGGATCAGCCAGGTCTTCAATGTCGGCGGCTTCCTCGACCTGTTCACCGTAGCGGAAAATCGCGCAGCAGGTATCGCCGCAGCGGGGTGAGCGGCGGTGGGCACCAATCCGCGAGGGAGATGCCCTTGGCTGCGAAAGTCGCGGGACGGCGGGACTGGCTTTGCCGTGCAACCGCACTGGCGGGCGCCGTCGTGCTGTTTCCCGTTCACGCCAAGGCGTTTCCGTATCGCGTCGGGGTCATCACCGAGACCCCGGGGGTCAGGCACCGTGTCGTCGAAGGACTGAGGGAAGGATTGCATAACCTCGACTTCATCGAGGGGCGGGACGTCGTGTACGACATGCATTTCACGCGAGGCCGGTCCGAAGCGGCGGCCACGGCGGTGGATGCCCTGACGAAGGCCGGTGCCAACGTGATCTTTACCTGCGGTGAGGGCACCGCAGTCGCCGCCAAGAAGACCACGCAGCGCATTCCTGTGGTGTTCACGCAGGTCGGGGACCCCGTGACCGCCGGCCTCGTTGCCACGCTTCCCTACCCGGGGGGCAATGTCACCGGGATCTCCGGCCGTACTCCGGAGCTTGCTCCAAAGCGACTCGAAATCCTCAAGACCCTGGTGCCGGACCTGCGCCGCGTCTGGTTCGTCTACGACGGCGGTGACGCCACGGATTTTGCGGCGCTCGAAAACCTGTATGCCCCGGCAGGCCGCCTCGGCCTGGAGGTGTTGTTTCGCCCGGTGAACAGCGGCGGGCAGCTTGCGCGGGCCTTGAAGGAGGTGAAGCCCGGGGATGCGCTCTTCGCTCCCAGCGGCGACGCGCTGGGGATTCCCGCCGCCGTTCACGAGGCCGCGCTCGAGTCCCGCATTCCGGCGATCTTCGGATCCAGCGCGTGGGTGAGCCAGGGCGCGCTGGCGTCCTACGGGCCGGATGACCGGGCCCAGGGTGCGCAGGCCGCGCGGCTTGTCGCGAGGATACTCCGGGGCGCGAGACCGCAGGACCTGCCGGTGGAAGGCGTGGAGCATATCCATCTCGCGCTCAACCTGAAGACCGCCAGCCAGCTCGGCCTGCCCGTTGCAGCCAGGCTGATCTTCCGCGCCAACGTCGTCTACCGGTGATCGCGATGCGGCTCGCGGGAACCCTCTTCTGGAAGTACCTCGTAGTCATCGTGCTGCTCGTTGGCGGCGTGCTCGTCGCGAGCGGGCTCGCGGAGCTCTACGTTTCCTACGAGGACGCAAAGGAGGAGATCGTCGCCCTCGAGCGCGAAAAGGCCGCCGCGGCGGCCGATCGCATCGAGAGGTTCGTGCGCACGATAGAGGCCCAGGTGCGCGGAACGCTGTCTCCGCGCGGGGACGATTCGATCGCGGTTTCGCGGGGAGGCCGGACCTACGACGGAGCCGGAGCCATGAGCGCCGCCGTTGCCGAGCAGCGGCAGATCGAGTTTCTCAGGCTGTTGCGCAACGTCTCGTCGGTCACCGACATCTGGCATCTGGATGCCGACGGCAGGGAGCGACTGAGGATATCGCGCGTTGCGCTCGACGCAGTCGACAGCGGAGCGGATTTTTCGAAGGCGCCGGAGTTTCAGGGGGGACGGGTCGGCGAAACCTGGTATGGACCGGTGTTTTTTCGCAACGAGTCCGAGCCGCACGTGAAGCTGGCGGTTGCGCTCGAGGAAGCATCGGCCGAGGTGACGGTGGCGGAGATCAGTCTCAGGCCCATCTGGGATATCGTGTCGCGCATCCAGGTGGGACGCGCAGGATACGCCTACGTGGTCGATTTCGAGGGCCGCCTGATAGCGCATCCGGATATCAGCCTGGTCCTGCAGAAAAGAGACCTGCAGGTCCAGCTGGCGCAGGCGTCGCGGCGACGGGCCGCGGCGTCGGTCGAAGTCGCGACCGGATTGAACGGCGATGAAGTTCTCGTCGCTCATGCGGCGCTGCCCCCCCTCGGCGTGCTGGTCATCGAGCAGCCTCTCAAGGAAGCTTTCGCGCCGCTGCGGACCAAGCTTGCGCTGAATGCCGTCGTCCTGGTCATCGGTCTCGCCCTCGCGGTCGTCGCCAGCGTCCTGCTGGCGCGGCGCATGGCGCGGCCCGTCCGGGAGCTGCAGGCGGGCGCCGCGCGCGTGGGCCGGGGCGAGCTCGACCACCGCATCGAGATCAGGACCGGGGACGAGCTCGAGGCGCTCGCGGAAGAATTCAACCACGCCGCGGCTCAATTGAAGGACGCGCAGCGCAACCTGGAGCAGAAGGTCGAGGAGCGCACGCAGGAGCTGAGCCGGTCGCTCGCCGAGCTGCGCGCCCTGGGCGAAGTAGTGAAGGCCGTCAATTCCTCGCTCGACCTGCAGCGCGTTCTGGTCACCATCGTGACTCACGCGGTGGAGCTCTCTCACGCCAGGCAGGGCACCATGTACGAAATCGACGAAGCGAGCGGCGTCTTCGAGCCGAGAGCCAACTTCGGCATGAGCGAGGCGATCGTCGAAATCCTCCGCAACTCGAAGTTCCGGATCGGGGACACGATAGTGGGCCGGTGCGTCGCCGAGCGCGTTCCGGTCCAGCTGCCCGATGTGACGCAGGGCCCGGGCTTACGGCTGCGCGCGCTGATGGAGCACGAGGGCATACACGCCATCCTGGCCGTGCCGCTGCTGCGCGAGGACCAGCCCATAGGCGCCCTGGTCATCAGAAAGAGCGAGACGGGTGAATTCCCTCAGGCCACCGTGACGCTGTTGCAGACTTTCGCCGCCCAGTCGGTGCTCGCGATTCAGAACGCGCGGCTGTTCAAGGAGATCCGGGACAAGGGGGAGGCGCTCGCCGCGGCCAGCGAGCACAAGTCCCAGTTCCTCGCGAACATGTCGCACGAGCTGCGCACGCCGTTGAACGCCGTCATCGGCATCACGGAAATGCTGCTCGAGGACGCGCACGATCTCCGGCGGGAAGACGAGGTCGAGCCGCTCGAGCGGGTGCTGCGCGCCGGCCGCCATCTCCTTGCCCTCATCAACGACATCCTGGACCTCTCCAAAATCGAGGCAGGCAGGATGGACCTGCTCCTCGAGTCCTTTCCGGTGGCGCCGCTGGTCGACGACGTGGCCAAGACGATCCGGCCGCTTGCGGAGAAGGCCGGTAACGTGCTGACGGTGGACTGTCCGGAGGACATCGGGGAGATGCACGCCGACCAGATACGCGTGCGGCAGGCGCTGCTCAACCTGGTGAGCAACGCCAGCAAGTTCACCGAGCGCGGCAGGGTCACGGTCAGCGCACGCCGGATGGCCGGCAACCGCGGCGCGTGGATAACCATGGCGGTAACGGACACGGGCATCGGCATGACGCCGGAACAGGTGGGCCGGCTCTTCCAGGAATTCGTGCAGGCCGACGCCTCGACCACGCGGAAGTACGGGGGAACCGGTCTCGGCCTGGCGATCAGCCGGCGCTTCTGCCAGATGATGGGTGGAGACATCACCGTCGAGAGCGAGAGCGGGCGCGGATCGACGTTCACGATCCGGCTGCCAGCGGAAATGCCCGCGGCCGCTGCGCTGTCCCGCACCACGTCGCTCAAGCGCAGCTCCGCGCCGCCGGATCCGGCGAACGTCGTGCTCGTCGTGGACGACGATGCCACGGTACTCGACATGACCGAGCGCTTCCTCGTGCGGGAAGGCTTTGCGGTCGTCACGGCGGGCGGCGGCCGAGACGCGCTGCGTCTTGCCCGTGAACTCCTTCCGGCGGCGATCACGCTCGACGTGATGATGCCCGATCTCGACGGCTGGACGGTGCTCGCGGCGATCAAGGGCGATCCCGGGCTGGCGGACATCCCCGTCATCCTCATGACCATCGTGGACGAGAGAAACCGCGGCTACTCGCTGGGCGCCGCCGACTACATGGTAAAGCCCGTCGACCGCGAGCGGCTCGGCAACGTGCTGCGCGGCATCGTGGGTCGCGGCGAACGTCGCGTGCTGGTGGTGGATGACGACGAAATCCTGCGCCGGGAGATCCGCCAGTTCCTCGAGAAGGAGGGATGGAAGGTGATCGAAGCCGGCAACGGGCGGGAAGGACTGGAGCGCCTCACGCAGGACCCCGTCGATGTCGTCGTGCTCGATCTCATGATGCCGGAGATGGACGGCTTCGAGGTTCTCGACGAGCTGCGCCGATCCGTCCGGTGGCGTCATGTCCCGGTTGTCGTCGTTACCGCCCGGGACCTGACCGAGGCGGACCGCCGTCGCCTGAGCGGCGGCGTAGAGCGTATCCTGCAGAAGGACGCGCCGACGCGGGACGAAATGCTGCGGGACGTGAGCGCAACGCTGGCCGGATGCATCGAGCGCCGGCGCGCCCGCAGGCTGGCGGGTGATCGTGCGTGAGCGTTTGATACGATGAGGACATGGTGAAGAAAATCCTCTACGTGGAGGACATCGAAGAGAACGTCTACGTCCTCAAGGCACGGCTCAAGCGGGCGGGTTATACCGTCCTGGTTGCGACCAACGGAGTGGAGGGTGTGGCCATGGCGAAAGCCCGGCAGCCCAGCCTCATCCTCATGGACCTGGGCCTGCCCGTGCTCGATGGCTGGGAGGCGACGCGCCGGCTGAAGGAGGCGCCCGAGACCCGGCACATTCCGGTGATCGCGCTGTCCGCCCACGCCATGGCGGGCGAGCGCGAGAAAGCGCTCGCGGCGGGCTGCGATGAATTCGACACGAAACCGATAGATTTTCCCCGGCTTCTCGAGAAGATGCGCGCGCTGCTGCCCGGCGAGGACGCACCGTGAATCACGATGGTCCTCGCGGGCCGCGCCGGGGAGAGCCGCTGCGCCAGCGGCGCATGATGCGTGCCGCCGCGGGTAATCCTACTTCTTCGCGGCTTCGCCTTCGGCCTTGAAGCTGAATTTCTGCGTGCCGAGCGCGGCTTCCGCCATTGCCCCGCCCCTAGAATGCGCGAACAGGACGACGCCGTCGCGATAGTTCGCGGACTTGGCTGCGCCGGCGGTGACGATCACTGCGGACGCGCTGGCGGTAAACTCGAACTTACCCTGCTTGAAGCGGTCGAGGGCCGCCTGGTTCTCGAAAAAGATGATCTCGCTGAACTCCTGCGCGCCTGCCTGCAGCCCCACCGTTACCAGCGTCATGCTCGCGGTGCCGATCAACTTGCCCTTTTCGTATACTTCCGCGGCGCCGTGGCCGCCGCCAAAGATGAAACCGACCTTGCCAACGCGCGGAAACACCGCGTAGCCGGCGGAGTCCTTGAAGAAGCGCTCGATGGTGGGGTCGGTCTTGCGGAAGTTTGCGACGGTGTCCGGCACGTCCTTCTTCAGCGCTGCGCGCTGCTCGGCCGGCGACGGCGTCACGTTCTTCTGATCCTGCGCCTGCGGCGCAGCGGGAAGCAGAAAGCAGGCGAGAGCAACAGCAAAGTGGAAAGCGAGTTTCATGGAAATCCCCCAGTGAATGGTACGGACGCCAGTCTGGCACAACCGGCATCCCGGCACAACGCGCAGGCAGCAACGCCCCGTTTGACAGGCGCGGTCAACGCCCCGAGAATCGCGGGCATGCTTCCAATCCCCGCCTGTTTGCGCATATTCACAATGCTCGCGGCCGGCCTCGCGTGCTCGGGCGCAGCGGCGCAGACGGCGGAGGGCCTCGGGGCGCCCCAGGGAAACGCGGAGCGCGGCCGGAAAGCCTACATGCAGCAGTTGTGCCATACCTGTCACGGGACCGTGGGCCAGGGGGGCGAGCGCGGCGCCGGGCCGAAGATCTACCCCAATCCGTTCCCCTGGCAGGCTTTCCTCACGCAGGTTCGCAAGCCGCGCCAGTCGATGCCGCCGTACAACGAGAAGTACGTCAGCGACCAGGAGATCGCGGACATTTACCACTATCTCTTTTCGACCAAGCCTTCGCCGGCGGCGAAGGACATACCGCTGCTCAGGGACTTCTGACGAAGTCCGGTGATGACGCTTCGCTGGTGATGAGCTTCGCAGTGATGAGTTTTACAGTGACGACGCTGCGCTCGTGACGGTGTTTCTCGTCACCGCGTAGCTCGTCACCGCGCAGCTCGTCAGCGTCCCTGGCACACGACGTCGACCAGCGCCGGGCGGCCGTTTTTCACTTCGGCGAGCGCGCGCTTCAACGCCGGACCGACGCGGGCCGGGTCGGTGATCGGCCCTTCCGCCCACACGCCCATGCCCTGCGCGAGTTTCGCGAAATCGATGTCGGGGTTCGAGATCTCCGTGCCGACGTGCGACGTGCTTATCGGACGGTTGTGGATCGCCGCCATCCGCTGGATGTGCATGATCTCCTGGTGGTAGCAGCGGTTGTTGTGCATCAGCATCAGGATCGGGATCTTGTGGTGCGCCGCAGTCCACAGTATCCCCGGCGCGTACATGAGGTCGCCGTCGGGCTGGAACGCGACGGTGAGTATCCCCTTGTCCTTGTTCGCAAGCGCGGCGCCCACCGCAATCGGCGCGCAGCCGCCCACTCCCGCCGCGCCGCTGCCGCCGAGCATCTGGTAGTGCTCGGTCACCGGCCACAGCCGGCGCGCCCACGGAATGCGGTCGCTGACCGGCAGCGCCCACTTCTCGTTCTTGATCACGTTCCACATCTCTGCAGCGAGGCGGGCGGTGGAGACGGGGCTCGCGTCCCAGCCGAGCGCCGCGGCTTCCTTGTCGCGCGCCTTCATGTCGCGGTGCAGTTTCGCGACGGCCGCGGCGCGTTCGGCGAAGGCCGCCTTGCGCTCGCTCGTGGTCGCCCGCCGTATCGCCTCGATGAGATCGGGCAGCGTCGCTTCCACGTCCCCGCCGATCGCCAGGTCGGCCGGCATGTAGCGCTGGAAGTCCTGGTAGTTGGACTTGTGGTACACGTCCTGCATCGAGATCGTGATGACCTTGGCGCCCGGCTTGATGACCGGGCGATAGGTCTTGTAGGGGTCCGAGAACGAATTCAGATTACCCCACGGGTCGTTCACTTCCAGCAGCAGTATCGCGTCGGCGTCGCGTAGCATGGTCTGGCGCAGGAACGACACGTCGAGATCGTGGGTGTTGGGGAAATTCGTGCGCGAGCCGTTGTCGACCACCGGGCAGCCGAACGCCTCCGCCAGCTCGACCATCAGCTTGAGACCGTTCGCGGAGCGCACGGCGCGGTCGGTGAGGATGACCGGGTGCTCCGCGGCGACGAGCACCTTCGCGGCCTCCTTGAGCGCGGCGGTGTCGCCCTGCGGCTGCCCCATGCGCGTCAATTTGGGAATGCGCGGCCGCGCGGACGGCACGGGGTGTTCCTGTATGTCCATGTCCAGGCAGATCATGACCGGCTCCATCGGCGCGGTCATGGTGATGCGGTGCGCGCGCACCGTCGATTCCGCGAAGTGCTGGAGCGAGGCGGGCTGGTCGTCCCATTTCACGAAGTCGCGCACCAGCGCGCCGGGATCGATCGCACTGTGGATCGTCTCCACGCCGGGACGGCGCGTGTTGGCGTCGACGCCGTTGCCGGCGAACATCATGAGCGGCACGCGGTCCACCCAGGCGTTGTAGAGCCCCATCGACGCGTGCTGCAGGCCCACCGTGCCGTGCACCATGACGCCGAGCGGCTTGCCGGAGGCCTTGGCGTAGCCCTGCGCCATGTGCGTCGCCGATTCCTCGTGCAGGCAGGTGATGATCTCGGGGTTCTTGTTGCCGAGATAGTTGATGATGGATTCCTGCAGGCTGCGAAAGCCGGCGGCCGGATTGATCGCGACGTACTGCAGCCCGACGGACTTCAGCACGTCGGCCATGAAGTCCGATCCCGGATTCGTGATGAAGGTCTCGCTGGGGAGCTTCTTCTCGGCAGGAGGCTTCGTCGCCGCCGCCGTGTCGGCCGCGGGTTCGGCTGCCTGAGCGAGCTTCGTGGTGGCCGCGATCGCCGCGCCGGCTGCTGCCGCGGTTCCTTTCAGGAACGAACGGCGGTTTGACTTGCTGCCTTCGGATGCATCCTTCATCGCGGTCTCCTCCAAAAATCCGTCATAGGTCATGCGTCAGGCGGGCTGCCTTAGCAACCGTCAGGGGTCATGGGTCAGCGGTCATGCGTGCTCAACTTCGAAACGACGCCTGACCCTTGACGCTTTACCCCTGACGGGTGTTGGGACGCATGACCCATGACCCATGACCCCTGACGCATGACGATAGCCATCGGTCACGGCTCCTCATCCGGCGCCCCGCCAGTGGTCGCCAGATCCTCCTGCCTGATCTTCTCGGTGTTGAAGCGGGCGGCGCGGCCGCGCATGGTTTCCAGGACTTCCTCGAGCGGCGGCAGTGCGCCCTTGATCCAGCGCAGGGGATTGATCCGTGCGACGACGAACGTGCGGAGATAGGGGCTCATGAGCCCTTTCGCTTTCAGCTTCGCCACCGCGGCGGCCACGTGCTCGTCGAGCTCGAACACCATCCCGGCGTGCTTCTCGTGCAGGGTGATCGACTTCTTCAGCGATTCGCCGGAAAAAGTCTCCAGGCGGCGCAGAATGGGTGAATAGGCGCCTCCCGCGAAATTGCCCTTCTTCTCGTAGCACAGGCCCAGCGTCACGAGCGCCGCTTCCTCCAGGTAGAAGGCGAAATCGGTTTCGGAGCGCGCCCCGTCCTCATCGAGCAATCCCTTGTAGATGCGGATCACCTCGAGCGAGCGCTCCTTCAGATTGTGCGCCTTCTCGGTGTTGAGCGCGAGGATCTGCCACGCGATCTCGCGCCTGGGCACGACCAGCGCGGTGACCGCCCTCGCGCCCAGCCGCTGCAGCGCGGCGAGCCGGTGGCGGCCGTTCGGCGTCCAGAAACCCTTCTCGGGCGCGGTGATGGCGATCACCGGATCCAGGAACAGCCCCGTCCTGTCGATCACGCCGGCGAGCTTCTTATGGTGCGCCTCGGAGAGATCACGCTGGAACGGGGTCGGCTCGACCTTGTCGATCGGCAGCGACGCGAAGAGCACCGGGTTGCCGCCAAGTGGCTCGCGGTAGGCCCCCAGCACTACGCCGCCTTCCTCCTCGATGCGGCGAGTGACCGCCGCGACTTCGTCCGCCGACGCATCCAGCCGGCTGTCCTGCGGCAGGATGCCGCGCGAGCCCGCTGCCGCCTTCTTCGGCGTGCGCTTGCGCGGCGCGCGTTTCGTGGTGGATTTCGCTTTGGCCATTGATTGCTGCTCGCGCTCAAGTCTTGGGTATCGCCTTGTCCGGATCGACGAAAGGTTTCTCGACCACTGTCGCCCGCCGCGCGCCGATTTCAGGAATCTCAATGCTCAATTCCGTACCCAGTGCCGTGTGTGCAGTCGGTAGAATTGCATAGCCGATGTTCTTCTTCAGCCGCGGCGACCAGACGGCGGAGGTGATGCGCCCGACGGCCTTCCCCTCCGCCTTGGCGGTCCACTTGACGGGGTTGAAAGGAATCGGGTCGCCGGCGATTTCCACGCCGACCGATTTGCGCTTGACGCCGTCGCGCCTGATTTTCTCGAGCGCCTCCTTGCCGATGTAATCCGCGGACTTGCCTTCGTCCACCAGACGCTCCAGGCCCACCTCGTAGACGTTGTTCTCCAGCGATAGGTCCGCGCCCCAGTTCAGGATGCCGGCCTCGATGCGGCGGATGTCGGAGGGGCCGGTCGGGCGGATCTGGTGCGCGCGTCCCGCCGCCATGATGCGCTCCCACAACTCGTCGCCGCGGCTGCCGTCGCGCAGGTAGACCTCGTAGCCGACCTCGCCCGTCCAGCCGGTCCGGGTCACGATGACCGGTATGCCGTCGAGCTTCGTTTCGAGGAACCAGTAGTAGCGGAGTTTCGTGGCCGCGTCGCCGAAGAGCGTCTGCACCACGTCTTTCGCCTTCGGCCCCTGGATCTGGAGCGGGGAGACATCGGGCTCGGTGATGTTCACGCGCAAGCCGGAATTGAGCGCCACGCCGCGCGCCCACAGGAGCACGTCGCTGTCCGCCAGCGCCAGCCAGAAGTGATTCTCGCCCAGGCGCAGCAGCACGGGGTCGTTGATGATACCGCCGTCCTCCGCCGTGATCACCACATACTTGCCCTGGCCGACCGCGCAACGCGAGAGATCGCGCGGGGTGAGGCGGTTCGTGAGCGCGAACGCGTCCGGCCCGGTGATCTCGACCTGCCGCTCGACGCTGACGTCCCACAGCGTGACGTGGTTCAAGAGATGCCAGTACTCCTCCTCCAGGTCGGCGAAGCAGATCGGGAAGAGCATGTGGTTGTAGACGGTGTACGCCTTCGCGCCGTGGCGTTGCGTTGCGTCGAAGAACGGGCTCCTGCGCAGCCGTGCGCCGCGCTGGACGAGATTCATGTCGAATGCCATATCGGAGTGTCGAGTGACGAGTGACGAGTGTCGAGGGTCAAGGTTTCCAAGAGTAGCAGCAAATCGGTCCGTCAAATCTGACGGCCTGGCCCGCGGGATTTGGCGGCGCCTTCATATTTGACAGCCGGGGAATTCCTGCCGCGACAAGCTCTGGCACGGGAATTCCTTGTAACCGTTTGATTTCAGGAAGGTTCAGAAAATATTGCCTGGGGAGCGTGACGCTGGCACGAAGGGTGCAATAAGAGCAGGCAAGACCGGAAGCTCACCCGAAACACGCAGGACGGATCGAGATGAGCTTCCACCGCGCCAGCGCCGTCGCGGACCATCCGGCGCAACAGGTAAGGATACGGAGGGAACCATGAACGCGAACCAAAACGTAAAGTCCTGCATCGAGCAGCAACTGAGCTCCGTCAACATATCGCAGGACCTGCGCCGGCAGGTACTCCATGACGTGGGCATCGCCGAATCGATCGTCGCCGCGGTCGAGTGGATATGCGGCAAGTTCAAGCGGCCAAAAGCCGACGTCTTCGCGAAGCCCAGCCCGAAGTACTAGGAATTGCCGGATTCGGTCCCGGCGAGTCATGGGGCCCGCGAAAGCTGAATTCCCTCTCTCCCGGTCGCGGGGGAGAGGGACTCGCGTTGACCCCTCCTCCGGGC
>Ga0075428_100000294_pt1 | contig 48733 bp, 52 predicted proteins | sample RhiMetdeltSRZDD2_FD_75291 | JGI IMG/M metagenome (GOLD analysis project Ga0075428, IMG submission 75291) | Populus rhizosphere microbial communities from Tennessee, USA - Rhizosphere MetaG P. deltoides SRZDD2 | ecosystem: Host-associated > Plants > Roots > Rhizosphere > Soil | place: USA... | reverse complement strand
GCCAGCCACCACGCCACGTAGAGGAAATCGCGGCTCTCGCTCAGCATGCTGCCCCACGCCGGCGTGGGCGGCTGGACGCCGAAGCCCAGGAACGAGATAGCCGCCTCGGCCACGACGAACTGCGAGAACTGCAGGCTCGCCACCACGATGATGGACGGGGCGACGTTGGGCAGCACGTGGCGGAAGAGCAGCCGCATCCGCCCGACACCGAGCGCGGCGGCGGCGTGCACGTAGTCGCGCTGCTTCACCGACAGCACTTCGCCGCGGACGACACGCGCATACACGACCCAGCCCGCCGCCGACAGGCTCAGAATGATGTTGCGCAGCCCCAGGCCGACGATCGCGTTGATCGTGAGCGCGAGCAGGATGAACGGAAACGAGAGCTGCACGTCGGCCAGCCGCATGATGGCCGCCGAGGGCCAGCGCTCGACGAAGCCGGCCACGAGCCCGAGCAGCCCGCCCACCACCGCGGTCACCACCACGGTGCAGGCGCCGATGAAGAGCGCGAGCCGCGCGCCGTAGAGCACGCGCGCGAGCAGGTCGCGGCCGAGCTGATCGGTGCCGAGCACGTGCCCCGGAGAGCCGGGGGGCTGCAGGCCGTGCGCGAAGTTGGCGGCCAAGGGATCGCTGCCCGCGAGCCACGGCGCGCCGACTGCCGCGGCGATGACGCCGAGGGTGAGAAACAGGCCCAGGTATTTTTTCACGCGCGTTGTCTCACGCGGGGGTCGAGCCAGCCGTACAGCAGATCCACGCCCAGGTTCATCAACGTGTAGACGATCGACGTGAACGACACGGCGGCCATCACCACCGGGAAGTCGCGGTTGAGCAGCGCCTGCACGGTGAGGCGGCCCAGACCCGGCCACGCGAAGATCGTCTCCGTCACGACGGCGCCGCCGAGCAGCTGCCCCGCCTCGAGCCCCGCGAGCGTGACGATCGGGATCGCGGAGTTGCGCAGCGCGTGCTTGCCGACGACGCGCCGCTCCGCCAGGCCCTTCGCGCGCGCGGTGAGCACGTAATCCTCCCCGAGCGCCTCCAGCACCGCCGAGCGCGTCAGTCGCGCGACGCGCGCGGCGTAGAAGGCCGCCAGCACGATCGAGGGCAGGACCAGATGGGCGAGCCCGCCGATGCCTCCCGTCGGCAGCCACCGCAGCTGGACCGCGAAGATGTAGATCAGCATGAGGCCGAGCCAGAAGCCGGGCACCGCCTGTCCCAGCACGGTCAGGAGCGTGCCGGCGTGATCCACGACGCCGTCGCGGCGCACGGCGGTGACGACGCCGAGCGGCACCGCCACGGTCAGCGTGAGCAGGATCGCGATGCCGGCCAGGAGCAGGGTGGCGGGCAGGCGCTCGAGCACCAGCCCGAGCGCGTCGCGTCGGTAGCGCAGCGACTCGCCGAAATCGCCGCGCACGGCGTTCTTCATGAAGCGCGCGTACTGGACGACGAGCGGATCGTTGAAGCCGAGGCGCCGCCGGTACTCTTCGACGTCCTTGGCCTGGATGTCCATCGGCATGAACAACAAGACCGGGTCGCCGGACAGCCGCACCATCGCGAAGACGGCGGTGAGCGAGAGGAAGACGACCAGCACGGTCTGCGCCAGCCGCGCCGTGATCCAGCGCCGCATTCAGCGGCGCGCGCGGCGGCCATGGAGCCGAACCGGCTGCCGCCGCTTCCGATAGCGGAGATTCAGGAGCTCGACGAAGAGCGAGAACGCCATCGCCACGTAGATGTAGGCCTTGGACACGTGCTGCCCCATGCCGTCGGCGACGAGCACCACGCCGATGAGGAGCAGAAACGACAGCGCCAGGATCTTTACACTCGGATGGCGCTCAACGAAGCCGGCCACCGCGCCCATCGAGACGAGCATCACGAGCATGGCGATCACCATGGCGGCGATCATGATCGAGAGCTGGTTGGCCATTCCCACCGCGGTGATCACCGAATCGAGCGAGAACACGATGTCGAGGACGAGGATCTGCGCCAGCACCGTCGCGAAGCGCCCGCGTCCGCCGCCCTCGTGCTCGACGTGCTCGGCCTCGAGCTTGTCGTAGATCTCCCAGGTCGCCTTGCCGATCAGGAAGAGGCCGCCGGCGATCAGAATGAGGTCGCGCCCGGTCACCGGGTGGCCGAGCACCGTGAACCACGGCCGGTTGAGGCCCATCATCCACGAGATGGCGAACAGCAGCGCGATGCGGATTCCCAGCGCGAGCATCAGCCCGAGGCGTCGCGCGATCTCTTGCTGACGCGCCGGCAGGCGGGCGGTGAGGATGGCGATGAAGACGACGTTGTCGACGCCGAGGACGATCTCGAGTGCGGCGAGCGTGGCGAGCGCGACGAGGCCGTCGGCGGTCAGGAGGGCGTCCATCGTCGGCGCATACTACCCCACCGCGCGTCCGTATACTGATGAGCCGTGCACCTGCTCGCTTTCTTCTTGACCCTGCTCGCCGCTGCGCCGTCGGCGGCGGCCGCGCGCGGAGCCGACGACGTCGTGGCACAAGTACGGCGGGCGACCGCGCGCTACGTCGACATCGCCAACGCGCGTGCCGACGGGTATCTGCAGGCGAGCGGCATGGAGCGATACCACGGCTATCACTTCGTGCAGCCGGCCGCACAAGCCCGCGCGCTCGCGACCGCCACGCTCGATCTCGCGACGCCGCCGGTGCTGCTCTACGTCGAGCACGACGGCGCTTGGCAGCTCGTCGGCGTGGAGTACGCGCTGCCATCGGCGCCGGCTGCAGACGTTCTGCCCGGCGCGGTGTGGCATCGGCACGAGGCGTCGTGTCACTACCGTGACTTTCGGGAGCTGCCGGCGGACAGCGCGCGCGCGTGTCCGTCGAAGCATCCCGCGAGCGACGAGCCGTTCGTCGGCTGGCACCCGGCGCTCGCCGTCGCACACGTGTGGGCGTGGTACCCGAACCCCGACGGCATCTTCGCGGAGACGAACCCCTGGCTGGCGCCGTACGGCGGGGCCGCCGCGCCCGACCATCACGCGCGCAATCCCGCGGAGTTGTTCTACTCGCAGCTCACGCATCGCGTGGCCGGCGCCATCTTGCTGACACTCGCCGCGCTCACGGTGTGGGAGTCGTGGCGGCCGCGCCGCTTTCCCTGGAACGCGGTGTCGGCGCCGCTGTGGGTGGCCTTCGGGGTTTACTTGATCCCGAGCAGCGACCCGGAGTCATGGCCCTACGGGCCGCAGCGCTTCAGCGAGATCTTCGACGACCCGCTCGTGCTGCAGCACAAGCTGCTCGCGCTGCTGCCCATTGCCATCGGCGTCATCACCGCGCTCCGCGCCGCTGACGTGCTGCCGGGCCGCCGCCTGGCGCGCGTGCTCGGGCTGCTGGCCCTCGCGGGCGGCGCCACGCTGTTCTTTCACTTCCACGATGGGCGCGTGCACTTCGACGCGATCTATCTGCAGCACGCCCTCATGGGCAGCACCGCGGTCGGCGTCGGCGTGGCGCTGCTGGTGGGTACACGGACGCCGCGCGTGAGGCCGTGGCTCGCGTGGGCGTGGCCCGCGTTTCTGACCGCGATGGCGACGGTGCTGCTGTTCTACCGGGAAGGCTGAGGCCGGGCGCTTACGTTCTGCTGCGCCCGGCGCTTACTTCAGCAGCCGGGCGTCCAGAACGGCTCGTAGTACCCGGACGAGTAGGGCCGCGACTCCCAGTGACTATCGGTCCATGTGCCGTCGGCACCCCAGGAGCCCTGCACCCAGACGGTCTGCGTCATCGTGTAGGGGATCCAGCGATACGACCAGTAGCCGGGCGAGCAGGCGGCAGGAGCCGGCGTCGCATCCGCGTAATACACGGGCTGCTGTACGACGATGACCTGGGGCGAGGCCGCCGGCGCCGCAACGAAGATCGGCGCGTGGCGGCGACGGAAATGATCGGGAACGACCCCTCGCACCGAGGGCGGCAGGGGCGCGGCGACGCTGCTCGAGGCTGCGAACGGCTGGGTGGCGACGACGAACGGCGAGCTCGCGGGCAAGATCGGGGTCGTCGCACGGGGCGCGGGGGCGGTGATGAACTGCGGGGAGGCGATGGACTTCTCACCGGCGGCCGCTGCCGGCGTGGCCAGCAGCAGCATCCCGAGCACCGCGAGGGCTCCGTTCCGGATCATCACGCTCGTTTCGACCCCAACCCGCGGCCGCCTATTCGCGCTCATGACCGAATTCTGCTCCGGACGGCGTCCCACATCAATTCCGCCCACCGGGCGTAGCCAAGGTCCGACGGGTGGTACCCGTCGCGGGCCATCAGCTCCGGCCGCGCGGGAACTTCGCGTCGGCTCGGCTCGTAGAGATCGACGACCTGGACGCCGTGGCGTTTCGCCAGCCGGGCGAGCGCCGCGTTGAACTCGATCGAGCGCCGGCCGACCACCGCCTCGGCTTCGTGGCCCCGGAACCGGGGCGTCACCGCCAGATCGGGGAGCAGGTTCACCACGAGCACCGCCCGGGTCTGGCTGGCGAGCCGCCCGAAGATCGCATCGATGTTTCGCGTGTAGTCGGTGAGCGGGACACGCTCGGTGATGTCGTTGGGTCCCACCGACAGCGTCACGAGATCCGGTGCCAGCGCGACCGCGCGATCCAGCTGCCGCGCCAGGACGTCGACGGAGGTGGCGCCGCCCACACCGAGATTTTCCACACGCGCGTTGCGATAGACCTCCCGCAGCCGCGCGTAGAGTCGGCTGACATAATTCAGCTCGGAGCGACTGGCACCGATGCCCTCGACGGTGCTGTCGCCGAGCGCCACGTACATCACGGGCGCGTCGTGATCGGCGGGCAGCGTGCGCGCGCCCGCTCCACGCGTCCACGAGCACCCGCCGAGCAGCGAGACGATCAGCGCCGTCGCCAGCGCGCGTCTCACCAGCCGACAGCCGCCTCGATGGTGCGCCGGTACCACGGCGCGTCGGGAAACGTGATCGGCCGCACGGCCGGCAGCGTCACACCGGCTTTCCGGTACGCCTCGACATACGCGCGCGCCGCGAGCGCGTCGCCGATGCCACCGAGCGCCTCCGCGAGCGTCTCGGGCACCTCGCCGGTGCGGTCGAAGGCGGCGACGCCATCGCCGAGTCCCGCCGCCTGCATCATCGCGCGGTAGAACGGCTGCTCGACGTAGCGCTTGAGCTCGGCGCGAAAGGCCGTCATCGCCGCCGCGCGATCGTCGCTGACGGCCAGCGGGACCGCCGCAACGATCTCGAAGCCGGCCAGTGGCTTGCCCGCGCGGCGACGGCCACGCTCGATCGCCGGCACCGCGACGTCGCGCACGTAGGCCGGCGGGCACAGCCACAGCACCGCGCCATCCGCAATCTCGCCGGCCAGCTCGCACATCTTCACCGACAGCGCCGCGAGATAGATCGGGGGCGCGGGCGGACGGTTCGGCAGCGCGAGCGACCAGCGCACGCGATAGTGACGCCCGGCGAACTCGCTGCCGGCGCCGAGTGCGCCACGCAGCACCGCAACGTATTCGCGCATGATGGCCAGCGGCTCGACGAGCGAAAGCCCGAGCATCGCCTCCATCGCGCTCTTGTGGCTCACGCCGATCCCGAGACGGAACCGCCCGCGGCTGACCTCGTTGAGCGTCGAAGCGGCTTGCGCCATCGCCACCGGGTGGCGCGGATAGATCGGGACGACGCCGTTGCCGAGGCCCACGCGTGTCGTGGCCGCGGCATAGGCGGCGAGGACGACGAAGGAATCGCGGCCGAGCCCGTGCGTCACCCACACGCTGTCGTAGCCGAGCCGGTCGGCGGTGCGTGCGAGCTCGACGCCGGCGTCGAGGTCGGCGCCGGGAATCAGGTACGCGGCGAGCGGTATAGGCTCACCTCCATCGCGTCGTCGTCGAATTCGTATTCGCGGCTCGTATAGTCCGGCGAATGACGGACGTGATCGAGGTAGGGCGCGACTTCCTTGCGGAACACGCCGGTGTTGTCGGCCACGACGACGGCGCCGGCCACGAGCTTCGGCTCCAGCGAGCGCAGATAATCGAGGTAATCCTCCTTGGCGGCGTCGATGAAGACGAAATCGAAGCGGGCGGGCAGCAAAGGCAGCAGCCGCAGCGCGTCGCCCTGGATGACCTTGACCTTGCGGCCGAGGCCCGCCGCCTCCGCGTTGTGCTTCGTCATTCGCGCGAGGTAGTCGCTGGTTTCGAGACACGTGAGCCGCCCGCGTGGCGGCAGCGAGCCCGCGATGAGGATCGCCGAGTAGCCCAGCAGCGATCCGATCTCCACCGCGCGCGTCGGACGGTGCCGATCGATGAGCCGACGGATCACGCGACCCTTGGCGCGGCCGACATTCGGAATGCGCCAGAGCCGCGTCGTGCGGTCCATCACCGCCAGCATGCGCGTCGCCTTTTTGGTCACGCGGCGCCCTTGGATGGGAGGCGGGCGGCGACGGTGTCCGGCACGGGATATTTGCGCGTCGACGGCCCGGCCTTGACGATCTGGCCTGGCAACGCGCGTCCGACGATCTCCTGCACGCGACGGCTGACGCCGACGAGCCGATCGAGATCGATGCCGGTCTGCGCGCCCATGGCGTGCAGGCAGTGCACGAGGTCTTCCGTGCAGACGTTGCCCGAAGCACCGGGCGCGAACGGGCAGCCGCCGAGCCCGCCGATCGAGGCGTCGAAGTTGGTCACACCGTGCTCCATCGCCGCGAGGATGTTGGGAATCGCCATCGCGCGAGTGTCGTGCGTGTGCAGCGTCCACTGCACACCAGGGAAGCGCGGGATCAGGTGCTCCAACACGCGACCGACCTGGCGTGGGTTGGCCATGCCGGTGGTGTCGGCGAGCCCGACGGCGCGCGCGCCCGTGTCGACGAGGCGCGCGACCACGCGCTCGAGCTGGGACAGTGGCACGTCGCCCTCGAACGGGCACCCGAACGACGTCGAGATCCCGCAGCCCACGTGCACCTTCGCCGCCGACGCGACGCGCAGCACGGCGCCGAGCCTGTCGAGCGACTCCGCGATCGTCATGTTCACGTTCGCGAGATTGTGGCTCTCGCTGGCGGACAGCACGGTGTGGATGGCGTCGACGCCCGCGTCGATCGCCCGCACGGCGCCCTTCTCGTTGGGCACCAGCGCGGCGTAGCGCGTGCCCGGACGGCGCGTGATGCGCGCCATGACCTCTTCGGCGTCACGGAGCTGGGGCACCGCCTTCGGGTGCACGAAGGACGTCACCTCGATGCGCGGCAGACCCGCCGCCGAGAGCAGATTCACGACCTCGATCTTCTGCTCGGTCGGAATGAAATCGGGCTCGATCTGGAAGCCGTCGCGAGTTCCTACCTCGCAGATCGTCACGCGCTCAGGCAGCCGCATGCCGCGCCTCCTCGCCGGGAATGCTCGAACTCTACCACGCTACGTGCGCTTCGCAGGGTCGCGCCCGAACATCCCGAGTCCGCGGACGGTCATGACGACGTCGCCGTGCTGGTTCAGCATCTCGGTGAACGTCCGCACGATGCCGCGGTCGGGCTTGCTGCGCGAGGGGACGACCTCGGTCACGGTGAAGCGCGCGCGCAGCGTGTCGCCGGGATGCACCGGCTTGAGCCAGCGGATCTCGTCGCATCCCGGCGAGCCGAGCGAGACGGTGTTGGACAGGAACGTGTCCCACATCAGCCGCATCATGATCGCGACCGTCTGCCAGCCGCTCGCGATGAGGCCGCCGTAGAACGAGTGCGTGGCCGCGGTCTCGTCGGTGTGGAACGGCTGGGGATCGTACTCGCGCGCGAACGCGATGATCGCGTCCTTCGTCAGGGGCCGCGGCGGCGACTCCAGCACCTGGCCCGGCGCGAAGTCCTCGAGGTAGAGGGGCACGAGACGCCGGCTCAGTACGAGCGCGGCATTCCGAGGACGTGCTCGCCGACGTAGGCCATCACGAGGTTCTGGTTCACGGGCGCCGTCTTGTACAGGCGCGCCTCGCGGAACTTTCGCTCGACGTCGTATTCCTCGGCGTAGCCGTAGCCGCCGTGGCAGTCGATGCACGCGTTGCCCGCCTCCCACGCCGCCTCCGCGGCCAGGAACTTGGCCATGTTCGCCTCGGCGCCGCACGGCTCACCCGCGTCGAAGAGCGCGGCGGCTCGGTCGCGCATCAGCGCGGCCGCCTGCACATTCATGTGCGCCTTCGCGATGGGGAACTGCACGCCCTGGTTGGCGCCGATCGGCTTGCCGAAGATCACGCGCGAGCCGGAGTAGGCGACGGCTCGGTCGGTGAACCAACGACCATCGCCGATGGACTCGGACGCGACCAGGATCCGCTCGGCGTTCATGCCGGACAGGATGTAGGAAAAGCCTTTGCCTTCTTCGCCGACCAGGCTGTCGGCGGGAATCTCCATGTCGTCGAAGAACAGGGCGTTGGTGGAGTGGTTCATCATCATCCGCAGCGGCCGGATCTCGAGCCCCTTGAGGTTGCGGATGTCGACGAGGAACACGCTGAGGCCGTCCGTGCGCCGCTTCACCTGCTCGACCGGCATCGTGCGCGCCAGCAGCAGCATGAGATCCGACTGCTGCGCGCGCGAGATGAACATCTTACGCCCGTTGACGACGTAGCGGTCGCCCTGGCGAAGGGCCGTGGTTTTGAGCCTGGTCGTGTCGGAGCCGGCGTCGGGCTCCGTCACGCCGAAGGCCTGCAGCCGCAGCTCGCCGGTGGCGATCTTCGGCAGATACTTCTTCTTCTGCGTTTCGCTGCCGTGTCGCAGCACCGTGCCCATGATGTACATCTGCGCGTGACACGCCGAGGCGCTGCCGCCGTTGGCGTGAATCGTTTCGAGGATCAAGGCGCCGTCGCGGATCGGCAGTCCAGCGCCGCCGAACTCTTGCGGGATGAGCGCGCCCAGATAGCCGGCCTCGGTCAGCTCGTTGACGAACTTCTCCGGATACTCGCGGCGGGCGTCGAGCTCGCGCCAGTACTCGCCCGGGTAGCGCTTGCAAATCTCCGTCACGCCCCGCTCGAGCGCGCGCTGCTCGTCGGTCAATTTGAGGGATATCGTCGCCATCGTGTCCCCTACCGCCCCCTGAACTCGGGCTTTCGCTTCTCGTTGAACGCGCGCACACCCTCGAGCCGATCCTCGGTCACCACCGTCGCGTTATAGGCCTCGATGGCGAGGATCATCGCCGTCTCGAGATCGGTCTCGCTGCCGTAGGCGATCGCCTTCTTCGCCTGCCGCACGGCGATCGGTCCGTTCCGCGCGATCGTCGTCGCGATCTCGGTCGCCTTCGTCTTCGCCTGGCCCGCCGGCACCAGATGATTGACCAGACCGGCGGCCTTCGCTTCGTCGGCTTTCATGCGCCGGCCGGTGAAGATCAGCTCTTTCGCCAGCGGCGCACCGACGATGCGCGGCAGCAGCTGCGTGCCGCCGATGCCGGGGAAGATTCCGAGCGTCGTTTCCGGCACGCCGAAGACCGCCGTGTCGCCGGCGACGATGAAGTCGGACAGGATGGCCAGCTCGCAGCCGCCGGCCAGCGCAAAGCCCTCTACGGCGGCGATCACCGGAATGGGGCAACGGAGGACGCGCATCGCGGCCTGCTCGAAGATCACGTGCTGCGCGCGCCAGGCCTCGTCGGTCATCCCGTTGCGCTCCTTCAGATCGCCGCCCGCGCAGAACGCGCGGTCGCCGGCGCCGGTGAAGACGACGGCGCGCGCGTCCGGATCGCGCGCGAGCGCGCCGAAGCACGCGAGCAGATCCTCGCCCATCGCGGTGTTCATCGCGTTCATCTGCTCGGGTCGGTTGAGCATCACGGTGACGACGTGGCGGTCCGGCGATCGGGCGAGCAGAAGGTGGCGATACATGAGGTTAGTGTAGCGAGGCGGTCACTGAACCACACCCTGGGTTTGTAGATTTCGAACGTCGTCGAGTGTGTAGCCCAGCCAGGTGAGCACGTCCGCCGAATGCTCACCAAGCATGGGCGGCACGCGGCGCACGCCCGGACGCTGTCGGTGCCAGCGCAGCGGAAGACCGAGGGCGCGGTAGTTCGGCAGGCGCGGGTGCGGCGCCGTCAGCAGCATGCCGCTCGCCGCCGTTTGTGGCTCCTCCATCACGCGGTCCACCGAAAGGATCGGCGCCGCCGGCACGCCCGCGGCGCGCAGCCGCTCGAGCAGGTCGGAGGTCTTCAGCCGCTCCGTCCGCGCGGAGATCGACCGCGCGAGCTCGTCGCGATGTCGCACGCGCGAAGGATTGTCGACGAAGCGCGGATCGGCGGCGAGCTCAGCGTTGCCAATCGCGTCCGCAAGACGCCGGAAATGCGCATCCGAGCCGGCCGCGATCATCGCGTAGCCGTCGGCGGTCGGGAACGCCTGATAGGGCGCGATCATCGCCGTGCCCGAGCCCTGCGGCTGCGGAACTTCACCGTCGCCGAAGAAGCCCGCCGCGTGGTACGAGACCCACGTCAGCGCGGTTTCGAACAGCGCGGTCGTCACCTCCACCGCGCGTCCGGTGCGATCGCGCTCGCGCAGCGCCGCCACGATGCCGAGTGCGGCCCACATGCCGGTGCCCATGTCGACGATCGACGTGCCCACACGTGCCGGCTCCTGTCCCGGATGGCCATTGATCGACATCAGCCCGGCGTACGCCTGCATCAACGGGTCATAGCCCCCAAGCGCGGCGAGCGGACCTTCCGTGCCGAACGCGGTGATCGAGCAGTACACCAGCCTCGGGTTGAGCCGCGTGGCGCCCGCGAAATCGAGGCCGAGCTCCTCGATGACACCGGCGCGCAGGCTCTGAACGAACACGTCCGCGCGCGTGACCAGCCGCCTCAGAATCTCGATGCCGCCTTCGCGCTTGAGATCGAGTGCCAGGCTTTTCTTGTTGCGATTCAGGGCCAGGAATACCGCACTCTCGCGTCCCCAGAAGGGCGGGCCCCATGCGCGCGCGTCGTCGCCGCGTCTGGGACGCTCCACCTTCACGACGTCCGCGCCCATATCGCCGAGCGTCTGCGTGCAGAACGGGCCGGCGACGTTCTGCGTCAGATCGGCGACGACGATTCCGTCGAGCGGCAGCGCCACGGACGGCAGTGTAGCAGCGGCGGTGGTGCGGGGCGAGCCGCGCTCAGCGGCGGTATCGCGTCTCGAACAGCAGCGCGCCGCCGGGGCTGGCGTACGGGCCGTGGCGCATCCCCGGCGGCCGGCATGCATACATTCCGGCGCTGAACGTTCGGTGCAAACCGAGATCCTCGAGGCTGCCTTCGACGATCAGGACCTCTTCCCAGAAATCGTGCGCAATCGTTTCGGCGGTGCGCACGCCGGGCGCGAAGCGTAGCAGGCGTGTGACGTCGCCGGTGCTCACATCGCGGCTCAGGATCTTTTCTTCGATGCCCGGACCGCCGGCGCCGGCGGAGGGAGAGCCGGCCACCGGCGTCCACGGTATGTGATCGGACCGAAAGAACTCCAGCGCGGGCTTCGGCATTACCCGGACGCGAGCAGGCTCTCGATGAGCGCGCGCGCCGCGGGCGACTCCCACGCGCGCGGTCCGGCGGCGCGGCCGACGAGCCGGCCCTGCCGGTCGATCAGGTACACGGTCGGCGGGCCCCACACGCCGTACACGCGCCCGCTCGTATCGCCGCTCTCGTCGATCAGGACCGGTGCGATGTAGCCGCGCTCGGCCACCGTCTTGCGCACGAGGTTGGGACTCTCGCGGAAGTCGATCAGGCGTATCTCGAGACCGCGGGCCTTGTAGTCCTTATAGAGGGCGTTGACGGAAGGCAACTCCTTCCGGCAGTCGGGTCACCACGTGGCCCAGAAGAACAGCAGCACCACCTTCCCGCGCAGGGACTCGAGCGTCTGCGTCTTGCCCTCGAGGTCCGGCAGCGAGAACGCCGGTGCCGGCTTCGGTGGGTCATACGGCTGGATCTGCAGGCTCGCGAAATCCGGCGCGGCGGCCGCGACCGCCGCGACCGTCAGGGCCACGGCCGCGGCGAGCGCGACGGACCGCGTCCTCACTTCGCCCCCGAGTCTTTGAGCGCCTGCAGCACCTCTTCGGGCTTGAGCAGCTCGAGCGGATTCTGCTGCACCTTCACGTACCGAATGACTCCCTGGCGATCGACGATGAAGTACGCGCGCTTGGCGTACCGGAAGATCGGACTGGCGGGATCGGTGATGACCGCGTCGTACGCCGTCAGCATCGTGCGTCGCGGAAAGTCGGACAGGAGCGGGTGACGGATGTTGTTTTCCTTGGCGAACGCCACGAGCGTTCCGGGCGCATCGGCGCTGACGCCCACGACCTGGGCGCCGGCGGCCTCGAACTGCGGCAGAGCCGCGTCGAAGCCGCGGATCTCCTGCGTTCAGGTGCCGGTGAAAGCCTGGATGAACGTATAGATGACCACCGGCCCCTTCGCCGTCAGGTCCGACAGCTTCACCGGCTGGCCGTTCGGCGCCGCGGGCAGCGCGAAGTCCGGGGCCTTGTCACCGACGGCGAGGGCGTGCGCGGATCCGGCCGCGAGCAGCACGGTCAGCACGCCGAGCAGGAGTCCAGCCAGCGAGCGCGATCCTCTCATGGGGCGTCCTCCATCGGGTAAAAGCATCGCACACGGCCCAAACGCGGCGATGGGGTCCCCGGTTCCCGCTTACGTGTTGCCGGTCAGCTCGGTGCGTGCCAGCGCCGCGCCGGCGGCAAGCCCGGCGAGCTTCTGATTGCACATGTAGCGCGGCGACCAGCCGAAGCCGCAGTCGGGATTCAGGGTCAGCTTCTCGGCGGGACAGGCCTGGAGCACGCGACGGATGCGCTTGGCGACGGACTCCGCCGTCTCTTCCTGAAACCCCTTCACGTCGACCACGCCGGCGCCGAGCTCACGCCCGTCACCGTACTTCTTCCACAGGTCGACCTCGGACAGCTCGCGGCTGGCGAACTCCAGCACGAACTGGTCTGCGCGCGCCTTGAGCACGCCGGGAAAGTACGGCTCGTACGAGCGCGGAAAGCGCGAGCGTCCGAACCGGTTGCCGAAGCAGATGTGGAAGGCGAGCTTTGCCGTCACGCCGTCGGTGGCCAGGTTGAAGAGTCGCGCCATCTCCTCGCCCGACACGTTGCCGCGCGCCGGCTCGTCCAGCTGGATCAGCTCGGCGCCGGCGGCCGCGAGGCCCTTCAGTTCCGCGTTGATGACTTCGGCGAAGCGCTCGGCGACGTCGACCACACCTTTGTACGCGCTGCCAGGATGGATACGCGAGCCGAACGTCAGGGGTCCAGCGCACGTCGCCTTCAGCGCGCGCCGCGTGTTCGCGCGCAGGAACTGGAAGTCCTTGACGAGGCCGAAGCCCGTCGACGGCACCTCGATGCGACCGACGGCTTCGTAGCGCTGCTGCTGGTCGTAGCCCCACGGCCCGGCCTTTCGCCGCACCGGCAGCGGCGCGATGTTCTTGATGATGCGGTAATAGGTGTCGACGTAGCCGTCCGTGCGACGCACCTCACCGTCGGTGATGATGTCGATGCCCGCCGTCTCCATGTCGCGGATGGCGGTGTGGACCGCGTCGTCGAACATCTCTTCCATGTCGCCGGCGCCCATGTCACCGGCCTCGGCCGCCTTCACAGCGGTGAACCACCAGCCGGGCTTTCCATGGGATCCAACGACCGACGTCGGCAGCAGGGGCAGTGGGCTCATGGGCGTGATCATAAGGCCTGCCCGACGATGCGCGCCAGATCGGCGCGGCCGCGCACGTCCTGGGGCAAGCCCGCGAAGACGATCTCGCCGCGCTCGATGACGTAGAGTCGCGTGGCGTACACCGGCACGTGATGGATGTTGGACTCGGCGAGCACGATCGCAGGCCCGAGCCTCGCGATCGCGGCGATCGACGCGGCGAGCTGCGGAATGATCGCGGGCGACAGCCCCTCGAACGGCTCGTCGAGGAGCAGCAGCGTCGGGTCGAGCGCCAGCGCCCGCGCGATCGACAGCATCTTGCGCTCACCGCCGGAGAGCTGGGCGCCGCCGCGTCGCGCGGCGGCGCGCAGGCGCGGAAACACGTCGTACGCGCGCGCGAGACGCTCGGCGGCCGGCCGGCCGCCCGCGCGCGTCCATGTTGCGAGCTCGATGTTCTCCGCCACCGTGAGATCCCCGAACACGGCGCTCTCTTCGGGCGCATAGCCCACCCCGCGCGCCGCGACGGCGTGCGTGGGCAGGCCGACGATCGACGCGCCATCGACCGTGATCGCGCCCGCCGCCGGTCGCAGGTACCCCATGACCGTCCTCAGCGTCGTCGTCTTGCCGGCGCCGTTGCGGCCCACGAGACACACCAGCTCGCCGGGCGCCGCTTCGAGCGACACCTTGCGGAGGATGTGGCTGGCCTGGATGAACACGTCGACGTCGCGGAGCGCGAGCATTTTATCGGAGCGGGGTCATTGGAGCGGGGGTCCGCGAGCCCGGCTCGAGCCGTGGGTGGCCTGTGCTAGGCACGTCCCGGCTCCGTGCGCTCCCGCGCTGTCGCGATTCCGAGGACGGTCTCGACCACCGCGGCGTCGGCGCGGATCGTCGCCGGCGTCGCGTCGGCGAGCACCCGGCCCTGATGCAGGGCGATGATCCGATCCGAGTAGGCGAACACGATGTCCATGTCGTGCTCGACGAGCACGATCGCGCGAATGCCCATGCGCCTCGCCACACGCACGAGCGTCTCCATGATCGCGGTCTTGTCCGCGGTGCTCACGCCGCTGGTCGGCTCGTCCATCAGGATCACCTCGGGGTGCAGCGCGAAGGCGCTGGCGACGTCGAGCAGCTTCTTGTCGCCCTGCGGCAGCGTGCGCGCCGCACGGGTCAGCTTGTCGTCCAGCCCGAACAGCGCCGCGACCTCCTCCACCGCCGCGCGCACAGCGGTGTCCCGCGCGAGAGCGGCGAACGGGCGAGCGCTGCGGCCCAGCCGTGACAGCGTCGCGAGCGCCAGCGTGTCGGCCACGCTCAGCCCGGGGAAAATCGTCACGAGCTGAAACGACCGCGCCATCCCGAGCCGGGCCAGCCGCACCGGCCCGCTGCCGGCGACGTCGGCGTCCTTGAATCGCACGCGCCCGGACGACGGCCGCGTGAGTCCCGTCAGCACGTTCACCAGGGTGGTTTTGCCGGCACCGTTGGGCCCGATGATCGAGACGAACTCGCCCGGACCGACGCGCAGGCTGACCCCATCCAGCGCGCAGGTGTCGCCGTAGAACTTCCTCACATCGGTCGCGTCGAGCAGCGCGGGGGTCACGACGCAACCGTCCGGCGCGCGTCGAGCAGGCCCATGAGCCCGCGCGGGAAGAAGATCACGACCCCGGCGAGGATCGCGCCGAACACGAATCGCCAGTACGGCGTGAGCGACATCACGAAATCTTGTAAGAGGATGAACACGACGGCACCGAGCACGGGACCGAGGAAATGCTCGAATCCACCGAGCAGCAGCATGAACACGAGATTGCCGGAGTGCGTCCAGTACGCGAGCAGCGGATCGGCCAGGCCCGTCGGCACCACGAGCAGGACACCGCCGACGGCGCCGAAGATCGCGGCGACCACGAACGCCGCCAGGCGGTGGCGTGGCACGCTGACGCCGAGCGACTCGGCCTTGGCCGCGTTCTCGCGGATCCCGCGCAGGGACAAGCCGAACGGCGACGTCACGAGGCGGCGCATCACGAGCGCGGCCACGATGAGCACGCCGAGCGCGTAATAGTAGAAGGGGCCCGTCAGGAAGGCCACCGTGTCGAGGTGCTCGAGCGGCCGGCCGAGCAGTATCGGACGAAGCACCCGCATGCCTTCGTCGCCGCCGGTGAGCGCGTAGAACTTGTAGAGGAACGAGTAGAACAGCATGCCGAAGGCGAGCGTGAGCATGCCGAAATAGATCTTCACGTATCGCACGCAGAGCAGGCCGACGGGAACGGCGACGACGGTCGCGACCACCATGGCCGCGAGCAGGATGACTTCGAGGCTGCGGACGCCGAGCCGGCCGGTGAGCGTCGCCGCCGTGTAGCCGCCGAGCGCGACGAAGAGCGCGTGTCCGAACGACAGCAGGCCCGTCGAGCCGAGCAACAAGTTCAGGCCGAGCAGCGCGATGGCGTAGCCGAAGGCGGGCAGCATCAGCGTCGTCGTGTACGGGAACCCGGCCAGCGGCAGGCCGAGCAGCGCGACGGCGGCCGCCACGCCCAGCGCGCGGACGATCACGCGATCGCCCGCGCGAAGAGGCCGGTCGGTCGCAGGACGAGGACCGCGATGACGATGACGTAGATCGCGAGCATCTCGACCTCGGGCCAGGTGGCGATAGCGACGGCCTTCACCACGCCGACGATCAGGGCGCCCACGAAGGCGCCGCGCATGCTGCCCAGACCCCCGATGACGACGACCGCGAACGCCTCGACGATCAGCTCGATCCCCATCTCGTTGACGGCGGCCGTCGCCGGGATCACCAGCGCGCCGCCGACCGTGCCGAGCGCCATGCCCAGCGTGAACACGCGCGCATAGACACGCGTCATGTCGATCGCCATCGCCTCCGCCATCTCGCGGTTCTCGGCGGTGGCGCGTAGGACGCGGCCGAAGCGCGTGCGAGAGAGAAACCAGCCCATGCCGGCCGCGATGGCCGCGCCGCAGGCGATGACGACGAGATTGTACGTGGGCACGGTGAGGCCGCCGACGCGTAGTCGGCCATAGGTGAGATAGACGTTGCCGAGCTGGTGCGGGGCCGTGCCCCAGAAAAATCGGATGACGTCCTCGAACATCAACACGAGCGCGAACGTGAGCAGCAGCTGGAACGACTCGTCGCGATCGTAGATGGGCCGCAGAAGGCGCTCGACGACGGGGCCGAGCAGCGCGAGGATCAGCCCGGCGCCGAGGAGGACGGGAAAGAACAGCGGCGCCGGCAGGCCGGCGCCCAGCGCCCATCGGACGGCCGACACGCCGGCGTACGCGCCCAGCGCGTAGAACGAGCCGCAGGCGAGGTTGAGGATCTTCTGGACTCCGAAGACGAGCTGCAGCCCCGCGGCGACGAGGAAGAGCACGGCGGCGTGGAAGACGCCGCCGAGCAGGATGCCGAGGAGCGTCAGACCTTCCAGCCGTTGATCCAGTCGTAGAGACCGACGCCGGACGGCTTCTGGATCTGCTTCGTGCTCATCGACTCGAGCGGATCGACGGTGACGAAGTCGTAGCGATTCCGGTGGGTCGTGAGGCCCTGGAAGAACGTGGCCTCCATGATGTGGTCCTCACGATAGCGACGCGGCCCGGACAGCGACTCGGCCTCGACGCCCTCGAGCGCCTGGATGATCGCGTCCTGCGACGGCCACCTGCCGCCGCCCGCCTTGGCCGCCCGCTCGACGGCTGCCTTGAGCGCCACCACGGTGAAGTAGCCGTGGTCGGACTCGTAGTTGGGCCACTCCTTGAATTTCTCTTGATGCCAGCGGGTGAACTCCTTCGCCAGGGCACTCGCCTTCGGATTCTCGAAGTAAAAGCAGTTGTAGCCGAGGATCGCGCCCTCGGGCGTGAAATCCTTCTTGAGCGACTCGTGGACGCCGCCGCCCGTGGTGAGCACGAATTTCGTCGATTTCGTCAGTCCCGCCGCGTGCGCCTGCTTCATGAAGATCGGCGTGTCGCCGGCCCAGAAGCACGAGAACACGAGGTCGGGCTTGGCCTGCGCCAGCGTGGCCACGTGCGAGGTGAAATCCGTCGCGCCGAGCTTGGGCCACAGCTCGCTGACCACCTGCAGCTCGATCCCGTGCTTCTTCATGATCGCCAGGAAGGCCGCCCAGTTGTCGCGCCCGTACGAGTAGTCGGGATTGATCCCGGCGACGGTCTTGAACTTGCCCTTCCAGTGCCGCGCCGTCAGGAGCGACGCCATCACCGCCTCGCACTCGTTGTCGGTGGAGCGGAACGAGTACTTCGGCTTCGGCATCGACTCCTCGACGCCCTTCTGCGTCGTGGCGTCCCACGCGAGCCAGATCGTCTTCATTTCCTCCGCGGCGGGTCCGAGCGCCAGACCGACGCCGGTGGAGATGGCGCCGCTGACCGCGTCGACCTTGTCCGAGAGCGCGAGCTTGCGGAAGCGCTCGACGGTGTCTTTCGGGCTCGACTCCTCCTCGACGATCAGCTCCAGCTTGCGGCCCAGGATGCCGCCGGCCGCATTGATGCGGTCGGTGGCGAACTGCACCCCGCGGAGCCCCGACTCGCCGACGGGCGCGAGCACGCCGGCCTTGGCGGCCAGGATGCCGAGGCGGACGGGACCGCTCTGCGCTCGGGCGGGTGCTGCGTCCAGTGGCAGCGCCGTGGCGACAACGCCCGCACCGGAGAGCTTCAAAAATCGTCGACGAGTCAAGCGCATGCGGGTCCTCCTTGCCGGCCCGACGGCCTCGTCGGGGGGCGGCCATTGTAGCCCGCTCGCGCGCGGAGGTGCTATAGTCGGCGCGTCGTACTTCACGCGTCAGCCTGGAGGGGCATCGTGTACGTCCGGTTCTGGGGGACTCGTGGGTCGATCGCCGCGCCCGGAGAACGCACGGCGCGCTTCGGCGGCAACACCTCGTGTACGGAGCTGCGCACCCCGGACGGCACCGTCATCGTGCTCGATTGCGGCACCGGGGCGCGCGAGCTGGGGCTGCACCTCACCCAGACGCTCAAGCCGCCGATCCACCTCCACCTCTTCATCGGCCACACGCACTGGGATCACATCCAGGGGTTTCCCTTCTTCGTCCCCGCCTTCATTCCGGGCGTCGAGCTGAACGTCTACGCGCCGCTGGGCTTTCAGCAGAGTCTCGAAGAAGCGATGGCGGGGCAGATGGAGTACTCGTATTTCCCCGTGAAGCTGCGGGATCTTCGCTCGCGCATCCATTTCACCGAGCTCGAGGAGGGTTTCTTCCGCGTCAGCGACGTGCTCGTGGAGACGCAGTATCTGAACCACACGGCGCCGACGATCGCGTATCGCATCACCGGCGGCGGCACCACCATCGCCTACGTCACCGATCACGAGCCGTTCTGGAAGATCGAGGACGGGATGCTGCATCATCCCGGCGACCAGCGTCACGTCGCCTTCATGCGCGGCGCCGATCTCGTCATCCACGACGCGCAGTACTCCGAGGACGAGTATCGACAGCGCGTGGGCTGGGGCCACTCGACGATCGACTACGCGGTGGACGTGGCGATGGCGGCGGGCGCGCGCCGCGTGGCGCTCTTTCATCACGATCCGACGCACGACGACGTGACGCTCGCGCGTCTGGAGGCCGCCGCCAGGGAGCGCGCGCGGTCGGCCGGCTCGACGATCGAGGTGTTCGCCGCGCGCGAGGGGATGGAGCTCACGCTCATCGGCGACGGCGGCGCGGGGCCGGTGTCCGACGTCTCCGCGCTGCGCCGTCGGCTCATCGCGGGCGCGCGCGTGCTCGTCGTCACCTCCGACGATACGCAGGTGATGGCGGTGGAGGACGTCCTCGCGGAGGACGGCATGGTCGCGCTGCCCCTGCCCGACATGCACGCGGCGCTCACGCGGGGCACCGAGCACATGCCGGATCTCGCCATCGTCGACGCCGATCTTCCCGGAGCGGACGGTGTCGACCTGATCCCCGAGTTTCGTCGGAGAATGAATCGCCCGAACTTTCCGATTCTGCTGCTCGCCGACCGGCCCGACGGCGCGGGCGACCGCGCGCAGAGCGGCGCCACCGACTACCTCGCCAAGCCATACAGCCCGCCGATGCTCCGCGCCCGGGTGCGCGCGTGGCTCGCGCGCACGGTGAGCTCCTTCGATGGCCACGCGACGGCGCCGCCCGCCGCGCCGGCGGCGCCGACCCAGGACGACCGCGCCACGACGCAGACGCTCCTGGCGAGCATCCTCGCCTCCGTGCCGCTGTTCAGGAAGTGCGTGCCGGAGCAGCTGAGCATCCTGGTGCAGCACGCCACCGAGCAGGTCTATCCGTCGGGTCACGTCATCACGCGCCAGGGCGAGGCCTCGGACAACCTTTGGGTGCTTCTCTCGGGTCGGGTGCGTGTCGTGGAGGCCACCGCCGACGGGCACGCGGAGATGCTGCTGGGCGAGCTCGGCCGCGCCGAGATCTTCGGCGAGCTCGGAATCCTCCGCGATCAGCCACGCTCGGCCACCGTGATCGCGGTCGACCGAACGCACTGCCTGGTGCTGCGCCAGCGCGACTTCATGACGGTGCTGCAGGACTCCCCCGAGCTGTCGAACGCGCTGCTGCGCATCGTCGCCGGGCGCCTCTACGACGCCGACCGCAAGCTCGCGCGCTACTCGCCCGATCCGCTCACGGGCCTGGCGAGCCGCCGCGCCTTCCACGAGCAGTACCGCCGGCTCGCCGTCGGCGCCCGACGGCGGAAGAACGGACTGCTGCTGCTCGCCCTCGACGTGCTCGAGCTGAAGGCCGTGAACGACCGCTTCGGCTACGCGCTGGGGGACGAGGTGCTGCGAACGGTGGCGGATGCGCTCGTGGAGTCGACACGGACCACCGACGTGATCGCGCGCTACGGGGGCGACGAGTTCGCGGTGCTGCTGCTCGACGCCATGCCGAAGGACGTCGAGATCGTCACCGCGCGCGTGCGCGACCGGCTCAGCGCGCTCGGCCTGCAGCGGCGCCTGCCCGTTTCCGTCGAATGCTCCATCGGCATCGCGTGGAGCCAGTCTCCGCCCGAGACGGCCGAGGAGTTCCTGCGTGACGCCGACCGGGACATGCAGGAAAAGCGGGCGGCGCGCGACGAGTAGCTGATTAGCGCGCGACGAGTAGCTGATCAGGCGCGTCGCCGTCGCTCGACGAACGCGCGAATCCGCTCGCGCGCCGCGGCGCCGGTCCTGAGCGCAGCCCCGTACGCCGCGGGGTCGCCTCCGGGCGTTCCGCTGCGAATGGCCGCGACGATCTCCTTGGTCGCGGCCAGCCCCTCGCGCGGCGACTTCGCGATCTCCGTCGCCCACGCCGTCGCCGCGTCGGCGAGCGTCGGCGGCGCCACCACGCGGTTCACGAGGCCGATGCGCAGCGCCTCGGTCGCGTGCAGCGTTCGTCCCGTCAGCAGCAGATCACGGCCGTGCCCGCCGCCCAGCACGTCGAGCAGCCGCGCGATGCCGTAGGCGGGATTGAAGCCGAGCGTGACCTCCGGCAGGCCGAAGCGCGCGCGGTCGGAGGCGATCCTCAGATCCTGCGCGACGGCGAGCATGAGGCCGCCGCCCAGCGCGTGGCCATCGACGATGGCGATGGTGACCTGCGGCAGCGCGGCGAAGCGCTCCATGATCGCTGCCCACCGCCGGGCGAGCGCCTCGGCCTCGGCGCCCGTCACGTCGCCCATCTCGGTGATGTCGTTGCCCGCGCAGAACGCGCGCCCGCGGCCGGCGACGAGCAGCACGCGGGTGTCGTCCATCGCAGCGACGCGTGTGAGCGCCATCTCCAGCGCGTCGGCCAGCGGCCGATTCAGCGCGTTCAGGCTCTCGGGGCGGTTGAGGGTGAGGCGCGCGACGCCGTCGGCGACCGGCTCGAGCAGGACGAGATCGGTCACGATGGTCGCCGGCTCCGTCTCACCATCCACCCCGCGGCACCGAGCGCGACCGCGACCCCGCTGGCAACGCCCAGGGCCGCTGGCCAGAAGTTGGTGCGGAACACCGGCAGCTTCGAAAACACCGAGCGATGCGCGGACCGCGGCCGGGTACCGTCGAGAAGCCCGTCCACGATCACCATCGCCTCGCTCATCAGGACGTCGATCGTCGCGCGCGCGAACACCGGATGGGCGAGGGCCGGGTGACCGACGTACCCCTGGCCGCCGGCGCGCACCGCATAGTTGGGCACGACGCGCCGCGGCCAGGAATAGCGCGCCGGCGGCAGTGTCCGGTACGAGTCGTCCACGAGGTCCGGCCGCAGCAGCAACATGAGCGAGGTCTCCCACCAGCCGCCGTGCGCGTCCTCCGCGAACGCGCGTCGCTCGTCCCCGGTCAGCGGCCGACCGAGCGCCGCCTCGATCTTCGTCACGTAGCGCCCGCGCATGAACTCCCACGCCAGGTGGCCGGTGAACGACGCCATCGTGATGCCGTGCCGTCGCGAGATTCCCGCCGCCGCCTCCTCGAGCGCCGCGAGGTGACCCGGGCCGGCGTGACCATTCGCGATCAGGATGTAGCGAAAACCGGCACGGGCGAGCGCATCGCCGTAGTCCATCAGCGTGTCCCGTACCACGCGCTGCCGTACGGACACGGTGCCGACGCTGTCGAACGTGAAGGAGCCCAGGTGCAGCGTCGGGGCCAGGACCGCCGACCAGCCCGGCCGCGCGGCGACGAGACGCTCGGCGACCGCTTCGGCGAAGTGCCGCGCGGCGAACGCATCGACGCCGACGGGCAGGTGCGGGCCGTGCGTCTCGAGCGGACTGATGGTCAGCAACACCACCGTCCTGACGCGGTCGAGCGCATCCAGGGCCGGCGTGGACATTTCCTCCAGCCGATGAACGCTCAAAAGCTGCTCCCTTTGGTGGCGGCCAGCCACTCGGACTTGGCGCGCTCGAGCTCGCCGACGATCGCCTGGCGCTCGACCACCAGCCGCCGTGCGGCGGCCTCGTGCGTTGCCGCCAGCAGCGCGAACCGCAGCCGACTGCGGAATCGGCCGGCGCCCGCCACGTAACGATACGCGAGGAGCCCCGAGACCGGCAGCGAGATCGCGAAGAGCGCGGCCATCAGCCCGCCGGCGGCGCGGAACACGAGCCAGGTCTCGAGGCCGTAGAACACGGGGACCGCGACGATGCCCGCCAACAGTCGCACCGTGGCGTAATCGGTCTCCTTGCGCGCGATGTGTCGCGCGAGCCAGCGCGGCAGCAGATACGGCAGCAGATTGACGAGCGCGCCGTAGACGAAGACCGGGAAGCCGACGACGGCGTCCCAGGAGTACACGAGCCGCTGCCGCGTCGGCAGTCGCTCGAGACGGCCGCGCACGGTGTCGTCGCGAAGGTGGTACTGGGCGAGCAGCGCGCGATAGGTGCGGATGCGCTGCCAGATCGCTTCGACGCGCTCGGGCTCGCGCGACTTGAACCACGCGATCGCGTCCACGATGGAGCGCGAGAGTCGGACGAGATCGACGTCGCGAGGCCCGAGGCCGCGCGCTTCCATGACCTCGCGGGCCAGCACGTCGCGGTAGAGCGCCTCGATCGACTGCAGCAGGCGCGCGTCGTCGATGCGCTCGACGTTGACGACCTCCGCCTCCATGGCGCCCTGAAGATGGCGCGTCAGCGCATCGACGGCCTTCACGGGATCCTCGCGATACGCATCGGCATAGGCATGTAGCGGCAGCGCCGCGCCGAACGAGACGAGCACGCGCGCGCGAAACGACTTGCGCGCCTCGAAGGTGAGGCCGACGGGCAACATCGTGAGCGTGCGCGGGTGCACCGCCTCCCACGCGAGCGCGATGCGCGCGGCGCCCGTCTTGATCCGCTGCACGCGCGCCTCTGCGTGGGTGGTGCCCTCGGGGTAGATCGCGATGAGAGCGCCGCGCTCGAACGCCGCGGCGCAGGCCGCGAACGTATCCGTATTCCGGTCCATCTTGTCCGGATCGTCCTGCTTGCGCCACACGGGGATGGCGCCGGCAGCGTGGAGGAAGCGCGCCACGAGCGCATTGCGGAAGAGGGCGGCCGTGGCGAGGTAGTGAACCTTGCGCGGCACGGCCGCGCCCACCACCAGCGAGTCGATGAAGTTGTTGGGATGGTTGATGCACAGCAGCACCGGTCCGTCGTGGGGGACGCGGTCGGGGTGCCGCACGTCGACCGATTTGAAGAAGAACCAGAGCCAGAAGCGCGCCACCGCGCGCACGCCGCGGTAGAAGCGGTCCATTCGCTCCCGGGTGCTCAGGCGCCGCTCGCGGCGAAGCGTCGAAGCAGCGACTCGAAGTCGTCGACGGGCAGCATCTCCGCCCACTCGACCGCTTCCGACTCGGCGCCGTAGGCCTCGCGCATGAAATCAACCGCCTCACGCTTCGTTTCGAAGCGGCGCCACACGTGACCCGCGCCGCCGCCCGGCCGCCGCAGGTGAAAGATCGGATCGGCAGGAGACTTCGGCTCGTAGGACACGCGCTCGCCGAAGCGGTCGAGCGTGATCCACGCGGCGGCGATGCCCTGCATGGAGAGCACACGCGCCCGCAGCGATTCCTCGCGCGGCAGCGACTCGACGTCGCACAGCCGCGGCCCGTAGAACACCGGCACCGCGTCGTCGGGCACCGAGAGGCGGATCCGCATCGGTGTGTCGCCGGCCTCGTCGAGGAGGCGGCGCGAGTCTTCGCCGACCCAGAACGCGCCGCCGCCGCCGCGATCCGCCCACGCCTCGACGACGGAGCCCTTTGACACGCGCGCCCGGCGTCGGACCATCTCCTCACCGTCGGGCATGAAATGCAGGCGCCCCATCGCCTCAGGCGGCGTCGGTCATGGGACCCGGACGAATCCTTCCATCAGCCGCCGCGCTGTGCGGTACACCGTGACGCGCTCGGCCCACGGCGCGTCATCGCGGCTCGTGACCGCGGCGTCGAGCGGCAACACGCCCGAGGCATGGCCGAGCCGGACGTCGCGCTCGGCCTGTGTCGCCACCTCGTGGACGAGCGTCCCTTCGATGCGGGCGGCGACGGCGAGGCACATCGCCGAGGTCAACGGAAACGCGCGATGACAGTTGCCCATCGAGATGGCGCGCGCCAGGACGTCGTACTGACCGGCGCCGTGGCGGAGGCCATCGAGCGCAACGTAATCCATCGGCGCCGCGACGAACGCGATCTTCGGCGCCGAGGCGCTGGGGGGAAGACCCATGCGCATCGCGGCTTCCACCCGGATCTTCTCCAGGCGCGCCATGACGTCGGCATGGGCGTCGACGGCCTGCGGCGTCTCCGCGGCCGTGAGGCCGACGTCCCGCGCGCGCACGAACACGAGCGGATTCGTGGCGTCCACGCACGACGCCTCGACGCCGGCGATGACGTCGCGCGCCCTCCCCGTGGGCAGGAGCCGGCCGGTGCCGGCGCCGCCGGGATCGATGAAGTCGAGCGCGATGCGGGCGCCGCGACCGGCCACGCCGGCCAGCTCGAAATCGCCCTCGACCGCGGCCTCGCCGTCGCGGACCGGCACGTGCGCGAGGATCAGCTTGTTGGTGTTGGTGTTGTGGATGCGCACCAGCGTCTCGCCGTCGCGCGCGCGCACGAGCCCTTCGTCGATCGCGAAGGGGCCGATGGCGGACGAGCAGTTTCCGCAGTTGCCGTCGTACTCGACGACCGGCGACTTCACGTCCACCTGGGCGAACGTGTAGTCCACGTCGGCGTCGGCGTGCGTGGGCGCGCCGACGATGCACGCCTTGGACAGCGAGGAAATGCCCCCACCGAGCCCGTTGAGCTGGCGACCGTAGGGATCCGGGCTGCCGAGCGCGGCCAGCAGGATTCGGTCGCGGCCCGCGCCGGCCGGCGGCAGGTCATCGGCGCGGAAGACGAGACAGCGGCTCGTGCCGCCGCGCATGTAGACGGCGCGGATCTTCTTCTGGCTCACGCCCGCGCCTTCGTCCGGGCGAGCAACCCCCCCGCCAATACGATGTCGCGCTCGCGGGGCGTCAGCACGCAGGACGCCGTGAACGCCGCGCCCGTGCGCGTGTTCACCACCCGGACGCGCGCGCCCGCGGCGAGCGACGCGCGGAGGTCGTCGAGCCGCAACCGGTCGTCGCGCTCGATGGCGTCGTACGCGGCGGCATTGTCGAACGTCAGCGGCACGACGCCCCAGTTGATGAGGTTGGCCCGGTGGATCCGGGCGAACGATTTCACGATGACCGCGCGCACGCCGAGGAACATGGGCGCGATGGCCGCGACCTCGCGCGACGAGCCCTGCCCGTAGATCTCGCCGCCGACGACGATGCTGCGCCCGGCAGTCCTGGCGCGCGCCACGAACTCGGGGTCGACGTACTTGAACGAGAACTCGGCGATCGCGGGGACGTTGGAGCGGAACATGAGCGCCGCCGAGCCGGCCGGAGAGATGTCGTCCGTGGAGACCTTGTCGCCGAGCTTGAGCAGCACGGGGGCCTCGAGAGATTCGGGCACCGGCTCGCCGAGCGGCACCGGCTTGATGTTCGGGCCACGCACGATCTCGCCGCCGCCGTCGGGGGCGACGAAGCCGACGTCGGAGGCCGCAAACCGCTCGGGCAGCTTCACCGGGGCCTCGACGCCGAGCGAGCGCGGGTCGGTGATGACGCCGGTGATCGCCGACGCGGCCGCGACGAGCGACGAGCAGAGATAGACCGAATCATCCTTGACGCCGCTGCGTCCGGCGAAGTTGCGGTTGAACGCGCGCAGGCTCTTGCTGCCGGCGGCCGGCACGTGGCCGAGGCCGGCGCACGAGCCGCACGACGGCTCGGAGACGAGCACGCCGGCCGCGAGCAGGTCGGCCAGCAGCCCCTCGCGCGCCATCGTCTCGAGGATGCGGTGGCTGCCGGGGAAGAGCACGAACGACAGCGAGGGATGCACGCGCTGCCCGCGGATCACGTTCGTCACCGACGCCATGTCGTGCCACGAGCCGTTCGTGCACGAGCCCACCGCCACCTGCTCGATCGGCGTGCCGGCGACCTCTTCGACGGGCACCACCTTGTCGGGTGAGCTCGGCAGGGCGACGAGCGGCGTGACCGCGGAGAGGTCGAGCTCGATCTGCGCGTCGTACTCCGCGTCGTCATCCGCCGCCATCGGCCGCCAGTCGCTGCCGCGTCCCAGACGCGTGAGGAATGAGCGCGTCACCTCGTCGCTGGGAAAGATGCTGGTCGTCAGCGTCAACTCCGCGCCCATGTTGGCGATGGTCATCCGCTGCGCGGCGAGAAGATTCTTCACACCGGGGCCGGCGTACTCGAAGATCTTGCCGAGGCCACCGCGGACGGAGTAGCGGCGCAGCAGCTCGAGGATCACGTCCTTCGCGGTGACCCACGGCTGCAGCGCGCCGGTCAGCCACACGCGCGTGACCGCGGGCATCGTCAGGAAGTACGGGCCGCCGCCCATGGCCACGGCGACGTCGAGGCCCCCGGCGCCGATGGCGAGCATGCCGGCGGCGCCGCAGAGCGGCGTATGGCTGTCGCTGCCGAGCAGCATCTGGCCGGGGACCGAGAAGGTCTCCATGTGGACCTGGTGGCAGATTCCGTTGCCCGGCTTGCTGAAGACCGCGCCGTACTTCCGCGACGCCGTCTGCATGTAACGATGGTCGTCCGAGTTGCGCGAGTCGCTCTGGAACACCTGGTGGTCGATGTACGTGACGACGCGCTCGGGGACGACGCGCGGAAAGCCCATCGCCTCGAACTGGAGCCACGACTGGATCCCGTTGGTGTCGGTCAGCAAGATCTGTTCGGCGCGTATGGCGATCTCCTCGCCGGCGACCGCTTTGCCGGCGACGAGGTGCGATTCGATCAGCTTGCGGGTGAGACTTTTTGCCACGTTATCGGCTTCTGATGTCGACGAACGCGCGGCGGGCGGGACCGACGTACTCGGCGCGCGGGCGGATCAGACGGTTGTCGTCGTGCTGCTCGACGATGTTGGCGCACCAGCCCGCGATGCGACCGGCCGCGATGACGGGCGTGAAGAGATCGACCGGAATGCCCAGCGAGTAAAAGAGCGGCGCGGAGTAGAAGTCGACGTTCGGGATGAGCCCCTTCGCTCGGCTGATCCGCTCGTGCAGCTTCACGGCCATCTCGTACCACTTGAACTGACCGGACTCCCGGCACGCCTGCTCGGCCATGCCCTTGAGGATCGCCGCGCGGGGATCGCCGGCCTTGTAGACGCGGTGGCCCATGCCCATGAAGCGCCGCTTTTCGGCGAGCGATTTCTCGGTGAACGCGTCGACCTCGGCGACCTCGCCGATCTCCATCAGCGTGCGCATCACCGCCTCGCCGGCGCCGCCGTGCAGCGGTCCCTTCAGCGCGCCGACGCCGCCCGCCACGGCCGAGTGCATATCGGACTGCGTGGAGACGATCGTGCGCGTGGTGAACGTGGACGCATTCAGCTCGTGCTCGGCGTACAGTGTGAGGCTCGCGTCGAAGGCCTTGATCGCGGCGGCCCCGGGGCGCTGGCCGGTGAGCATATAAAGGAAGTTCGCGGCGTGGCCGAGGCCCGCGGCCGGCGGAACCGGCTCCTGTCCGTTGCGCACGCGATGGTGCGCGCAGATGGCGGTGGCGATTTGGCTGGTCAGACGGATCGCCTTGCGCACGTTCGCGGCGTGGGAGTTGTCGGTCGTGTCGGGATCCGACATTCCGAGCATCGCGACCGACGCCTGCAGCACCCGCATCGGATCGGTGGCCTTCGGCATCAGCTTGAATGCGGCAATCAGCTCGCGCGGAATCTCCCGCGCGGCGGTGAGGGCCACCGTCAGACCATCCAGCTGCGCGGCCTTCGGCAGCTCGCCATACAGGAGCAGATAGGTGACCTCTTCGAACGTGGCCTTGCGCGCGAGCTCATCGATGTCGTAGCCGACGTAGGCGAGGCGTCCGTTCTTGCCGTCGAGATCGCAAAGTCGTGTTTCGGCGGCGACGACGCCTTCGAGTCCTCGGATCAGCGCGCTGTCTTCCTTCGTCATGGCCGGCCCCTTCGCGGTCGCGAATTAGGCCTCGACGGTATACCGCGGAACGGGGCCGCCGCAAGCGACGAGCGATCGTAGTGCGAGCCGCAGGACGTCGCGGGGCTGGGGTCCCGCCGTCCGAGGCGAGCCTGAACAACAAGACCGAGCCGGAGGACGTCGCGGGGCTGGGGTCCCGCCGTCCGAGGCGAGCCTGAACAACAAGACCGAGCCGGAGGACGTCGCGGGGCTGGGGTCCCGCCGTCCGAGGCGAGCTCATAAAAAGAAGGGGGAACTAGCGTCGCTTGCGGTCGGGGCTCTCGGCGTCCGTCTTGCCGGGTCGATCGGCGTGCGTGTCATCGGGCGCGAAACACGTCCCCGAGGTCGGCATTCGGCCGCAGTCGCGACGGGCGGCGGCCGCGGCGGCACCCTGCAGCCGACTCGCGCGCGCGAGGCACTCCGCCTGGGGATTGCATTTGTAGGGCTTACCGTTGCGAGCGTCACGACCGGCGGCGTAGGCGAGGGGCGGGGCGATCACGACGAGGGCCAGAGCCACAACAGTCAATACGACTCTCATGCGGTCATTTTCTCTGAACGCTGTGACGCCTGTCGAGTTATCGATATTCAACCGTCGTGGACGCTAGCTCGGCCTGCGAACACCGAAAACAGGGAACACGATCTCGGCGAACGCGTGCAGCGCGTCCCAGTCGTACGGCCCTTCGCGAAAGGCGATGTTCACGCGCGCGCAGCCGGCATCGCGGAAGCGTGTGAGCATCGCCAGCGTCTCCTTCGGCGTGCCACGCAGGAAGCCGTCACGCGGGTCCTTGCCGAAGTGCGACTGGAAGACCTGCTCGCCGCGCGCGGCGCCCTTGGCGTCGGCGCCGAGATAGAACCCGAGATTCACGGTCCGCGCGATCGTCTTCGGGTCACGGGCCTCCGTCTCGCACCAGCGATCGAGCACCTGTACCTTGGCGATCCACTCGTCGGGCCCGATGTAGGGCGCGTTCCAGCCGTCGGCGTACTTCGCCGCCGCGCGCAGCGTGCGCTTCTCGCCCCGGCCGCCGATCCAGATGGGTACGCGCGGCTGCAGCGGCTTGGGATTGTTCGGCGCGTTCTCCAGCCGGAAGTGCTTGCCCGAGAAGTTGGAGCGCCGCGACTCGGTGTCGAAGAGCATGCGCATGATCTGCGCGTACTCCTCGAGCATGTCCTCGCGCACACCGATGCGTGGCCAGTCGTAGCCGTATGCCTTCGCTTCGACCTCGTGCCAGCCGGCGCCGAGCCCGCAGTCCACTCGACCGTGCGAGAGATGGTCGATCGTCGTGAGCGACTTCGCGTGCAGCCCGGGATTCCGATACGCGACGCAGTACACGAGGGCGCCGAGCCGCACACGCTTCGTCTCCACCGCCGCCGCCGTCAGCGTGCTGATCGCCTCGAAGCAGTCGATCTCACCGCCGCGCGGCGGCGACTCCTGGAAGTGATCGGAGACCGAGAACCAGTCGAAGCCCGCGCTGTCGGCGAACTTCCAGAGCCGGCGCATCTCCTCGAGCGGCCCGCCCATGTGGCCGATATGGATGCCGAAGCTCATCGCCATGGTCGGACCCTAGTTGAACGAGGGATCGATGCGCACGTCGATGAGTGCGGGGGCGCCGCTCGCGAGCGCCCGGCCGACGGCCGGGCCGACGTCGGCGGACTTCTCCACGCGCTCGCCGGCGACGCCGAGCGACTTCGCCAGGCCGACGTAGTCGATCGCGGGATCGACGAGGTCCATCGCCACGTACTTGTCGTCCTCGGCGGAGAAGCCCTTGAGCGCCTTCGTGCGCTCCTTGAGGATCCGGTACGACGCATTGTTGAAGATGACGTAGACCACGGCGAGTGACTCATGCGCCGCGGTCCACAGCGCCTGCGCCGTGTACAGCGCGCTGCCATCGCCGACCAGCGCGACCACCGGACGCTTCGGCAGCGCGAGCTTCACGCCGAGCGCCGCCGGCAGCCCCCACCCGATGCCGCCGCCGCGCAGGCTGAAGAACGATTTGGCATCGGCGCAGCGGAAGAAATTGCGGATACCGGCCGACGACGAAATCGCCTCGTCGACGATGACGACGTCGTCGGGCACGACCTGCGACACCGCATGCACGAGTGCCAGCGGCCCCATCGGCGACTTCTGGGCCTCGTCGGTCGCGCGCCGCGCGAGATCGTCGCGCTCGCGGCTGTGCTTGGCGGTCAACGTTTCGCGCCGCTTGCCCGCGTCTTTGTGCCCGGTGTTGCCGGCGTGACGGCGCACGGCCTCGCACAGCTCCGGCAGCGACGCCTTCGGATCGCCCTGGATCGCAACCGCCGCCGGATAGTTCTTGCCGAGCTCCCACGGGTCGACGTCCAGATGCACCACGTCGAGACCGGGCGGCATCGGATCCACGTCCGATGGAAGCGAGAGCGTGAAGAGATCGCCGCCGACGGAGAACAGCAGGTCGTGCCGCATCAGCAGGCCCTTGATGCCGGGCCCCAGGCGCGGCATCGAGCCGGCGTAGAGCGGATGCGTGAACGGGAAGCTGCAGGTCGACGACACGCCCTCCAGCATGACAGGCGCGCCGAGCAGCTCCGCCAGCTCGACCAGCTCGGCGAGCGCGTCGCTGTGAGCGACGGCGTCGCCCGCGACGATCAGCGGCGCGTTGGCGGCGACGAGCTTCTTCGCGGCGGCGTCGATGGCCGTACGATCGCCGACCAGTCGGGGCGCCACGCGCGTCGACGCCAGGAGATCGAGGCTGTCGCGCTCGGCGTTGAGGACGTCGACGGGGAGCGAGAGAAAGACCGGACCACTCGGCTGTGCGAGCGCCGTCTTCACCGCGCGGCGCACGATGCGCGGCAGATCCTCGAGCCGGCGCGCCTCCGTCGACCACTTCACGAACGGCGTGGCGACGGGCGGCAGATCGGACCAGAGGATCGGCTCCGTCACCGTGAAGCACTGGTCGTGCTGGCCGGCCGTGAGCAGAAGCGGCGAGTGGGCCTTGTAGGCGTCGTAGAGCATGCCCATCGCATTGCCAAGGCCCGGCGAGACGTGCACGTTCACGGCGGCCAGCCCGCCGTGCGCCTGCGCGTAGGCGTCGGCCATCGAGATGGCCACCGCCTCCTGCAGCGCGAGCACGTAGCGGATGCCCGGCTCGCGCGCGAGCCCATCCATGAGCGGGAGCTCGGTGGTGCCGGGGTTGCCGAACATGACCGAGACGCCTTCGCTCTTGAGGATCTGCAGAAACGCTTGCTTGCCGGATATGTATGCCATGGCGGAGGGGATGATAAACCCCGTCGCCGGTTGATTCCAACCCGCGCGCCTGCGATGCTTCGCCCGTGCCCGACCCGCCGCTGCTCCTCGCCGCACGCCGCAAGCCGACATCGTTCACGCCGGTGTGGCTGATGCGTCAGGCCGGACGGTATCTGCCCGAGTATCGATCGCTGCGCGCCCGTCACGGGTTCCTCGAGCTGTGCAAAACGCCGCAGGTGGCGGCCGAGGTGACGCTGCAGCCGATCGAGCGGCTCGGCGTCGACGCGGCGATTCTCTTCGCCGACATCCTGCTGATCGTGGAGCCGCTCGGTGTCGGTCTCGAATTCGCGAAGGGAGAGGGCCCGGTGATCCGCCGTCCCGTGCGCAGCGAGGCCGACGTCGCGAGGCTGCCCACCGTCGACGTCGCGAGCGCGGTCGGGTTCGTGTTCGAAACGGTGCGTCTCGTCACGCGCACGCTGCCGGCGCGCGTGCCGCTCATCGGCTTCGCGGGCGCGCCGTTCACCGTTGCCTCCTACGTCGTCGAGGGCGGCGCCTCTCGCGACTATCTCGCCACCAAGCGACTCATGCGCGAGGCGCCGGGCGCGTGGCACCGACTGCTGACGATCCTGGCCGATGCGACCGCCGCGTACCTGAACGGTCAGATCGCCGCCGGCGCCGCCATCGTGCAGCTCTTCGACTCGTGGGTCGGCGCGCTGGCACCCGACGATTACCGCGAGTTCGTGTTGCCGCATACGCGGGCATTGATCGCCGCGCTCACGCCGCGCACGCCGGTGATCCACTTCGGGACCGGCACCGGCGGCCTGTTGCCGCTGCTGCGCGAGGCGGGCGGCGACGTGATCGGTCTCGACTGGCGCGTCGATCTCGACGCCGCCTGGCGTGCCGTCGGTGACGACGTCGGCGTGCAGGGCAACCTCGATCCGGTCGCGCTGCTGTCGCCGCCGAAGACGTTCGAAGCGTCGGTGCGCGCGATCCTGCGCCGCGCGGCCGGCCGGCCCGGACACATCTTCAACCTCGGCCACGGCGTGCTCGAGTCGACGCCCGTGGAGCACGTGAAGGCGCTCGTGGACATGGTCCACGACGTCTCCGCGCGGTGACCCATCGCGTGAGCGCGACAGGCGCCGTCGACTCGGTACTGCTGATCGCGTTCGGCGGCCCGACGGCTCCGTCCGAGATCCGCCCTTTCCTCGACAAGGTGACCCGCGGGCGCTCGATTCCGCGCGAGCGGCTGGACGAGGTCGTGCACCACTACGAGGCGATGCCCGGGGGGCGGTCGCCCCTCAACGCATTGACCGAGGCGCAGGCGGCGGGATTGCGCGCTCGCCTGGGTGGCTGTCCGCCGGTGTATGTCGGCATGCGCAACTGGCATCCATATCTCGACGAGACACTGACGGCGATGGCGCGGGACGGCCGCGGCTGCGCGCTCGGCGTGATCCTGTCGGCGTTCCGCTGTGAGGCCTCGTGGGATCGCTACATGGCCGACATCGCAGCGGCGCGCGCGCGCGTGGCGTCTTCGCCGACGATCGTTTATGCGCGGCCGTGGTTCGAGCATCGCCGCTTCATCGCGGCCGTGGCCGATCGAGTCAGGTCGGCGTTCGAGGACGTGCCGGACGGCGAGCGCGACCGCACACCGCTCGTCTTCACGGCGCACTCGATCCCGCGCGCCATGGCCGAGGCGTCTCCGTACGTCACGGATTTCGGCGTCGCCGCGGCGGCCGTCGCGGGGCGGCTCGGTCACGCGCGCTGGCTCCTCGCGTACCAGAGCCGCAGCGGCGCTCCGCGCGATCCGTGGCTCGAGCCCGATGTGAACGCAACGATCCGCGATCTCGCCAAGGCCGGCGAGCGGCGCGTCGTGCTGGCGCCGATCGGCTTCGTCGTCGACCACGTGGAGGTGCTCTACGACCTGGACATCGAGGCGCGCGACGTGGCCGCGCAGCACGGCGTCGTGTATCACCGCGCGGCGGCGGTCAACGACCATCCGGAGTTCATCGAGATGCTCGCCGATCTCGTCCGTGAGGGCGTGTGAACCTGGTCGTGGTCGGCGGCGGTGTCACGGCGCTCGCGGCCGCCCATCGCGCGACCGAGCTGGCGCGCGAGCGGGGCATTGACCTGGACGTGCGCCTCGTGGAGGCGCGCCACCGCCTCGGCGGCACGATCGCGACCGAGCGCGCCGACGGCTTTCTCGTCGAGGCGGGGCCCGACTCGTTCCTGTCCGAAAAGCCGTGGGCGCTCGCGCTGTGCCGCCGGCTCGGTGTCGAGCCGCAACTGGTCCGAACCGACGATCGCTTCCGCAAAGTCTTCGTCTGGTTCCGCGGGCGCCTGCATCCGCTGCCCGACGGTTTTCAGCTGCTCGCGCCGACGCGGCTGGCGCCGTTCGCGACGTCGCCGCTGTTCTCGTGGCGGGGCAAGGCGCGCATGGCCCTCGACCTCGTATTGCCCCGGGGCGGCGGTGCGCTCGGCGACGACGAAAGTCTCGGCGCCTTCGTGCGCCGCCGGCTCGGCAGGGAGGCGCTCGAGCGCGTCGCCCAGCCGCTCGTGGCGGGCATCTATACCGCCGATCCGGAGGAGCTCAGCGTGGCGGCGACGATGCCACGCTTCGTCGAGGTCGAGCGCCGTCACCGGTCCGTGATCGTGGGTCTGCGGCGCGGCGCCGCGCAGGCGCCGCTGCCGGGCACGAGCGGCGCCCGGTGGAGTCTCTTCGTCACGTTCGCCGACGGCATGCAAACGCTCGTCACCACGCTCGCCGAGCGTCTCCCCGACGGCGCCGTCGTCCTCGGCCAGCGCGTGTCGGCCATCGAGCGCGACGGCGCGCACTGGCGCGTGACGAGCGCCGAGGGCGCGCGCTTCGCTGCCGACCACGTCATCCTCGCGGCCGAGGCGCACGTGGCGGCCCGCCTGCTTCGCTACGTCGATCCTTCGCTGGCGACGCTCCTCGGCGAGATCGAGTACGCGGGCGCCGCGACGGTCTCGCTCGGCTTCCGCCGCGCTGACGTGCCGCACCCGCTCGACGGCTTCGGGTTCGTCGTGCCTCGCAGCGAGGGCAGAGCCGTCCTCGCCGCGACGTTCTCGAGCGTGAAGTATCCCGGCCGCGCCCCGGCCGGACACGTGCTGATCCGATGTTTCCTGGGCGGCGCGCTGAATGCGGCGGTCCTCGGCGACGACGATGCGGGCCTCGTCACGCGGGCGCGCCGCGAGCTGAGCGAGGCGCTGGGGGCCAGAGCCGAGCCCGTGCTGGTCCGCGTCGCGCGGTGGCCCGCGTCGATGCCGCAGTACCGCGTCGGCCATCTCGCCCGCGTCGACGCCATCGAGCGCCGCGCCGGGGCCTTGCCGGGTCTGCATCTGGCCGGCGGCGCCTATCGCGGTGTCGGCATCGCCGACTGCGTCCGCTCCGGGGAGGCCGCCGCGGAGGCGGTGTTCGGCTAAACGGCCCCGATCGCGCCCGCTTTCCGAAGCGCTTCGATCGTGTCCGCGTCGTAGCCGAGGAGCCCGCTCAGCACCTCGCGCGTGTGCTCGCCCGGCCGATACGGCGCCGGTCCCGCCGGCGCCGGCCGCCGCCCGTCGACCATGAACGGCACGCCGGTCACGCGAACGCCCGCGCGGGCGGGATGCGGCACGACGGGGAAGAACTCGCGCTCGGCCAGATGCGGATGCTCGATCACCTCCATCGGTGTGAGTACGGGCGCCGCCGGGATGCGCGCGGCGTTGCAGGCGTCGAGCGCGGCTTTCGCCGACGAAAACGTGTCGATCCATTCGACGATCAACGGGCGTAGCTCGGGCCAGTTCTGACGCCGCGCGAGCGGTGTCGCGAAGCGCGGATCGCGGGTGAGCTCCGGCCGTTGCATCGCGGTGATGAGCCGCTGCCAGAGATCGGGCGCGCCCACGCTTTGCACGGTGAACCACTCGCCGCCGATCTGATGGATGAACATGCCGGCGCGCGGTCCCGGATACTCGGCGGCGCCGTTCAGCATCGCGCCGTACGTGATGTCCTCGGCGGCCACCAGGCACTCGAGCATGGAGACGTCGAGATGCGCGCCGCGGCCGGTCCGCGCGCGCCGCCACAGCGCCGCGCAGATCGCGCCGAACGCGTGAGTGCCGGCCAGCACGTCGGCGGCCTGCAGATAGCTCACGCGCGGCTCGGCGTCGGCGTTGCGCTCGAGATGCATGAGCCCGGAGACCGCGCCGATGATGTGCGCGAACGCTTGCAGGGTGCGCCACGGACCCGTCTGTCCGAATCCCGAGATCGAGCAGTACACGAGATCGGGCTTCACCGCGGCGAGCGTGGCGTGATCGCAGCCGAGGCGTGCGACGACGCCGGGCACGAAGTTCTCCACCACGACGTCGCTCCGGCTAGCGAGATCGAGGATCACGGGGCGCGCCTCGGGGCGCGTGAGGTCGAGCGCGACGCTGCGCTTGCCGACGTTGATGCGTACGAAGTAGGTCGCCTGATCCTCGCGGCCGGGCTCGAGCTGCGCGTAGCCGCGCCGTGTATCGTCGCCCTCGCGTCGCTCGATCTTGATGACGTCCGCGCCGAGATCGGCGAGCAGGCGTGTGCAGTACGGACCGGCGAGCACGCGGGTGAGGTCGAGCACGATGAGGCCGGCCAGCGGACCGTCGACGGTGGTCACGGCCGACTAGTCTACACGCGGCGCGGACCTTTTCTTCGGCGATCGCGTCGAGTACTGTAGCGGCCGATGCCGACCGTTCCCGCCGCCGACCTCGAGCGTCTCAGCGCGGACATCTTCGCCGCGCGTGGCGTTCCGCGCGCGGATGCCGTGTGGATCGCCGCGCTGCTCGTGCGCGCGAATCTCCGCGGTCACGACTCGCACGGCGTCATCCGTGTGCCGCAGTACTGCGCCGCGCTCGCCGCCGGACATCTGAACGCGACGCCGAAGGTCGCGCTCGTCGTGGACACGCCGTCGATCGCGGTGCTCGACGGCGACTTCGGGTTCGGCCAGGTCGTCGCCCGCCGCGGCACCGAGCTCGCCGTCGAGCGTGGCCGCGCGCACGGGCTCTCGGCCGTTGCGCTGCGGCGCACGAGCCACGTCGGACGATTGGCCGACTACGCGGAGACGATCGCGCAGGCGGGGCTGATCGGCATGCTGTGGGCGAATGCCAGGGGCGGCCTCAACGTCGCGCCGTGGGGCGGCAGCGGCAAGCGGCTCGGCACCAACCCGCACGCGATCGCCATTCCGGGGCCCAACGGCAGCGTCGCGATGTCGCATGACTTCGCCTCGAGCGTCTGGGCCGAGGGCAAGCTGCGCGTGAAGTTCAACCGCGGTGAAACGGTGCCGCCCGGGATCATGCTGAACGGCCGCGGCGAGCCGTCGATGGATCCGAAGGAGTTTTACGGCGATCCGCCGGGCTCGCTGCTGACGGCCGGCGCGCACAAGGGCTATGGTCTCTCGCTCGCGATCGAGATCCTGGGCGGCATCCTGTCCGGCACCGGGGCGGCGAGCGGGGAGAAGGGCACGTTCGCCAACGGCACACTCATCGTCGCGCTCGATCCCGCGCGCTTCGTGTCGCCGGCAGACTTTCACGCACAGGTCGCGGCGCTCTTCGAGTGGGTGCGCGGCGCGCGGCCGTCGGCGGGCGCGTCCGAGATTCTCGTTCCCGGCGAGCCGGAAGCGCGCACCGAGCAGGCGCGGCGCGCCGCCGGCGTCGTCATCGACGACGAGACGTGGCGCCAGATCGCCGCATGCGCGCACGAGGCCGGGCTGCGTGCTTGAGGTCGTGACGATGAAGGAGATCGACGCGATCTTTGCGGTGACCGACAGCCTCGGCCTGCATCGAGAGTCGCTCGTGATCCCGCTCGGCCCCGTCACACCCGGCCGCGTGCGTCGCCTGCCGAATGGCAAGCTCGAGATCACGGTCGAGGCGGCACGGCCGCTCGACGAGTGGCTCGCCGAGCTCCCGTCATTGATCAACGCCGCCCGCTAGCGTCCGGTCTCCGGCGCGAGCTCGGCGTGCTGCCGCTCGCCGCCATCGTGTTCTTCAACGTCAGCGGCGGGCCCTACGGCATCGAGGACACCGTGCCATCGTTCGGGCCGGGGCTCACCCTCGTACTCCTGGTGCTCACGCCGTTGCTCTGGAGCCTGCCCGTCTCGCTCGCGATGTCCGAGCTGGCCTCGGCGATGCCGGACGAGGGCGGGTATGTGACGTGGACGACGCGGGCGTTCGGATCGTTCTGGGGCTTTCAGGTCGGCTGGTGGTCATGGCTCGACAGCTTCGTCGACGTCGCCGTCTATCCCGCCCTGTTCGTCGAATACCTGCGCCATTGGTATCCGGCGATGGCGCCGCTCGAGCGTTGGCTGCTGGCTCTCGCGTTCATCGCGGTGCTCACGACGCTGAATCTGCTGGGGGTGCGGCCGACCGGCCGTGCCGCCGTCGCGCTCGCGGCCGCTGCGCTGGCCCCGGTCGCGCTGCTCGTCGCGGTCGGCCTGACGCGCATCGCGGCGCCGCCGTGGGCACCGTTTGTTGTCGAAGGCCGCACGCTGGCGAGCGGCCTCGGGCTCGGTCTCGCCGTCGTGATGTGGAACTACGCAGGATGGGACACGCCGTCCACGGTGCTCGGCGAGACACGCGCGCCCGAGCGTGCGTTCCGTCGCGCGCTGCTGCTCGCGGTGCCCCTCGTCGCCGTGTCGTATGTGCTGCCGGTCGGCGTCGTCCTCGCAAGCGGCACCGCCGACTGGACGACGTGGACGACCGGTGCGCTGCCCGCGCTGGCGGCGCGCGTAGGCGGTGCGTGGCTCGGCCACGCCGTGGCCGGCGGCGCGGTGCTGAGCGCCGCCGGTCTCTTCATGGCTCTCCTGCTCACCAACTCACGGCTGCCCTACGTGCTGGCCCGCGACGGCGGACTGCCGCGCGCCTTCGCGGCGGTGCACCCGCGGTTCGGCACGCCGTGGCCCGCCGTATTGGTCTCGGCCGCGGCTTATGGGATATGCGCCGCGTTCTCATTCAAGGAGCTGATCGTTCTGAACGTCTGGCTCTACTCGCTGGCGCTGCTGGTGGAATTGGCGGCCTTCCTCGCCCTGCGCGCCACGGCGCCGCTGCTGCCGCGGCCCTGGCGCGTGCCGGGCGGCCGCGTCGGCGCGCTGGCGGTGACCGTACCGCCGGCGATCTTCGCGCTCGGAGCGATGGCCACGGCGGGATGGGGCAACACACTCGCGGGCGTCGCGGCGGCGGTCAGCGGTCCGCTCGTGTGGTGGCTCGCCCGCCGCGGAGGTTCTCGTCGATGACGTCCGCGAGGCTCGCGAGCGTCGGCAGCGAATAGACGTACGTCTTCCAGCCGAGCGCGACGTGGTCGGCACGCTCGCCGGGCGCCGCCGCAGCATAAACACGAACGTCGACGTTGGGACCGGCGCCCCAGCAGCCGCCCGCGCAGCCGTCACGGACTTGCACGCGCTCGGCGAGCCCGCGGGACGTCACGAGCGTCTGCAGCGCGGTCAGCACTCCCGCGGCATCGAACCGTGTGGCGCGGGCGCCGCGCTCGAGCGGCAGCACGACGACGCCGCGCTCGCGCGAGCACACGGTCACCACGAGCCTGCGTGCGGGTGTCATCGCCGCCGCGTCGCGAGCGACGCGGCGAGACGCACCGCCGCGTCCACCGGTTCGCCGCCGGACTCGCGCCAGTGCGCGCGCACGCCGGCACGGGCCAGCGCCTGACGGACCCCCGCCGCAAACCAGCGATCGTCCATCACGCTACCCGCGCCGCCGACGACGACGGGCGGCGGCAGGCGCAGCGCGCGCGCCACCGTCGCCGCCTGCGCTGCGAGATGGGCCTGCGCGGCTGCCACGATGCGACCGGCGCCGCGCTGGCCACGCCGGGCACGGGCCACGACCCGAGGCGCGAGCGCCGCGACGGCGCGAACGGCGTGCGGCGACGTCGCAAAGCGGCGGCGCGCGGCCTCACCGGCTGTCGCGCGCAGCCACTCTCGCCCGATCCAGAAAGCGGAGCCCTCGTCACCGAGGAGAGGGCCGAGCCCGCCGGCGCGCGCCCACCGTCCGCGCGCGTCGCGTCCGAGCGCGATGGACCCCGTGCCGGCCAGCACGAGGACGCCGCGCTCGGCGCCGAGCGTGGCGTGCCAAGCGGCCTCGACGTCGGCGATGACGTCCACACGCCGCGCCAGGCCCGCGATCCGCCGACGAAAAGCTCGACGCTCGCGCGGGAGCCAGACGCCGCGCGCGGCGACCACGAGCGCCTCTACACCGGAGCGCGTCCATCCGCGTCGACGCCAGAGGCTGTGCAAGAAAGTCGCTAGTTCCGGCACGGCGGTGACGGGGGTCTTGAGGCTAATGGGCCGGCGCGCCTCGGCCATCGCACGAACGCGAACCCACGTGCCTCCGGCATCCACGCCGACGATGAGCCCGGGAGATCGGAGTTGGCGCCGCAACATGGCCGACAGACGGACATTATCGTCGTCGCCGCTCAGGAGCGCGAGCGTCATCGGACCACCGCGACCCGGATGCCAGGGGTGGCACAGGGGATGCTCGGCTCTGCCGCCGGGAGCAACGGCCATGGGGAAAGCAGCGGTGGCGTGGCTGATGGTGGCGAGCGCGATAGCCGCGACATCGAGCCCGCGCATGGTCGTACAAACGGCCGTCTCGCGTGTCGTCGCGGTGTTGCAAGACGATTTCCAGGGCGCGCATCTCGACCGGCCGCGCGCCGAGATGCGACGCGCGGAGATCCGTCGGGTCGCCGCCGATTTCTTCGATTTCGAAGAGATGGCGCGTCGGACGCTGACGCGTCACTGGAATGCGCGCACTCCGGACGAGCGGGCAGAGTTCGTGCGCCTGTTCACGGATCTTCTGGAGGGCTCCTACATCGGCCGCATCGAGCAGTTCTCGGGCGAGCGGATCCTCTATCTGTCCGAGCGCGTGGATGGCCACTACGCCACCGTGCGCAGCCGGATCGTCACCCGGCGGCCATCGGAGATCGCCGTGGACTACCGGCTCCAGCTCCGTGACGGTCGCTGGCGCGCCTACGACGTGCTGCTCGACGGTGTGTCGTTCGTGTCGACGTTCCGCTCCGAATTCGAGCGCATCATCCAGCAGTCCACCTACGCCGGGCTCGTCGACAAGCTTCGCAAGCGCGCCGTGCATACGACCGCGGCGGAGAAGGCAACCGGCGGCATGTAGGTCGCGTATGATGCTGGAGTGCCGGCGCCCGCTTCTTCGCTGACCTGGCCCGACTACGCCGTTCTCCTCGTCTCGCTCGTCGTCCTCGTCGTCATCGGCGTCGCGTTCACGGGCCGCCAGCGCGACACCAGCGACTTCTTCCTCGCCCGGCGGCGTGTGCCGTGGTGGGCCGCCTGTCTGTCCTTCCTCGCGACCGAGATCAGCGCGGTCACCATCATCTCGGTGCCGGCCACCGCGTACAGCGAGAACTGGGAGTACGCGCAGTTCTTCGTCGGCTCCAGCCTCGCCAAGCTCGCGGTCGCGTTCTTGTTCATTCCGGCCTTCTATCGTCACGACGTCACGACGATCTACGAGTTCCTGCGAGACCGCTTCGGACGCGCCACCCAGGTCACCGGCTCGCTGTTTTTCTTCCTGACGCGACTCACGGGCTCCGGGGCGCGGCTGACCGCGACGGCGATCGCGGTGTCGCTGCTCGTCGGCTGGCGCATCGAGACCACGATCGTGGTGACGGTCGTGGTCTCCATCGCGTACATCGCCACCGGGGGCGTGTCGGCCATCGTATGGACCAACGTCTTCCAGGCGGTGATGTTCCTCGTCGCCGGCGCCGCCACGCTGGGCTTCGTCGTCTCGCAGGTCGACGGCGGTGTCGCCGCGATCGCACACCTCGCCGAGGCGGCTGGACGGCTGCGCATCGTCGACTGGGGGCCCGCGCCCGGCGCGCCGGATTTCTGGACGCGCCTCGGCAGCGATCCCAACATCGTCTGGGTCGCCGTCCTCAACGGCTTCATCGGCTCGATGGCCGCCTTCGGCACCGACCATGACCTCATGCAGCGGCTGCTGACGGTGGAGACGCGCCGGGAGAGTCAGCGCACGCTCGCCCTCACGCCGCTCGCCACACTGTTGACGCTGGCGATCTATCTCGCGCTCGGCGCCGCGCTATTTGCGTTTTACACGCAGCATGGGGCGCCGGGCATCGAGCGCAACGACGAGGTCCTGCCGTACTTCGTCGCGCACACGATGCCCGGCCTGCTGCGGGGGCTCATGCTGGCCGCGATCGTGCTGGCCTCGATCGACTCGCCGCTCGGCTCGCTGTCGGCGTCCTTCGTCACCGACATCTACCGCCCGCTCATCGCGCGCGGCCGCTCGGAAGCCCACTACCTGCGCGTGTCGCGCGCCTGCGTGATCCTGTTCGGGCTGATTCTCGGCGTCATCGCGTGGATGTTTCTCGGCTGGCGCCAGCAGATCCTCTGGCTCGTCTTCAAGATCGCGGGGGTGCCCTTCGGCTCGCTGCTCGGCGTGTTCCTGCTCGGACTGCTCTCGCGGCGACGCGTGGCCGACGCCGCGAATGTCGTCGCGATGATCGCGATGACGCTGATCAACCTGGCCTTGCTGCTGCTCTCCGAAACCGGGCGGATCAACTTTCCGTGGTCGTGGCTCGTGGTCGTCGGCACCGCGGGCACGATCGCGCTGGCACTCGCGCTGACCCCGATCCTGAGCCGAAATCGCGAATTACGGATAGGCGAGGCGCGCGACCACCGCGTCGAGCTGGCAGCGCCGCCAGCCGAACGCAGTGATCCCGAAGACACCCGGGCGTAGAAGCGCCGCGTCGTAGGGATCGCGAAGCAGGACGACCGCCAGACGGCGCGCGCGCGTCTGCATCGCGTCGAGCAGGGCGCGGTTGGACGGATAGAGGTGGGCGTCGTAGAGGAAAAGGACCGTGGCGTCGGCGGTTGCCGCCAGGGTCGCCGTATTCTCGATCTCCGCCGCCGAGGGCTCGATGCCCACCACGCGCGTATCCGGCGTGACGCCGGCGGGCGCAAACGCCGTGCGAACCCAGCCGACTTCGTCGCACACCTCGGGCTCGATCGTGATGCGTGCCGCCAGCTCCGAAAAGCGCGGGAACACGACGAGGACGCGCCCGTTGAGCGTGCGCGCGAACGCCTCGCGCCCAGGCGCCAGCTCCGTGACCGCACGACTGGCCATGGCCATCGCCAGCGGCGCACCGTCGCGCTCCGACGCCGGCGGTCCGCCCTCGGCGCGCGCGCGCCGCCGCTCGCGCAGGCCACGCACGCGGGCCGCCGCGGCCTCGAGGTCCGCGCGCGGGAGCTGCCCTGAGCGATACGCCTCGGTGAGCGCCGCGGCGGCCGCACGCTGCGCCGCTTCCGTGTGGCAGATCAGCAGCAGGTCGTGACCCGCCGCCGCCGCGCGGACAGAGGCGTCGCCGATGGAGCACGTCTCCGAGACGGCGCCCATCTCGAGGTCGTCCGAGACGATCACGCCGCGAAAGCCGAGCTCCCCGCGCAGATAGTCCTCGACGATTCGGCGCGAGAACGTGGCGGGCACTCCCGACGGATCGAGGCGCGGGTACACCGGATGCGACGTCATCACGCACTCGACGCCGGCGGCGATGGCCTCGAAAAACGGCACGAGATGCACTGCGCGCATCTCGTCCCAGTCGGATGTGATCGTCGGCAGCTTCAGGTGAGCGTCGAGCGGGGAGTGGCCCTTGCCGGGGAAGTGCTTGGGACACGCCGAGAGCCCGCCCTTGGTCATGCCGCGCAGACGCGCGACGCCGTAACTCGCGACGAGCTTGGGATCCTTCCCGTACGAGCGGATGCCGATGTTCGGGCTGTAGCGATCGGTCAGCACGTCGAGGCACGGTCCGAGATTGAGATCGACGCCGAGGCGCCGCAGCTCACGCGCCTCGATGAGCCCCTCCTTGTACGCGAACGTTTCCTCCCCCGCCGTGCCGACCGCGAGGTTGTCGGGAAAGATGGTCACGCCGCGGCCCAGCATCACGATGCGTCCGCCCTCGTGGTCGGTCGCCACGAGCAATCGCCGTCCGAGCGCGTTCTCGAGCCGCGAGAGCACGTCGAGCAATTGCGTCGGTCCATCGAAGTTGCGGCGATAGAGGATGAGGCCCGCGGCGCGGGTGTCTCGAAACACGCGGATGTCGTCGTCGTCGAGCGTCGCGCCCTTGAGACCGATCATCAGACGCTCGCCCACGAGGTCTTCGAGGCTGGTCACCACGTCATTCTAAGGTCAGGCCCGCCGGCCCACCGCCTAGAGAAGAAAAATGGGCCGAAAATAGGCACTCCTGCCACTCTGTCCAGCAAAACGTGGCCAACGGTCGGCCCGACGGCGTGCCAATACGGTATTTCGCGGGGCTCCGGGCGGGCAAGTCGCTGATTTCGAAAGGGAGTCCAGGACTCGCGAGTGTGTGGCACGGGTGCTGCTCTTTGCTCCGCCCCGGAGGGCCGCGCGTAGCTAGCCTTCGCCGCCACCAGGCGGTACTGACCGCGCGCGAGACCCCGGAGGCTGACATGGGCGAGGCATCTCACGTCGCGGCGATACTGCTGCTGTTCGGAGCGGCGACTGCGGACGCGCAGGTGGCGCCACCGCCGCAGGCGACGGGCGCCTACCAGAAGCTCTCGCCCGGCAACCAGAAGGTTGCGCGAGCGCTCTTCGAGGCGCAGACGGTTGCGATGACCACCACCACGACCAGCGCCGGCAAGCCATCGGTCCCATCGCCGGCGAGCACCCCGTCGTCGTCGAGCGCAAGCGGTCACAAGCCGCTGACCCTCGATCAGATCTCCTCGATGAAGCAGAACGGTACGGGCTGGGAGTACGTCTTCCGCCAGATGCGCGCGCAGGGTCTCCTCACGGAGCACAACATCGGCCAGGTAATGGCACGTCACAGCCAATCGCGGCCTCCGGGTGCGACGGTCGCCACGACCGGCGCGGTCGGCCCGTCGGCGGACAGCGCAGCCGAAAGCTACGGCCGCAGCGGCAACCTCAGATAGACTCCAAAGACAGACTCCAACCGCGGAGGATGACGATGAATCCGTGGAAGCTGACCTCGATTGGTATGGCCGTGGCTATCGTCTCCGCGCTCGTGACCGGCCTGGTCGTCGCCAATTGGACTGGCAGCGATCGAACCGCTCAGGAGCAGAAGGCGGCCGTTCAGGACCAGAAGGCCGCGGCTCAGGAACCGAAGACGCCGCACAAGGCGCAGGCGACGCAGACCCATGTGGCCAGCGCGCCGGGCGTTCCGAGCCAGAGCGCCATCGACGCCTGCAACAAGTACGCGGCGAGCGAGACCGGCTCGAAGGACAAGACGATGGAAGTCGTGAAGGACGGCGCCATCGGCGCGGTCGTCGGCGCGGCGGTCGGCGCGGCCGGTGGTGCGATCGCCGGCGGCGGCAAGGGCGCCGGCAAAGGCGCGGCCATCGGCGGCATCGTGGGCGCGGGCGGCGGGACGCTGTACGGTCTCAACGAGAACAAGAAGAACGACGAGCGCTATCGCGCGGCGTACGCCAGCTGCATGCGCGCGCGAGGGTTCACGTCGTGAAGATCCTCGCCGCGGCGCTGATCCTCACCGCGATCTGGCTCGTGCTCGCCTCGATTCGCGAGGGCCGCGGTCACGCGAGCACGACCGTCGACATCGGCGACGTCTGGATGATCGAGCAGCATGATCCCGTCGTGCGGCTAGGTCACGAGGCCGTCTTCCCGCACGGCCATCCGCTGGCCCGGATGTCGACGGACGCGCCCATCCGCCGCGGCTGAATCCGAATTTCCTCCGCTGTCCGCTCGCGGTACGCTGAGTATCGGGAGGTCCAAACCGCCATGATCACGACGCGACTGTTCGTCGCTGCGATAGCGTTGACGGCCCTGGTCGCCGCGCTCGCGACATCCGCCGGCGCGGCCGACGAGTCAAAGGTGAAGGCCGCGGGCCGCGAGGTCGAGACCGGCGCCAAGAAGATCGGTGACGGCAAGCTCGGCACCGGTGTCGAGGAGACGGCGAAAGGTGTCGGCCACACCGTCGTCGAGGGGTCGAAGTTCGCCGGTGAGAAAGTCAAAGAAGGCGGTCAGGCCGCCTCGCCGCCGGCGAAGAGCGCCTGGCAGCACCTCAAGGACGGCAACGTCAAGCAGAGCGCCGATGCGTTCGGCTCGAGCGTGAAGAACTTCTTCACGCGGCTGTTTACCAACTGATCGATCCCGTCCGTCAGCGGTAGCCGAGCACGCGCTCCCGCTGCCGTCGCCAACGCCCGAGCGCGGCCGCCCAGCCCGCCTCGATCTCGCGGAGCGGACGGCCGCGCTCCAGCGCCCGGCGGATCCCGTCCGTCCCGAGCAGGATGTCGATCGGCAGCCGCCGCCGCTCGAATTCGTACGGCGGTCGTTTCCAGCGGAACTCGCGCGGCGCGATGCGGCGCGCCGCGGCCATCACACCCAGGCCGGTGAGGAACGGCTTGAACGCGGCGCGATCGGTGACGTGCAGCTGCACGCCGCCACACACGCGTCCCGCCCACTTGTGGAACGTCGGCGTGAAGCGCGCAGGGCGGAAGGCGACGCCGGGCAGGCGGAGCGACTCAAGCGACGCCGCGTATTCGTGAGCGTCGAGGTACGGCGCGCCGATCCATTCGAACGGACGTGTCGTGCCGCGCCCCTCTGAGAGATTCGTCCCTTCGATCAGGCAGCCGCCCGGGTAGACCCGCGCGGTCTCTGGCGTCGGCATGTTCGGCGAGGGCGCCACCCACGGCACGCCGGTGTCCTCCCAGAGCATCGCGCGCCGCCAGCCACGCATGGCGACGACGCTCAGCGCCGGGCGCACGCCGTGCTGGTGCGCCAACCAGCGGGCCAGCTCGCCGAGCGTGAGTCCCGGGCGGGCCGGCAGCGGATAGAGCCCGACGAACGACGCGAACGCCGGGTCAGGGACGTTGCCCTCGACGACGAGGCCGCCGAGGGGATTCGGCCGATCGAGCACGATGACTTCCACGCCCGCGCGCACGCAGGCGCGCATCGCCAGCGCGAGCGTCCACTGAAACGTGTAGTACCGCGAGCCGATGTCTTGCAGATCGACGACCAGCGCGTCGAGCCCGGCGAGCCGGGCGCCCGTCGGCTCGCGGGTCGCGCCGTACAGGCTGATGACCGGCAATCCCGTGACGGGGTCCCGCGCGTCGGCGATCGGCGCATGATCTTGGGCGGCGCCCCACAGCCCGTGCTCGGGGGCGAAGAGCCGGACGAGGCGCACGCCGCGCGCGTCACGCAGAAGCGTCGCGGCGTGCTCGAGCCGACGATCGACCGACGCCTGGTGCGCGAGGAGCGCGATGCGCCGGCCGCGCAGCGCGTTGAGACGGTCGCGAAGGAGAACGTCGAGGCCGGTCAGGACGGCGGGCACGCGCCGATGGTAGCGCAGCCGGTGATACCATGCGCGCCATGGCGCGCGGCGTGCGCTACGAGGGGCTCGTCACCGAGCGAGCGAACCGCGCGACCGCGCATCTCGACCGCCTGGACGCGCGCCGCATCGCGGCGTTGATGAACCGCGAGGATGCCCGCGCGGTTCGCGCGGTTGGCCGTGTCTCCCGAGACATCGCCTCCGCCGTGGACATCATCGTCCGCGGCCTCGGCGCAGGCGGACGGCTGATCTTCGTCGGGGCGGGCACGAGCGGCCGACTCGGCGTGCTCGAGGCGGCGGAATGTCCGCCGACGTTCGGGACCCCGCCGACGCGCGTGCAAGCGATCATGGCCGGTGGCCGCGCCTCGGTCTTCCGCTCGCGCGAGGGCGCCGAGGACGACGCGCGCGCCGGCGCCCGCGCGGTACGGGCGCGCGCCGGCGCCGGCGACGTCGTGGTCGGCGTCTCGGCGAGTGGCATCACGCCGTTCGTGAGGGGCGCGCTCGCCGCGGCCCGGCGCGCCGGCGCGAGAACCGTGCTCGTAACTTGCAATTCTGACGGGGTGTCGTCGCGATCACCGTCGAGGGCTGCGACGCCACGAGCTCGAGGCTCAGTCGATGTCGTTATCTCGCCGGCGCCGGGCCCCGAGGTTCTGGCCGGGTCGACACGCCTGAAGGCCGGAACGGCCACCAAGCTCGTCCTCAACACGCTGACGACGGCGAGCATGGCCCGTCTCGGCAAGGTGTACGGCAACCGCATGGTGGACGTTCAACCGCGCTCACGGAAGTTACGCGCGCGCGCGGCGCGGCTCGTGGCCGAGATCGGCGGCGTATCGCCCGCGCGGGCGCGCCGGTTGCTGAGCGCCGCCGACTGGCGCGTGCCCGTCGCCATCGTCATGGCGCGCAGGGATCTGCCGGCCGGTGCCGCCGTCCGCGCCTTGCGGGCGGCCGGATCCCTGCGCTCGGTCATCGAGCATCGCAATGGTCGGATTCGGTTCGCGCCGCGCTGAGACCCCTCCGCGGCGCTGAGCGCCAGAATCGGGCACTGTGTTTGCTCTGCCGAGTGGTGTGTTGTTGATCCGCTGCGCGTCGCATTCGCGATATCGCGGCCGTCCCCGCCTCATCGGCGTCGCCTCGTGGCGGGGATGGTGTGTGCAATTCACTGAAGGAATCTGTAATAGATGTGCAACACGCGTCATCGACGAGCCAAGCCCGGTTCCATCGCGCACGGCGCAGGGGCGTCGCGGCGATCGCGCGGTGATCTTCCTGGGGCTTGCCGCGTTCGTGTTCGCAGCGGCGCCGCTTTCCGAGCCGCCGCTGCGTCCGATCGCTTCTGCGTTGCCCACCGCCGTGACGGCGGCGTCCGAGTCCCGTGGGCCGGGCACCGGGCTGCAGGCCGCGATGGTCACGCCGCCCCTCGTGCCAGCGGTCTCCGCCGCGGGCCGAAGTCGCGGCGTCACGATGCGACGGCCGCCACTGACGGCGCGCGCGATGGTGATCGTAGCCAAGGGCGTCGAGCGCGTCGACATCCAGGCGCCGTAGGCGGGCGACCCGTCCCTCTGTTGCTCACCGGCCGTCCCGGAGTCGGCAAGACGACGGTCATCCGCGCGGTGGCGCGCGCGCTGCCGCCGGCACGCCTCGGCGGCTTCATCACCGAGGAGATCCGCGTACGCGGCGAACGCCGCGGCTTCGCCCTCGTGACGTTCGACGGCCGCCGCTCGACGCTCGCCCACGTCGAGCGCGCCGGGCCGCCGCGCGTCG
>Ga0075428_100000293_pt1 | contig 48891 bp, 45 predicted proteins | sample RhiMetdeltSRZDD2_FD_75291 | JGI IMG/M metagenome (GOLD analysis project Ga0075428, IMG submission 75291) | Populus rhizosphere microbial communities from Tennessee, USA - Rhizosphere MetaG P. deltoides SRZDD2 | ecosystem: Host-associated > Plants > Roots > Rhizosphere > Soil | place: USA... | reverse complement strand
ACGTACCCGAGCGCCTCGACCAGGTTGGTCTTGCCGACCCCGTTCGGCCCGACCAGGACGCTCGGACCCGGCTCGAACTCGACCACCGCCCGCGGGTAGGAGCGGAAGTCGACGAGTTCGAGAGTCCGCACGTACAGGGCGGTCAGTCCTTCTTCACCGCGTGCCCGCCGAACTGCTGGCGCAGCGCGGCGACCGCTTTCATCGCGGGCGAGTCCTCCTGCCGGGACGCGAACCGGGCGAACAGCGAGGCCGCGATCGCCGGCACCGGGACCGCGTGGTCGATCGCCGCCTCGACGGTCCACCGGCCCTCGCCCGAGTCCTCGGCGTACCCCTTGAGCTGCTCCAGGTGCGGGTCGTTGTCCAGCGCGTTGCAGATCAGGTCGAGCAGCCAGGACCGGATCACCGTTCCCTCGCGCCAGGACTCGAACGCCTCCGGAACGTTCTGCACCACGTCGGCCGCCTCGAGCAGCTCGTAGCCCTCGGCGTACGCCTGCATCATCGCGTACTCGATGCCGTTGTGGACCATCTTCGTGAAGTGCCCGGCTCCGACACCGCCGGCGTGCACGAACCCGAATTCGCCGTCGGGCTTGAGTGCGGTGAAGATCGGCATCAGCGTCTCGATGTCGCGCTGGTCGCCGCCGCACATCAGCGCGTAGCCGTTCTCCAGCCCCCAGATGCCGCCGGAGACACCGCAGTCGACGAAGTGGATGCCCTTCCGGGCCAGCGTCTCCGCGCGCGGCTGGTCCTCGGTCCAGCGGGTGTTGCCGCCGTCGATCACGACGTCGCCCTCGCCGAGCAACCCGCTCAGCTCCTCGACCACCGGCTGGACGACGTGCACGGGGACCATCACCCAGACCGCCTTCGGCTGGTCGGGCGCGGTCAGCTGGCTGACCAGGTCGGCCAGGTCCTTGGCGTCGGAGATCTCCTGGTTGGTGTCGAACCCGACGACGGTGTGGCCCGCGCGGCGCAACCGCTCGCGCATGTTCCCACCCATCTTGCCGAGCCCGACGAGCCCGATCTCCATATCGGTGGTTCCCTTCTCTATCGGCCGCCCACTCCCTGAGCGCGATTGGACGCAGGTTTCAGGCTATGAGCAACCGGCGGCGAGCCGACCACGGACTGGGCTGAAACTTGCGTCCAATCCCGCCGTTCTCAGGAGTTGAGGCGGACGGGCATCAGGACGTAGCGAAAGTCGGTGACGGTGTCGCCGTCCAGCTCCGGCGCGCCGGTCAGCTCCGCCGGCTTGGTCGCCTGGGTGAACGCCAGGTGCGCGTACGGCGTGCCGATCGCGCCGAGCCCGTCGAGCAGGTACGTCGGGTTGAAGCCGACCGTGACCCCCTCACCGGTAACCTTCGCCTCCAGCGACTCCGACGCCTGCGCCTCGTCACCGCTGCCCGCGTCCAGCGTCACGGTGTCCTCGGCGAACGTCAGCCGGACCGGCGCGTTCCGCTCGGCGACCAGCGCGACCCGCTTGACCGCTTCGACCAGGTGCCCGGTCTCGATCCGCACCCGGGTCACGACCGCGTCGTCGCTCGGGATGATCTGCCGCACCTTCGGGAACTCGCCGTCCAGCAGCCGGGTGGTGGCGCGGCGGTGCCCGCCGCTGACCTCGCCCTCGAAGCCGACCAGGCCCTCACCGGTACCCGTACCGGCCAGCGAGATGATGATGTCGGTCCCGGTCATCGCCTTCGCGGTCTCGGCCAGCACCCGGGCCGGCACCAGCGCGGCCGCCGAGGCGTCCGGCGACTGCGGGTTCCACTCCAGCTCGCGCACCGCGAGCCGGTACCGGTCGGTGGCGAGCAGCGAGATCCGGGAGCCCTCGATCTCCACCCGGACACCGGTCAGCACCGGCAGCGTGTCTTCGCGGCCGGCGGCCGTCACGACCTGGGACACCGCCTGGGCGAACACGTCGCTCGGCACCGTGCCGGCCGCGGCCGGCATGTCCGGCAGAGCCGGGTACTCGTCGGTGGGCAGAGTCTGCAGCGTGAACCGGGACGTGCCGCAGGTGACCTGCGCCTTGGCGCCGTCCACACTCACGTCCACCGGAAGGTCGGGCAGGCTGCGGGAGATGTCAGCGACCAGCCGACCGGACACCAGGCAGCGGCCGGTGTCGGCCACCTGTGCCGGCACGGTCACCCGCACCGATGTCTCGTAGTCGAAGCCGGACAGCGTGATCTGCCCTTCGTCGGCTTCGATCAGGAGTCCCGCAAGGATCGGGACACTCGGACGACTGGGCAAGCTGCGCGCGGCCCAGGCCACCGACTCGGCCAGTACGTCGCGCTCGACGCGAAACTTCACCGCTGGACGCCTCCTGATTCAACTGTGTGCTGCTGTGATCCTGCCACGCGGTCTCCTACGTCGTCTGCGGGGTACGCGAGAACCGCCCAGAACGCGCGCAGAACGTCGTAATCCCCAGGCCGGGTGGGCAGAGAGGTTTGTGGAGTTACAGGTATCTATAGATCTCATCGGGTTCTTCACACCGGTGGAAACTGTGGACAAGTCAAGAACCTGCAGGTCAGCGGGAAGATCGGCCTGGGCATACCGTGTGGACGAGGCTACGGGACCGCGGGGACAGCTGTTGACGGCCGTCGGCGTACGACGTGTTGTTCCACAAGTTCCCACAATGCGTCCACCGGGCGGTCCCCAGATTTCCACAGGTGTATCCCCAGCCTGTGTGATTTGCGAGATCGGCCTGTATCTCTGTGTTGTCACGGTGCGGTCACTGCTGCTTGGCCTGGTGCTTGATCCGGTTCGTCAGCTCGGTGACCTGGTTGAAGACGCTGCGCCGCTCGGACATCAACTGCCGGATCTTCCGCTCCGCGTGCATCACGGTGGTGTGGTCGCGGCCGCCGAACTGCTGGCCGATCTTCGGCAGGCTGAGGTCGGTCAGCTCGCGGCAGAGGTACATCGCGATCTGGCGAGCGGTGACCAGCACCCGGCTGCGACTGGATCCGGACAGGTCGTCCAGCGAAAGCCCGAAGTACGACGCGGTCTGGCCCATGATCATCGCGGCGGTGACCTCGGGCTTGCTGCCCTCGGGGATCAGGTCCTTGAGCACGATCTCGGCCAGGCTGAGATCGACCGGCTGCCGGTTCAGGCTGGCGAACGCGGTGACCCGGATCAGTGCGCCCTCGAGCTCACGGATGTTGGTCTGCACCTTGCTGGCGATGAACTCGAGCACCTCCGGCGGTGCGGTGAGCCGTTCGGTGGCGGCCTTCTTCCGCAGGATCGCGATCCGGGTCTCGAGGTCGGGCGGCTGGATGTCGGTGATCAGGCCCCACTCGAACCGGTTGCGGAGCCGGTCCTCCAGCGCCTCCAGCCGCTTCGGCGCGCGGTCGGAGCTGATCACGATCTGCTTGTTCGCGTTGTGGAGGGTGTTGAAGGTGTGGAAGAACTCCTCCTGCGTCTGGATCTTGCCCTCGAGGAACTGGATGTCGTCGATCAGCAGGACGTCGACGTCGCGATAGCGGCGCTGGAACTGCGCGGCCTTGTCGTCGCGGATCGCGTTGATGAAGTCGTTGGTGAACTCCTCGCTGGACACGTACCGGACCCGGGCGCCGCTGTAGAGACTGCGGACGTAGTGGCCGATCGCATGCAGCAGGTGGGTCTTGCCCAGACCGGAGTCGCCGTAGATCAGCTGCGGGTTGTAGGCCTTGCCGGGTGCCTCCGCGACCGCGACAGCAGCGGCGTGCGCGAACCGGTTCGATGACCCGATGACGAAGGTCTCGAAGGTGTACTTGGGGTTCAGCCTGGCCTCGGGCTGGTCCGAGACCGCGCCGGCGGCGGTCGGACTGGAGGGCTGGCCGGTCGGCAGGGGCGGCTGGGTCGCGGCCGGGATCTGCAGGGTCGGCTGATCGAGCGGTGTCGGACCGGCGGCCGGCTGGTCGCCACGGAACTGCTCTACCGGGCCAACGCCGGCTTGCGAGCCGGGCTGGGCTGCTGACAGGGACGCCGTCTGGTCCCCCGGCCGGGAGCCGGAGGCGGCGGCCGACGCGGCGTCGGGGTCGAGCGACGGGTCGACCGTGACGGCGATCCGGATGTCGCGGCCGAACGCCTCGGTGAGGATTCGCTCCAGATCCGGACGGAGCCTGGTCTCGAGCTGGCCGCGGGTGAAGTCGTCGGGGACCGCGACGATGGCGGTGCTCTCGTGCAGGGTGACCGGCTTGGAGTTCGTCAGCCAGGCGCGCTGGTTCGACGGCAGTCCGCCGAGCACCCGGGCCCAGGCCTGTGTGAGGTCGTTGACGCTCGCTGTGCCACCGGCTGGAACGGAGTCCTCGGCCACCAGATGCTCCCCGATTCGATCGCTGCCGTGGCCGGTGCCGCGAGGGGCAAGCGACCTTCTGCCCCGCCGTCCGACCGCCTTCTGCCCGGCTGGACCAGCCCGGTCGTTCCGCGGTTGCGTTGTCTCCCGCCTGTCCAGGTCTTCCACATGGTTGTCCACAGATGTGAACGAAACCGTGGTCGGTTGGATACGCGCAGTGGGCGGACGACTTGAGTTGTGAGGGGCCGACGCTAACAAGGTGAAGCCTGGACCATCAAGCCATCATCCACAGGCTTGGGGTCACATTTGGGGGCAACCTTCGGCGTGTCGACTTGACGGTACTGAGAGTGCCTGCGCGCTGACTACGAGGGGTCGGATGAGGGACGCACTCGGCGTCCGCTCAGGCGGTACTGAACCTGGTCGGTTTGACCCGGCATCGGGCCGCCCCGTACCGTGGATCGGTCGGTGTTGAGCCGGCCGTTTCGTGCTGCGCTCGGAGAGGGACCCGTTTCTCGACGATGCAGACCCTAGTTCCAGCGGCGGGTCCACCCCTGTGGATCTGTCGGCCCCAGTCAGACATCAGTCAGACATCTGTCTCGAGACACGTACCGGAGTCATTCCAGTGAGCAAGCGGACGTTCCAGCCGAACAACCGTCGCCGGCACAAGAAGCACGGATTCCGTCTTCGGATGCGCACCCGCGCCGGCCGCGCGATCCTCGCCGCTCGCCGCGGCAAAGGTCGTCAGCGACTCGCGGCCTGAGCCCGTCGGTCCTGATACCGCGGCACCGGTGACCGTACCGTGCTTCCGTCGTCGAACCGGCTCCGCCGGTCCGACGATTTCCAGCGCGCCGTACGACTGGGCCGGCGCACCGGCCGGCGTACCGTCGTACTCCATCTGCTCCTCCCGGCCCCAGGTGGCGGCGCAGCCGCTGACCCCGCTCGCGTCGGTTTCGTGGTGAGCAAGGCGGTGGGCGGTGCGGTGCAACGCAACAAAGTCCACCGTCGGCTGCGCGCTGTGATGGCGGCGCAGCTCGCCGAGCTGCCGGCCGGTTCACTGGCCGTGGTGCGAGCCCTGCCGGCCGCGTCCGGCGCGTCCTACGACGATCTGCAGGCCGATGTCACCGCCGGCCTCCGACGGCTGCTGGACGCGCGATGAAGTATCTGCTGATCGGCTTCCTCAAGCTCTACCGGCGGTTCGTCAGCCCGATGTACGGACAGGTGTGCCGGTTCTACCCGTCCTGTTCTGCCTATGCGCTGGAAGCGGTGCAGCTGCACGGTGCGATGCGCGGTAGCTGGCTCGCGGCGAGGAGACTCGCGCGCTGCCACCCGTGGAACCCCGGCGGCTACGATCCCGTTCCTCCGGTGACCAAAGACGTTGTCGACGAGCCCCAGGGTGATGTCGACGCCGCCAACCGCTCGGCTGACACCCCGGCCGGGCCCTTGCAGCGAGGTGCATGAGTGATTTCCTTGATCAGCCCCGTGCTGTCCGTGTGGGACGGGATCGTCTCGATCTTCAACGCGGTCATGACGCCGCTGTACCACGCCGTCTCGGCGATCCTGGTGGGCTGGCACGCGGTGCTGTCGCCGATCTTCGGCGAGAACAGCGGCTGGACGTGGGCACTGTCCATCGCCGGCCTGACCATCGTGATCCGCACGCTGCTGATCCCGCTGTTCGTCAAGCAGATCCGGTCCAGCCGGAACATGCAGCTGCTGCAGCCGAAGATGAAGGAGCTGCAGAAGAAGCACGGCCACGACCGGGAGAAGCTCGGTCAGGAAATGATGAAGCTGTACAAGGAGACGGGCACCAACCCGTTCTCCTCGTGCATGCCGCTGCTGCTGCAGTCGCCGATCTTCCTGGCCCTGTTCCGGGTGCTCGACGGTGCCTCGAAGGGCACCTCGCACAGCGCCATCATGGACCCGTACATCGAGTCGCTGCGACACGCGACGATCTTCGGGGCGGAGATCTCGGCGACGTTCTTGAAGGCCACGGGCCCGAATGCGACGAACGTCCGGGTCGTCGCCGTCGTCCTGATCATCCTGATGACTACGACGATGTTCATCACCCAGCTGCAGCTGATGCGGAAGAACATGCCGAAGGAGGCCCTCGAGGGCCAGGCGGCTCAGATGCAGAAGATCATGCTGTACGTCTTCCCGATCTTCTTCCTCATCGGTGGCTTCAACTTCCCGATCGGTGTGCTGATCTACTGGTTCGTCTCGAACCTGTGGACGATGGGCCAGCAGTTCTACGTGATCCGCCGCAACCCGGCGCCGGGCACCCCGGCGTACGACGCGATGCAGGCACGGAAGCAGGACCACCTTCGCAAGACCGGTAAGGACGCGGAGACCGAGTCGGCCGCGGGTGGTGCGGTCGCCGTCGCCGACAGCGAGACCGACCGCCGGCCGGCGACCCGGCAGCAGCCCAAGCGACAGTCACGCAGTGCGCGGAGGGGTTCAGCCTCGGGTACGCCGAAGCCGGCCGCCGGCGACGCGCCGGGGAAGAACGGCTCCAAGCCGTCGTCCGGCGCGGGCGAGAGCGACTCGCCGTCCGGCGTCGGCAAGAGTGACTCACAGCCCTCCGGCTCGGGTCAGAGCGGCTCGGCCTCGGGGTCGGGTAAGAGCGACTCGCCCTCCGGGTCAGGCAAGCGCGGCTCGGCCTCCGGGTCGGGTAAGCGCGGCTCGTCGAGGTCGGGTTCCGGCAAGGGCGGCTCCGGCGGCTCGGGCTCCAAGCGCTGACCCCGGCGCCCCGGTTTGGCATGTACACCGGTGAGGCGCACCCGATCTCAGAACCTCTCGATCCGCCCGCCCGCGGATCTCGAACGATAAGGAGCTCGCCGTGACCGACGGCAACCTGAACGATGACGCCCAGAAGCCGGGGCTGTCGGATGAGGCCCTGAAGGCGCTGGAGAACGAGAGTGACATCGCCGCGGACTACCTCGAGGAACTGCTGGACATCGCCGATCTCGACGGCGACATCGACATGGACGTGGACGGCGACCGGGCCGCGGTCTCGATCGTCGGTGCTGACCTGAGCAACCTGGTCGGCCCGAACGGCGAGGTGCTGGAGGCGCTACAGGAGCTGACCCGGCTGGCCGTGTACCGGGAGACCGGGGAGCGGTCCCGACTGATGCTGGACGTGTCGAACTTCCGCGCGGACCGGAAGAAGGAACTCGAAGACGTCGGCCGCCGTGCGGTCGAAGAGGCGACGAAGACCGGCGAGCCGGTGAAGCTCGACCCGATGACACCGTTCGAGCGCAAGGTGGTCCACGACGTGGTGGCGTCGCTGGGGCTGACCAGCGAGTCCGAGGGCGAGGAGCCCAAGCGACGCGTGGTCGTCCAGCCCTCCGACTGACGTGTCTTCTGACGTTTCACGTGAAACGCCCGCGCTTGTCGAGCGCTTGTACCCGGCAGCCGTCGACGGCCTGACGACCTACGCGGATCTGCTCGCGACCGACGGTGTGGTGCGCGGGCTGATCGGTCCACGCGAGGCGCCCCGGCTCTGGGACCGCCACCTGCTGAACAGCGCCGTCGTCGAGCAGGTCCTGGACCGTGACGCGACGGTGGCCGACGTCGGGACCGGGGCCGGACTGCCCGGTCTGGTGCTGGCGATAGTCCGGCCGGATCTGAAGGTGTGTCTGATCGAGCCGCTGCTGCGCCGGACCACGTTCCTGTCCGAGGTGGTCGAGCGGCTCGCCCTCCCGAACGCGGAGGTGCTTCGGTCCCGGGCGGAGGACGTCCACGGCCGCGAGTTCGATGCAGTGGTTTCGCGAGCCGTCGCGCCGCTGGGGAAGTTGGCGGAGTGGTGCCTGCCGCTGTGCCGGCCCGGCGGTCGGATGGTCGCGATGAAGGGCGCCTCGGCCGAGGATGAACTGGCCGGCGCCAGGGCTGTGCTGGACCGGATGGGCGCCGCTGAGCGGACGATCAGTCGACTCGGTGTGGATGAACTGGACCAGCCGACCACGGTCGTGAGTATTGTTGCGGGACGCCCACGGACCGCCGGGGATCGGGCGGTTCGAGGTAAGGGACGCGGGAGGTGAACGGGGTCGTGAGCCGCGGGCTTGGATGGCCGGACGATGTGAGCGAAGGGCCATTCTCGGGCAGCGGGCTCGGTTGGCCGGATGACTCCGTTTCACGTGAAACCTCGCCGGCCGACCAGACCCCGCAGCCAGCCGCAGAGGTCGCGCCGACATCGGACGAGGGCGCACCGCCGATGGACGACCCCTCGCACACCACGGCTTCCTCGGAGCCCGGCGACAGCGCGGCACGCTCAGCCTTCGAGGACATGCTCGGCCCCGCGACGTACATCGAGAACATCCCCGAACCACCTCGGCATGACAGTCCACGGCCTGTGGACGACGCGGTGTCACAGGCACCGTCCCAGGCGGGAAATCATCCACAAGAGACTGTGGACGACTCGGATGATGACGTCCCGTCGACTCCGGCCGACATTCTGTTCGGCCCGAGCCCCGTACCGATCGGAATGGGCGCGATGACCGCAGCACAGATTGCCGCACGCTCGAGCTCGGACGAGCTCCACCGCCGCTTGACCGAGACGCCGATCGCGGCCGCGACCGAGCGGAGCCTGCTCGTGACCGAAGGCCGTACGATGGGCCGCGATCTACCCCTTCCCGACGAGACCAGAGTCATCGTCGTCGCGAACCAGAAGGGCGGCGTCGGCAAGACGACCACCGCCGTCAACGTCGCCGCCGGCCTCGCGCTGTACGGCGCACGGGTGCTGGTGATCGACCTGGACCCGCAGGGCAACGCGTCGACCGCACTCGCGATCGAGCACTCCGAGGGAACGCCCGGGGTCTACGAGGCGCTGATCGAGGGTGTCCCGATGCGGGACCTGGTCGTGGCCTGCCCGGACCACGCCGGTATCTACGCGCTCCCGGCCAGCATCGACCTGGCCGGGGCGGAGATCGAGCTGGTCAGCATCGTCGCCCGCGAGAGCCGGCTGAAGAACTCGCTCGAGGCACACCTGGCCGAGACCACCGCAGCCGGCAGCCCGTACCACTACGTCTTCATCGACTGCCCGCCGTCACTCGGCCTGCTCACTGTCAACGCACTCACCGCGGCCCGCGAGGTGCTCGTCCCGATCCAGACCGAGTACTACGCGCTCGAGGGCCTGTCCCAGCTACTCCGTCACATCGACATGGTCAAGGCGCACCTGAACCCCGGGCTCGACGTCTCGACCATCCTGCTCACCATGTACGACGCGCGCACCAACCTGGCCGGTGAGGTCGCCGCCGAGGTGCGCGGGCACTTCCGCGAGCGGGTGCTCCGGACCGCGGTACCACGGTCGGTCCGGATCTCCGAGGCACCGAGTCACGGCAAGACGGTGCTCGCCTACGACCCGACATCGGCCGGCGCGCTGTCCTACCTGGAGGCGTCCCGCGAGATAGCGATGCGGAACGACGACGCATGAGGCGCGACCCGACGACCTTCCGGAACGCCCGCCCGACCTTCCGGAACGAGACCAGCGAGGAGCGCGGATGACCACCCGACTCGGACGCGGACTGGGCGCCCTGATCCCGAGCAGCCCCGCCCAGGACACCCGGCCGGCGCAGGCCGATCACCACGGGCAGCCCGGCGCGGTGAATACCGCCAGCCCCGTGATCCAGACCGGTCCCGGCATGACCGGCCTGGCGGAGGTGCCCGGCGCACGGTTCGCGGAGATCGAGGTCGACCGGATCACCCCGAACCCCAAGCAGCCGCGGACCGACTTCGACGAGGACGAGATGACCGAGCTGGTGCACTCGGTGAAGGAGATCGGGCTGCTACAGCCGATCGTGGTACGCCGGCTGCGCGAGGGTCGCTACGAACTGGTGATGGGCGAGCGCCGCTGGCGGGCGACCAAGCTGGCCGGGTTGCCGATGATCCCGGCGATCGTCCGGGACACCCAGGACGACGCGATGCTCCGCGACGCGCTGCTGGAGAACCTGCACCGCAGCCAGCTGAACCCGTTGGAGGAGGCGGCGGCGTACCAGCAGATGCTGGACGACTTCGGCTGCACCCAGGACGTGCTGGCCGGCCGGATCGGCCGGTCCCGGCCGCAGATCTCGAACACCTTGCGCCTGCTCAAGCTGCCCGCCTCGGTACAGCGCCGGGTCGCCGCGGGCGTCCTCTCGGCGGGCCACGCCCGTGCCCTGCTCGGGCTGCCGAGCAGTGACGCGCAGGAGCGCCTGGCCCACCGGATCGTGGCCGAGGGACTGTCCGTCCGGACGGTCGAGGAGCTCGTCGCGCTCGGCGAGGCTCCGTCCGCGGACACGGTACCCAACCGGCGTCAGAAGCGACCGGTCGCGCCGCGGCTCATCGATCTCGCCGACCGGCTCTCAGACCGGTTCGAGACCCGTGTGAAGGTCGACCTGGGCAAGACCAAGGGCAGGATCACAGTCGAGTTCGCGTCCGTCGACGATCTGGAGCGGATCGTCGACCTGATGGATCCCGGCAAACAGATATAGAGAGCCAAGACTCTCTATCGCTTTGTCGACAAGTCACCGCAGCGACTCTCGGCTCGCCACGCTCGATGATGGCCTGTTCGGTGCCTAGCGGGTGAGCTCGTGGGTCAGCTTCCGCTCCGCGTAGAACGACAGGAACGGGATCGTACCGGCCAGTGCCACCAGCACCATCTTCTGCAACGAGAAGCGCGCCCGGCGGCCCAGGTCGAACGTGCCCAGCAGGTACACGACGTACAGGAAGCCGTGCAGCGGGCCGATCACATTCATCGCCGACGGGTCGTCCGCGAAGTACTTCAGCGGCATCGCGACGAACACCAGCAGCAGGAGCATCACGCCGACGATGTACGCGATCACCCGGTACCGGGTCAGCGCGCCGGCGACGCCGGGCGTGGCGATGGTGACGGCGGGACGGGTCTCGTGCGGGGTGCTCACGCCGAAACGGTACCCGGCGGTTGCGCGGACCGTGCGCGGTGGTCGTCGGTCATCATCCGCCACCACATGAACAGCGCGAAGGCGGCGAAGATCCACCACTGCACCGCGTAGGCGATGTTGCGCAGCCCGGCATGGTCTGTCGGCGGCGCCGGCGGCTCGACCGGAGCCGGCGCGGCGGCCGGCGACGGCGTACTCGAGGACAGCACCACGAACCCGTCGTACAGCCGGTAGTCGACCATGCCGACGATGGTCGGCAGCCGCAGCGACGGCAGCACCCGGCCGCGGGTCGCGGCATCGGACGCGTCCTCGGCCTCGGAGGCGACCATCGTGCCGACCACCGACACCGGGCCGACGGGTGCGGCGGCAGCGGGCGCGGACGGGTCCGGCACCCACCCGCGGACCACCAGGACGGCCGACGAGCCGTCACCGACCAGCAGCGGCGTCACCACCCACAGGCCCGGCTGGTCACCGTTCGGCCGGTCCGAGACGAACACCTGGTCGGCGGCCGGCGCCCAGCGGCCCGAGATGCTGACCTGCCGCCCGACCACTTTCCGGGACAGGCCGTCGTCGACCGACATCAGCGACTGGAGCGGGACCGGCGGCTGCGCGGCGCGTGCGGTGGTCGCCTCGGCGGTCTTGGACCGGTACACATCCAGCTGCCAGGACCCGAGCACGGTCATCACCGCGGCCAGCACCAGCGCGACGACCAGCAGACCGAGCCAGCGCGGCGACAGCGCCGTGCGCCAGATGCCGGTCACGGTTTCAGCGCGCCGCGGACCGGCCGGCGGCTACCGCCAGCAGGTCACGGCAGAGCACGCCGAGCTCCAGACCCGCCGCCTGCGCGGCCAGCGGGACCAGTGAGGTCTCGGTCATCCCCGGGGCCACGTTCACCTCCAGGAACCACGGCACCCCGTCGGTGTCGACGACCAGGTCGGACCGGGACAGGTCCCGCAGCCCGAGCGCACGGTGGGCCGAGACCGCCGCCGCCGCGCACGCCGCCGCCACCGCGTCGTCCAGATCTGCCGGTACGACGAACTGGGTGGCGCCCGCGGTGTAGCGGGCCTCGTAGTCGTAGAAGCCCGAGTCGGGCCGGATCTCGACCGCCGGCAGGGTCCGCGGCCCATCGCCGGTGTCGACCACCGTGACCGCGACCTCGGCGCCCTCGACGTACCGCTCGATCAGCGCGACCGGCCCGTAGGCGAAGCAGTTCACCATCGCCGACGGCAGCTGGTCGGCGGTCCGGACGATTGATACGCCGAGCGCCGAGCCGCCCCGGGCCGGCTTCACCACCAGCGGCAGCTTGATGCTGGTGTTCACGGCGTCCATCAGCGCGGACGCGCCGAGCTCGCGGAACGTGTCGTGTCCGAGCACCACCGACTCCGGCGTGCGCAGCCCGGCGCCGCGCACCATGGTCGACGCGACCGGCTTGTCGAACGAGGTCCGGCAGGCTGCCGCGTCCGCGCCGACGTACGGCACGCCGTACAGGTCGAGCACCTGGCGCAGCGCACCGTCCTCGCCGGTGACGCCGTGCAGCAGCGGGAAGACCGCATGCGGCGGGTCGGACCGCAGCCGCGCGACGAGGTCCGCGTCGACGTCGCGTTCCTCGACCTCGACGCCGACGTCGCGCAGCGCCTCCGCGACCCGGCGCCCGGATCGCAGCGACACGTCCCGCTCGTGTGACAGCCCGCCGGCCAGAACCAGAACCCGCCCGAGATCGCTCATCGGCTCAGTCTCCACGTTCGCTCAGGTCAGCTCGGGGCCGGGTGCGTCGTACCCGCGACCGTGGCCGGGGGCAACGGCCCCGAAGGTCTGCCGCAGCTCCAGCTCTTCCTTGATCACGGCACCGAGGCGGCGGACGCCCTCGGTGATCCGCTCCGGGGTCGGGTGACAGTACGACAGCCGCATGCACTGGGCACCGAAACCGTCGGCGAAGAAGGCGGTTCCGGGCACGTAGGCGACCCGGTTGGTCACCGCGCGCGGCAGCATCGCCTTCGCGTCCAGGCCTGCCGGCAACGTCAGCCAGACGTAGAACCCGCCGCCCGGCTTAGTCCAGGTAGTTGCCGCAGGCATCTGTTCGGGCAGCGCCTCGAGCATCGCGTCACGGCGCTCGCGGTACATCTCCCGGAACTGCTTCACCTGGCCGAGCCAGTCGTGCCGGCTCAGGTACGACGACAGCGCGAACTGGCTGAACACCGGCGGGCAGAGCGTCGCCGACTCCTGTGCCAGTACCAGCTTCTCCCGCACCGCGTGCGGAGCCAGCGCCCAGCCGACCCGGAAGCCGGGCGCGAACGTCTTGGAGAACGAGCCGAGGTACACCACGCCCTCCCCGTCGTCGGCCCGGAGCGCACGTAATGGCTCGCCGTCGAAGCCGAGCAGCCCGTACGGGTTGTCCTCCAGTACCAGCAGGCCCGCCCGCTGGCAGATCTCCAGCACCCGCTGCCGGCGCTCCAGCGACAGCGAGACACCGGCCGGGTTGTGGAAGTTCGGGATCGTGTAGAAGAACTTGGCCCGCTTGCCGGCTGCCTGGACCGCGGCGATCGCCTGCTCCAGCGCGTCCGGCTGCACCCCGTCGTCGTCCATCGCGACATGCACCACGTCGCACTGGAACGCCCGGAACACGCCGAGCGCGCCGACGTACGACGGCGCCTCGCAGATCACCACGTCGCCCGGGTCGCAGAACACCCGGGTGACCAGGTCGACAGCCTGCTGGCTCCCGACGGTGACGACCACGTCGTCGGGGTGTGCGTCGATGCCCTCCAGGGCCATCACGTCGCAGATCTGCTCGCGCAGCTTCGGGTCGCCCTGGCCGGAGCCGTACTGCATCGCGACCGGGCCGCTGTCCAGCACCAGGTCGCGCAGCGCGTCACCGACGACGTCCAGCGGCAGTCCGGCGATGTTCGGCATCCCGCCGGCGAGCGACACCACCTCCGGGCGGCTCGCGACCGCGAACAGTGCTCTGATCTCGGATGCGGTCATACCCTTGGTACGTGCGGCGTACCGGTCGACATAGCTGTCGAGTCGGGTCTGCCGGACGTAGGGCATGTCGCTGGTCACGAGTCGCTCCTTGAGGTGGGGAGATGACTTACTACGATGCCTTATAGCAGCCGCAATCCCGACTGCGGGGCTGTTGCATGAGATGGCGGACGGCGGAGCAGCAGCGCGAAACGCCGGAGAAGGGCGGGCTCGACCCGGATGACGAGGGGTAGAACGATCGGCTGGGCGCTCGGCGGCCTGTCGCTGGGCGTGTTGCTGGGTTTCGCCGGAGAAATGTTGAGGCGTCAACCGGCCGCCAAGGTGCAGCAGCGTTACGTCGCACCGCCGGCGTCGGACACCACCGAGGCGGCGCCACCGCCACCGTCACCGCAGACCGGGCGGGAGCCGGCGGGCGCGTACCGCGGGACGAGCTGATGGCCCGACGGCATGCGCCGCTGACGCTGGACACACTCGACGACCTGCCGGCGTCCTGCCGCGGCTGCGTGTTCTGGGAGCTCGACGCGGTGGCCGAGAAGGCTGCCGTCCGGATGGGCGACACCGAGCTGGAGAAGGAGGCCTGGCTGTCGCAGCTGCTGCTCGACTGGGGCAGTGCCGGCACTGTGCTGTACGTCGACAACGAGGCCGCCGGGTACTCCGTCTACGCGCCCGCCGCGTACCTGCCACGGATCGCCGCCTTCCCGACCGCCCCGGTCTCCTCGGACGCGGTGGTGTTCGTGACCGCACGGCTGCTGCCGCAGTACGGCGGGCTGGGGCTCGGCAAGTCGCTGGTCCAGGCGGCGGCGAAGGACGTGATGAAGCGCGGCTTCCGCGCGCTGGAGGCCTTCGGCGACTCGAAGTGGTCCGAGCCGCACTGCGTGCTGCCGACCGAGTTCCTGCTGGCCGCCGGGTTCGTGACGGTCCGCGACCACCCGGTGCATCCGCGGCTCCGGCTCGACCTGCGCTCGACGGTGACCTGGCGGTCCGAGGTCGAGGCCGCGGTCGAGAAGCTGATGGGTGCGATCCGGCCCGAGCCGGTACCGCCGCGCCCGGCCGCTGTCCGCGACACGCTCTGAGGCAGAGCGATGCTCTACCAGTGGCTCGCCGACCTGGTCATGGTGCTGCACGGCGCGCTGCTGGTCTTCTTCGTGGTCGGCGGCTTCCTCGCCTGGCAATGGTTCGTGGTGATGTGGTTCCACCTCGGGGTCGCGGTGTGGAACCTGACCATCGTGCTGCTCGACTTCGGCTGCCCGGTCACGGCTGCGGAGAAGGCGCTGCGGCAGCGCGGTGGCGAGGAGGTGTACAGCGGCGGCTATATCGGCCACTACCTGGACGGCCCCCTGTGGCCCGAGGGGTACACCTGGGTGGCCGAGCTCGCCGGGTTCGCGCTGCTGCTGGTCTCGTACGCCGGTCTGGTGGTGATCCGGTTGCGCCGCCGCCGGCGAGCCGCCACCGAGCGCGCCACCGAACCGGCTGCCTGACGGCGCCGTTGTGGGGGCCGTCGTGGGGGCCGTCGTGGGGGCCGTCGTGGGGGCCGTCGTGGGGGCACGGTCAGTGGCTTCCCTGACGCCGTCGCGGTGTCGCACTGGGAATAATGCTCGGCGTGGCCGGAACCGCAACAGTCCCGCCGGAGACGATCGACAGCTACGTCGCCGAGCTCGACCGTGCCCTACGCGGTCCCCGTGCGGTGCGCGCCGACCTGATCCTCGAAGCACGTGACAGCCTGGTCGACGCCACCGAGGCGTTCCAGGCCGACGGTCTCGAACGGGCCGATGCGGAGCGGGCAGCGGTCCTCGAGTTCGGTGAGATACCGCGGATCGCCGCCGGCTACCGGTCCGAGCTGGCGCTCGCACAGGCCCGGCGTACGGCGGTCCTGCTGACGGCGGTGATGTTCATGCAGCCGATCCTCTGGGTCGAGGGTCGCTGGCCGTGGAACGACACGACGCCCGTCGACCCGTCGCCGCTGACCACGGCGCTGAACGGGATGATCGAGCTGGTTGGTATGGCCGTGATGGTCGGAGCCGTGCTGGCGGTCGCGGCGTGCGGCATCGGGGTGCGCTTCGCCGCCGCCCGCAGATACGCGGCCGGTGCCACCGCAACCTTCAGCCTGGTCAGCTGCACGCTGGTGCCGCTGATCGGGGCCGGGCTGAGCCTTAGCGGGGCGCACGGCGCGGCCGCCGTGGTGACGTCGTTGCTCTGGATCGGACTGCTGGTCGCCGGACCACTCGCACTGGTGGCGGTCTCGGCAGGCCGCTGTCTCGCTATCGCCTCGCGCTGACAGGTCCGGCTCAGCCGGAGGTGCCCGGCCGCAGCACACCCTCGATCACGGCCGAGAAGGTGCGCCACTCCGAACGCTCCCCGGCCAGCGCCTGTCCCCCGGCCCGGGTCAGCTGGTAGGTGCGGCGCTTCCGGCCACTGACCGTGCTCCACTCGCTCTGCAGGTAGCCGGCCCGCTCCAGCCGCCGAAGTGCCGGGTACAGCGTCCCGGTCGGAAGATCCAGCTCTCCGCCGCTGCGGGTCTGCAGCGCCTCCATGATCGCGTAGCCGTGCAGCGGCTCGTGCTCGACGACCGCCAGGATCAGCGGATCGAGGTGCCCGCGCAGTGCATCAGCCTTCATGTAGCCAGTCTACACATAAGGTGCTACAGTAAGCGTATAAGTAGAGACGCTACATGTAGCGTGCTGGCACTATTTGGGAGGACGAAGCGCGATGGCAGTCGAGACCAGAAACCCGGCACCGAGTCGGCCAGACAAGGAGTCCGGCGGTGGCCTGCTGCACCGGGTGGCCGGCTGGTCGATGCGGCATGCGCTGCTCGCCGTCGTGCTCTGGATCGCCACCCTGGTGGGCGTCACCGCGGCATCCGTTGCCATCGGCAACGACTATCACAACGACAACTCGCTGCCCGGCACCGAGTCGCAGCAGCTGACCGACGCGTTCGCCGAGCACGCACCGGGCGGTTCGACCGACTCGGTGCAGATCGTGCTGCACCACGACCAGGGCTTCCTCGCTACTGTCAACCGGCAGCGCGTCAGCACGATGCTCGCCGAGGTCGAGCGGCTGCCGCACGTCGCCGCGGTCACGAGCCCGATCACCGATCCGGGGGCGCGATCTCCCGACGGTCGCACTGCGTACGCGATGGTCACCCTCGACGCGCCGGCCACCGAGGTACCGCAGGACGACGTGCGCGCGATCGTCGAGACGGCGAAGCGAGCGCCGACCGACGGGATGCAGGTCGAGCTCGGCGGTGACGCGGTCCGTTCCGCGGTCGAGGGCGAAGGCGGTGCCGCCGAGGGCGCCGGCATCCTCGCCGCGCTGGTGATCCTGGTCCTGTTGTTCGGCTCCCTGCTGGCGGCGAGCCTGCCGCTGCTGACCGCGGTGTTCGCCGTCGGCAGCACGCTCGGCCTGCTCGTCCTCGCGTCGCATCTGTTCGACGTACCGGACTACACCGCACCGGTGATGATGCTGGTCGGGCTCGGCGTCGGGATCGACTACGCGCTGCTGATCTTCTCCCGCTACCGCAGCGAGCTGCTCGCCGGTGCCGACCGGCCGGCCGCCACGGTGAAGGCGCTCGATACCGCCGGCCGGTCGGTGATGTTCGCCGGCTGCACCGTGGTGATCGCCCTGCTCGGCCTGCTCGCACTCGGGCTCGGCTCACTGCAGGGGATGGCGCTCGGTGTCACGCTGACCGTCCTGATGACCATGCTCGCGGCGGTCAGCCTGCTGCCGGCCCTGCTGACCCTGTTCGGCCGCCGGATCGAGCGCAGCGTCCGCAAGCACGCCGCGCGGGCGAAACGAGCGAGCGGCGACCGGTGGCGGGCCTGGGCGACGCAGGTGCAGCGCCGGCCGTGGGCGCCGCTGGCGCTGGCGGTCGCCGCACTGGTGGCGCTGTCGCTGCCCGCCCTCGGGATGCGGCTCGGGTTCGCCGACGCCGGCACCGACGATCCGGCCAAGACCACCCGTAAGGCCTACGACCTGCTCGCGGAAGGATTCGGCCCGGGCGTGAACGGCCCGCTGATCGTGCTGACCGAGGGCAGCCCGCAGTCCGCTGAGGCGGCCCGTGAGGCGATCGCGAAGACGCCTGGCGTCGCGGCCGTCACGCCGCCGCAGCAGCTGCCGGACGGTGAGGCGTCGATGATGACGGCGTTCCCGACGACGGCGCCGCAGGACGAGGAGACCAGTGACCTGGTGACCCGGCTGCGCGGCACCGTGCTGCCGGCGGTCGAGAGCAGCACCGGCGCGACGGTGCTGGTCGGCGGGGCCACAGCGGCCGCTGACGACTTCGCCGGCGCGGTGAGCGAGCGGCTGCCGCTGTTCATCCTGGTCGTCGTGGGGTTGTCGGCGTTGCTGCTGACAGCGGTGTTCCGCTCGGTGCTGGTACCCCTGAAGGCGGCCGTGCTGAACCTGCTCAGCATCGGTGCGTCGCTCGGCGTGCTCACGCTGGTGTTCCAGCAGGGGTGGCTCGGCGCCCAGCCCGGGCCGGTCGAGGCGTTCGTGCCGGTGATGATCTTCGCGATCGTTTTCGGCCTCTCGATGGACTACGAGGTGTTCCTGGTCTCACGGATCCACGAGGAGTGGCGTCGTACCGGAGATGCGCAGCACGCCGTCCGGGAAGGCCTGGCCGCCACCGGAAGCGTGATCACCGCGGCCGCGGCGATCATGATCGTGGTCTTCGGCGCGTTCCTGCTCAGCCCGGACCGGATGCTGAACCAATTCGGGCTCGGCCTGGCCGTCGCCGTACTGCTCGACGCGCTGGTGATTCGGTGCCTGATCGTGCCCGCCGTGATGCGGCTGCTCGGCACCAAGGCGTGGTGGCTGCCGCGCCGGCTGGACCGGGCGCTACCGGCGGTCAGGCTCGAGCGCGACTGACGGCCCACCGCCCGGCTGGGGCCCGGTGTAGCGGGCCACCGGGCGGAGCCGGGCCGGCTGCTCGCCGTACTCCTCCAGCGCGTGGGCGATCCAGCCGCAGGTACGGGCGACGGCGAACACGGCCTCGCCGGCGTCGGGACGCAGTCCGCGGCCCACGCTGAGTACGGCGAGCGCCAGATCGATGGTCGGGAACAGGCCGGTCCGCCCCGCGACGACGTCGATGATGCCGCTCGTGGCCTCCAGGGCGGGCCCGTACCGGTCGTGCGTGCGCAACAGCTCGAACAGCGCGTCGGCCCGCGGGTCCCGGTGGGTGTAGACGACATGGCCGAAGCCCGGCAATGCGTTGCCGGCGCGCAGGATCTCGCCCACCACATCCGCCGCGCCGCGGTCCGGCGCCATCGCCGCCTGGAGCATCCGGTGCGCGGCGACGCTGGCCGCACCGTGCAGGGTGCCGTCCAGCGCGGCCAGGCCGGCGGCCACGACGGCGTAGGGGTGGGCCCGTGCGGAGGCGGCGACGCGGGCGGCGAGGGTGGACATCGCCAGGTCGTGGTCGAGCAGCAGCACCAGCGCCGCCTCGAGCACCCGGACGTCGTCGTCGCCCGCGTCCGGCGCCAGTGCGCGCCAGAGTCGGCTCGCGACGGACCCCGGCGCCTCGTAGCCCTCTGCCGGTTCCCGCTCGTGCAGTGCCGCGACCAGCACGGGTACCAGCCCGGCGGCCGACCGCACCACCGCGTCCTGGTCGAGCTGGTAGCGCAACGGGTTCGCGGAGCCGGCGACCGACGCGCCCAGCCTGAGCCGGTCGACGGTGCTCAGGGTGGCTCGCCAGCCGTCGGTCTCACGCAGCGTGCGGAGGGCGTCCGGCGGTGCGCTGAACCCCGCGGACGGGTCCCACGCGCCGGTCCACAGCCAGTGCGCACACGTCTCGTACGACGCCCGCGTGGCCAGGCTGGTCGCGTCAGCGCCGCGGTAGAACAGCTCGTCGTCCACGATCAGCGTGAGGCCGCTGTCCAGCACCATGAGGGGCCGGCCGGCTGCGGAGCCCGCGGCCTGTCCGGGACGCGGTGGCGCCGTCCCGGAACGGCCGGCCGTGCGCCGCGCCAGTGCCTCGACCTCCAAGGCGTCGAACGTGCTCGCCCGGGCACCGGCGGCCCGCTCACGGGTGAGGATCCCGCGGCTGACGTACGCGTACACAGTCTCCTGCTTAACGCCGAGCCGCGCGGCGGCCTGGGCCGTCGTCAGCCGGGGAAGGCCGCCGCTCCGATCCTTCTTCACATTGATCCAATCAACATTGACGGCTGATCACTCATGTATCACCGTGAACGGTACCGAACCAGGCAGGAGGACCGCATGACCACCACCAACGGCCGGAACGCCACCGACCTGATCGACGCGCCGCGAGGACTGCACAACGTCGTCGTCACCGAGTCGGCGCTGGGCGACGTCCGCGGGCTCGAGGGCTTCTACCACTACCGGCAGTACTCCGCGATCGACCTCGCGGAGCGCCGCGACTTCGAGGACGTCTGGCACCTGACCCTGTACGGCGATCTGCCGGACGGGCGGCGCCGGACCGCCTTCCGCGAGCGGGTTCGGATGGTCCGTGCGCTGCCACCGGAACTGGCCGCGCTGCTACCCGACCTCGAGCTGGCGTCGCGGTCCGGGAACTCGCTCGACGCGTTGCGCACCGCGCTCAGCCTGGCCGGGTCCGCCGCCGGGATGCGGCCGGTGTACGACCTCGACGAGGAGCAGCGGATCGACGACGCGATCCGGCTGTGCGCGCAAACCCCGACGATCCTGGCCGCGCTGTACCGGCTGCGCCACGGCCTGCCGATGCTAGTACCACGGGCCGACCTCGGCCACGCGGCGAACTACCTGTACCTGTTGACCGGGCGGGTCCCGGCCGAGCGCGAGCGTCGCGCGATCGAGCGGTACCTGGTCTCGACGATCGACCACGGCTTCAACGCCTCCACCTTCACCGCGCGGGTGATCGCCTCCACCGGTGCGGACATGGCCGCCGCCTTGGTGGGCGCACTCGGCGCCCTGTCCGGGCCGCTGCACGGCGGTGCGCCCAGCCGCGCCCTCGACACGCTGGACGCGATCGGCACCGTGGACCGGGCCGCGGACTGGATCCGGGACCGGATCCTGTCCGGCGAGCGCATCATGGGCTTCGGGCATCCCGTCTACCGCACCGAGGACCCCCGGTCGCGGATGCTGAAGCAGGTCGCCCGGGAGTTCGGCGGCGACCGTGTCGACCTCGCGATCCGGATCGAGGCCGAGGTGGAGGCCCAGCTCGCCGCGCTGAAGCCGGGCCGCGAGCTGCACACCAACGTGGAGTACTACGCGGGTGTGGTGATGGAGCTGTGCGGGTTGTCCCGCCAGCTGTTCACGCCCACCTTCGCGGTCTCCCGTACGGTCGGCTGGGCGGCGAACATCGTCGAGCAGGCCCGCGACTCCAAGATCATCCGGCCGGCCGCGCGGTACGTCGGCACGCCGCCGCCCGTCGAGGTACCGCTACCGACCTAGATGAGCTGGCCGAGCCGGAGCACGCCGGTGGCGGCGTCCTGCTCGGGCGGCAGGTACACCCGCTGGATCGCGACGACGATCGCCTCGGCGACCACATCGCGGAAGGTCGGGTCGGCCAGCCGGGACGCGTCGTGCGTGTTCGTCACGTAGCCGATCTCGAGCCGGACCGCCGGCATCTTGGTACGCCGTAGCAGGTCCCAGGTCTTGGCATGGGTGCGGCAGTTCCGCAGGTCGGTGCGGGCGACGATCTCGCGCTGGACAAGACCGGCGAACTGCTCGCCGACGCTCGAGTAGGCGCCGTGCAGGTCCGCGCCGTAGTAGTACGTCGCGACACCCTGCGCCTCCGGGTTGACCGAGCCGTCGGCGTGCAGCGAGACGCACAGGTTCGCGGCGGTCTCGTTCGCGAACGCGGCCCGGGACAGCTCGTCCGGTCCCTGGTCGCGGCCGCGGCTCAGGTACGCGCGAACCCCGGTGGCGCCGAGCCGGCCCTCGATCCGGGCGGCCAGGTCGTAGGCGATGTCGGACTCACGCAGCCCGTGCCCCTCCCAGCCGTAGTCGAAGCCGCCGTGGCCGGGGTCGATCACCACGGTCTTGCCGGACAGCCGCGGCCCGGCCTGCCGTACTGCCTCCGAGGCGCGCAGCGCGTCCGGACGGCCACCGGTCGCCATCGGGCGGATCCGGTCGAGTGCCTTGAACGTGGACGGGCCGCAGGTGCCGTCGGCGGGCAGGCCGACGTTGCGCTGGAACTCGGTCACCGCACGCTGGGTGTCGGGGCCGAAGAAGCCGTCGATCCGGGCGACGGCGAACCCGAGTTCTTGGAGCCGGGCCTGCAGAGCGAGAACGTCGTCGCCGGCGAGCGGGTGTGCGGGGACGTAGGTGAGCAGCCGGTCACCCAGCCGCCAGCGCGCCTCGTCGAGCGCGCGGTAGGTCTGGGGGCCGACGTTCCCGTCGACCACCAGACCGCGTTGCTGCTGGAAGCCCCGCACGGCGACCGCGGTCGCTTCGTCGAAGGTTTGCCGCGGCCGGTCGTCCAGCAGCCGGAGCCGCTGGAGCTTGCCGATGATCTCGGCGACGGCTTCACCGCTGTCGCCGATCCGGTACACCGTTCCGCCGTGCGAGGCGTCCATCAATGCCTTGGCTCCTGCCGTGCGTTAGATCCCCCAGGGGGACGATCAGGCAGTGAAGTCTGCCAGTTCCTTCAGCAGTGCGGCCTTCGGCTTCGCGCCGACGATGGTCTTGGCGACCTCGCCGTTGACATACACGTTGATCGTGGGGATGCCGGTGACCCGGTAGTTGCTCGGGGTGACGGGGTTCTCATCAACGTTCATCTTCACGAACGTGATCTTGTCCCCGTGTTCGTTCGCGAGCTCGTCGAGGATCGGGGAAACCTGGCGGCACGGTCCGCACCACTCGGCCCAGAAGTCGACCAGGACCGGCTTGTCGCTCTTCAGGACCGTGGTCTCGAAGTCGTCATCGGTCACTGCGTTGATGTTGTCGCCCACGGCGATCTCCTTCGGTGGATTCCTAGGTGGGTAGGGAAGCTTCAGGCCCGGGCGCCGACCGGTTCCGCCGAGTCGACGGCGGCCGCCAGCTTGGCGGTCGAGCCGGACTCCAGCATCGCCAGGTACCGCTCGGCGTCGAGTGCGGCGGCACAGCCGGTGCCGGCCGCGGTGACCGCCTGCCGGTAGACGTGGTCCACCAGGTCACCGGACGCGAACACGCCGGGCAGGTTGGTCCGGGTGCTGTTGCCCTCGACAAGCACGTAGCCCTCGTCGTCGGTATCCACCTGGCCCTTGACCAGCTCCGACCGCGGGTCGTGGCCGATCGCGACGAACAGGCCGGTGACCGGAAGCTCCCGGGTCTCACCCGTCCGTGTGTCCCGCAGGGTCACGCCACTCACCTTGTCCTCGCCGTGGATCGCCGACACCTCAGAGTTCCAGGCGAACTCGATCTTGTCGTTGGTCAGAGCGCGGTCGGCCATGATCTTCGACGCACGCAGCTCGTCGCGTCGGTGGATGATCGTGACCTTCTTCCCGAACCGGGTGAGGAAGGTGGCCTCCTCGACCGCGGAGTCGCCGCCGCCGACGACGGCGATGTCCTGCTCGCGGAAGAAGAAGCCGTCACAGGTGGCGCACCAGGACACGCCGTGCCCCGACAGCCGTTCCTCGTCCGGCAGGCCGAGCTTGCGGTACCCGGAACCCATCGCGAGGATCACGGTCTTGGCGCGATGCTCGGTGCCGGCCGAGTCCTTGACGACCTTGATGTCGCCGGTCAGGTCGACCTCGACGATGTCGTCGGCAACCAGCTCGGCGCCGAACCGCTCGGCCTGGGACCGCATCTCGTCCATCAGTGCCGGGCCCATGATGCCCTGGGAGAAGCCGGGGAAGTTCTCCACCTCGGTGGTGGTCATCAGCGCACCGCCGGCGGTCACCGAGCCCTCGAACACCAGCGGCTCGAGCCGCGCGCGGGCGGCGTAGACAGCAGCGGTGTAGCCGGCAGGCCCAGATCCGATGATGATCACGTTGCGGACGGGCGTGCCAGTACGGTCGGTCATTCGGGGGTTCCCTCGGATCTGTTGGGGCGCTGTGCGATACGTCGTACACAACGGATCCTAGGCGAGCGGCATTCCCCGCGTCCCGCCGCGCCGGGAGAACCCCGGCAACCGGCGATCAGCCGTTGCGGAGCGTTACGGACGTGACGTAGACAACGTTGGCGTCCGCCCCGGTCGCCCCTCGCGTGTCACAGCCAGTGACGACGAAGACACGCAGGTCGCGGGACGCATCGGCTTGCAGGCCGATCACCGTCGACCGGCGGCCCTCCACCTGCGCGGGCATCACCAGCCGGAGCGCCCGCTGGTCGGGCTGGCGGCTCGCGAAGTCGGCCGCGCAGCTTCGCTCGGCGGCGCTGCCTCCGATAACCGCGCCGGTGCCGCCCTCGACCAGCCGCTGCACCTCGCCGGCGATCTGCGCGGTGGTGAGGGTCGGGATCGGGCTGGTCTGGCCGGGCGTCGAGTCGCTCGGCTCCTGGAGCCCGGCCGAGGATCCCTCGCGCTGGTTCGCCGTACTGACCACGATGCCGGCGCCGACCGCACCGACAACGAGCACCACCGCCGCGGCCATCAGCAGCCGGGGCAGGTGCCGGCGCGGCTCCTCGCGGATCTGGGCCAGCGAGTGCACCCCGACCGTGGACGCGCGCAGTACCGACTCCGAGCGGATCACCGAGTCCAGATGGTCGGCGACGTCGGCCGGCATCGGGATGTCGGCGCGGCCCTCCTCCGCAAGGTCCGCGTTCAGCTGGATCAGGGCGTCGTACGTCCGCTGGCAGTCCGGGCAGGCCTTCACATGGTCACGAGCCCGGTGTGCCTCGCCCGCGGGCAGCAGGTTCTCTATCAGGTCGGCGACGGTGTCGACGTCCAGGTGGTTGTCCACATGGTTGTGCTGGGAACGGTGGGGGTCGGTCATCGGGCGAGGCTCCGCTCGGTCGGCACGCAGGCGTCACGGGTGTGCGACCCGGATTCGACGTTGCCGGCGTTCATTCGGTTCCCGCCGACTCCGGGGTTTTACCACCTCGTGTCGTCTGCCAGTGGCGCAACAGCGGCAGCAGCTTGGCCCGCCCGCGCGCACAGCGGCTCTTCACCGTACCCGGCGCGCAGCCCAGGATCCCCGCGGCCTCTTCGACCGAGTAGCCCTCCATGTCGACCAGCACCAGCGCGCTGCGCTGGTCGGGGTTGAGCTGTTTGAGTGCGTTCAGTACGTCTACCTGCCGCTCGCGGACCTCGGCCGGGTCGTCCTGGGCCGGTCCGGCCATCTCGGCGGCGCGGTCCTCTCCCTCCGGCAACGGGTCGGCGGCCCGGACCTGACGGCGGCGGATCCGGTCCAGGCAGGCGTTCACCACGATCCGGTGCAGCCAGGTGGTGACCTTGGCGTCGCCGCGGAACGAGTCGGCCCGGCGGAACGCCGAGATGAACGCGTCCTGCAACGCGTCCGCGGCCTCGTCCCGGTCGCCCATGGTCCGGATCGCGACCGCCCACAACCGGTCCCGGTGCCGCTGCACGATCAGGCCGAAGGCGTGCGGGTCGCCGGCGACATGCAACCGCAGCAGCTCGTAGTCGTCCAGGTCGTCCAACCCGGGCGTCGGTGGTTGGTCCGCGGTCGTGGACGCCGCGGGACCCGGCACCGCAGCAAGCGGCACCGGGCCCTGGCCGGCGTCCGTGACGTCACGGGTCATTTCTCGATCGACACCTCGGCGATCTCCCCGCGGAAGTCGCCGCCCTTCTCCTTCGGGATCTTGGTGAGCCAGATCATCACGTATCGGCTCTGAGTGCCAGCGGCCGGCTCGAGAATCGTCTCCTCGCCCGCGTCCTCGGCCTTCGCGACCGCCTCCCAGTCCGTCGGATGCGCCGGCGACTCGGCCTTGTCACCGCTCGGTACCCGGAGCTCGAGCTCGTACGGCTCGCGGACCAGAGACACCGTGACCTTTGAGATGCTTACGACCGAGCCGAGGTCGTAGACGATGCCGACACCGGGCTTCTCGCCGCCGAAGTTCGCCTTGCTGTACGACATCGTGGTCCAGGTCGTGCCCTGCTTGCCGTCGTACGTCTTCGGCACGTCCTCGCGGTGCTCCTCGCCGCTGCCCTCCGGCTTCGGGTCCACGTCCCGGGCGCCGACGATCTTCGCCACCTTGCTGACCGGGGCCGTGTTGGTCGTCGCGGGCCGGTCGCCGCCGGCGTCGTCGTCATCGCCGGTGACCGCGGGCTTGATCAGGAACTGCGCCATCGCGATCACCGACAGCAGGGCCAGGATCGCCAGCAGGATCAGGATCCGGCCGCCCCAGCCGCCACGCCGTTCCTCCGGCTTCTTCCGGCGGATGGTGCCATAGCCATTGCCGCCGTTGCCGCCGTTGCCGTTCCCGCCGCCGGGGCTGCCGTTGGGGGACTGACGCCGGACCGGGCGGGCGGTGGGCGAGCTGCTGACCACCGGCCGCGGTGCGGTACTGGTCGGGGCGCCCGCGGACGCCATCGGCTGGACAGCGGTCCGTGCGTACGGGTCCGCGGGCGGATCCAGTGCGGGCGGTATCGCGACCGCCGGGGTCAGCACTGTGGCGGCATCGTCGACGCTGCCTTCCTGGCCGACGCTCGGGTGCGCCTCCTCGCTGATCTTGCTGGGCGGCTCGTGCGAGTGGCCGATCACGCCGGCCAGCGCCGCGGACAGTCCGGCCGCACTACTGATCGGGGCGGCGTGGTGCCGCGGGGGTGCGCCGAGCAACCGGTCGGCGATGTCGTCGAGCGAGCGCGGTACGCCGGCCCGTACCTGCCGCGGGCTCATCAGCCGGCCGTGTTCCATCGGCGCAGCCGGCAGACCGAACGCCGGGCCGCCGGGCCAGCGCGCGGTGAGCGAGGCGTACAGCAGCCGGCCGAGGTCGCGGATGTCCTCCGCGGGTGAGCCTGGCCCGTCGGTACGCCGTAGCGCCGCCTCGGTGGCGACGCCGACGATCTTGATCGCGCCGGTGTCGGTGACCACCACGGTGGCCGGGCTGATCGCGCCGTGCGGCTGGCCGGAACGGTGCAGCAGCTCGAGCGCCTCGGACACCTCGCGAGTCAGCCAGCCGGCCTGCTGACCGGTCAGCGGTCCGTTGCCGAGCATCCGCTCCAGCGACCGGCCGCCGGCCCACTCCCGGACGCAGTAGGTGACACCGTCGTACGCGTCGCAGTCCAGCACCCGCAGGAACCGCGAGTCCGCGGCGGTGGCAGCACGCCGGGCCGCATCGTTCATCCGGACCGCGCGCGGGTCGTCGGCGGCGAGCACATCGACCACGACGGCGCGGCTGAGCACCTCGTCCACCGCTCTCCAGACGCGCGCCCCGCCGTACTCGGCGAGCTGTTCGGCGATCCGGTACCGTCCGGCCAGAAGGGTGCCGGGACTGACGGTCTGGTTAGGCACAGTCCTCCCTCGGCATCCCCGTCGGCCGGATGTTTCTTGCTTCCTACAGCGACCGCATGTCTTCTGACAGACCCCATGTTATGGCCATGGGGGCTGTTCACACTCCTCTGGATCGGCCCGGCAGCCGAGAGGTGACGGTCCGTACCACGGCGTTCACCTCGTGGATGTGTAGTACCCGCGCCAGTCCGGCGTACACCGGTAGCATCACGGCCCCGGCCGCGGCGAGGACCACGGCGCTGTACAGCGGGCCGCTGCCGTCGGTGAGCTCGTTCAGCAGCAGCATCACGACCACTCCGGCCCCCGCGGCGACCACCGCGGCGATCGCCATCGCGATCAGTGGCAGTGTGATCCCGGCCCCGGCCACCCGGGGGACCCGGCGCCGCAGCACCGTCCGGGACACCACCACGCCGACCAGGTACGCGAGCGTGTACGCCGCGCCGAGCGCGACCGCACTGAACCGGGGCGACGGAAGGACGACCCATACGCCGACCAGGGCCGCGCTGATGTTCACCGCGGCGATGCAGCACTGGATGAAGAACGGCGTCCGGGTGTCCTCGAACGCGTAGAAGGTGCGCAGCTGCAGGTACTGGATCGTGAACGGCACCAAGCCGACCGCGAGCGTCATCAGGGTCAGCGCCATCAGATCGGTGCGGCCCCTCGCGGCACCGTAACCGGCGATCAGCGACATCAGCGGGAACGCGAACGCGACCATCGCGACCGCGGCCGGCACCACCAGCGCCAGTGCCTGCCGGGTGGTCGCGGCGGCGTTCCGCGACACCTCGGCCACGTCGCCGTCTGCTGCCAGCGCGGACAGCTTAGGCAGGATGGCGGTGGCCAGCGAGACCGTGATGATTCCGTGCGGCACCAGGAACATCAGCATCGATGTGCTGTACGCGAACACGCCCGCCGCCTGCTGGTTGCCCGCGCTCGACGTACCGGCCAGCGCCAGCCGGGTAACCACGATCAGCGTGACCTGGTTCACCGCGACGAACAGCACCGTCCACAGGCCGAGCCTCGCGGTCCGGGCCAGGCCGGTGTCCCGCAGCCCGAACCGCGGCCGGTACCGGTAGCCGGAGGCGCGCAGGTACGGCAGGAGTACGAGCAGCTGGACCGCGATACCGAGGGTGTGGCCGAGGCCGAGCAGCAGTGACTCGCCGTCGGAGTAGGTCGCGGGCGTGCTGTGCGCGCCGTACAGGGCCCAGAACAACAGGATCGAGGCGATCGCGACGACGTTGTTCGCGATCGGCGCCCACATCATCGGGCCGAACCGCTGCCGCGCGTTCAGCACCTGGCCGACCAGCACGAACGCGCCGTAGAAGAAGATCTGCGGCAGGCAGAGCCGGGTGAAGAACTCGATGTCGGCCCGCTGCGCGCTCATCGACGGCGAGCTGAGCTCGTGCGGCATGTAGATCCGGGCGATCAGGGGTGCGAGCGCGACGCAGACCACGGTCAGTACTGCGAGCACGAGGAAGCCGGCCGTCATCAGCCGGTCGGTGAACTCCTGCCCGCCGTCGTCGTGCCGTTTGATCGCGCGGACCAGCTGCGGCACCAGCACGGTGTTGAAGATGCCGCCGGCGAGCAGGATGTAGAGGCTGTTCGGGATCGTGTTCGCGACCGTGAACAGGTCGTTGCGCAGCTCGGAGCCGACCACCGCGGCCAGCAGCGCGATCCGGACGAAGCCGGTGATGCGGGACAGGATCGTGCCGGCTGCCATCACCGCCGCCGCACGCCCGGTGCGCACCGCAGTGGTCTCAGCCATCGGATCCTTTCGCCACCGCCGGCTCGGCGGGTACGGGTGCCGCGGCAGCGGTCTCGGGAGCGGGTTCAGTGGTCGGTTCGGGAGCGTGTTCAACGGCGCGTTCGGGGATGGGGCTGCCGTTCTTGCGCTCGGTGCGGATCCGGCGGTAGATCCGGATCGCCGAGGTGCCGAACAGCAGCGCGACAGCGGCCCCGACCAGGACCCAGCCGACGGTGCCGTACTGGGCCGCCCGGATGTCCAGCTCGAGCGGGGCACCGAGACGCTCGCCGGTCGCCGTGACGATGTGCGCACGCGCCTTGATCAGGCCGTTCTGCTGCGCGGACGCGCGGATGTTGAACGTCTGCCGGTTGCCGCCCCGGATCACCACCGGTTCGATCGGCTCGACCGAGAGGTCGTCGCGGTTCAGCGACTCGATCTGCAGGCCGACCCGGACCGGACGTTTCAGCTCGTTCGCGACCGTGAGCGGGAACTGGCCCTTGCTCGACGACAGCGTCACCACGGTGTCGCCGCCACCGTCGTCGGTGATCAGATGCACCTTGCCGAACTGGCCGGCGAACATGAACCGCTGGTACGCGCGGAAGCGGTCGCCCTCCGCGGGGTAGCCGCGCCACGACAGGGAGGCCGACCGGACCAGCGACTTGTCCAGCCGGTCCTTGGCGGCCGCGGTGTTGGTGGTCAGGGCGTTGTACGTGCGGATGTCGCGGTCGATCTGCCGGACCGCCTCGAGCTGGGCCGCGTTCAGCACGGTCGCGGCCGGCCTCGTCGGCGGCGCGGGCACGGTCGTGATCGGCTCGGCTGTGATCTGGTCCAGCCCGATCGGCGTGATCCAGGGCAGCGACTGTGCCTGCATCAGTACGCCGGTGGCGGAGCCGTGGACGTCGAAACCGCGGGACGGTACGGCGGCCACCGTGACCGGGTGGGTGCCGGTCTGGTCGAGCGCCAGCAGCGCGGTCTCGGCGGCGAACCGCTGCCGGAACTGGACCGGGCCGTTGGCCGCGGCCGGGTCGGGTCCGCCAGAGGTCAGGCCCTGGTCGGCGACGACGGCCCGCAGCGGGCCGTTCGCGGTGTCCACCCGGACCAGCGGCGAGGCCTCCAGGTCGGGCCGGTCCTCGGGATCCCAGGACCAGCTGGACAGCAGCGTCAGCTCGTCCGGCGTGCTGCCTTCGTGCTCGGCGGCTGCCGCCAGCGTGTCCTCGGTGGCGGCGCCGTTCTCCAGCCACATCGAGGCCTGGACCGGCTTCCCGCCCGGCCCGGTGGCGCCGGTGGTGAGCTCGCGGGACCGGTCCACCACGTGGCCGAGCCCGCCGTCGACCAGGCGCCGTACGTCCGGGTCGCCGTAGGGGAGCAGCATGACGTGCGAACGACCGGTCGCCGGGTCGACCGCCCGGTCGAGTGCCGCCAGCCAGTCCTTGGCGACCTGGCTCTGCTGCAGCGGGACGCCGTCGCGGCCGTCGGTCCGGTACCCCTGCGCGAGCTGCCGCGCCTCGTCCAGCAGCGACGGGTCGATCAGCCAGGTGAGCTGCTTGCCGGTTCCGGCCTGCACCAGCCGGTGCAGCCGGCCGCCGGGCGCCATCGCACTGACCAGCGACTCGTCGGCGAAGTAGGTGCCGTTCAGCTGAGTCGGCCGGTGCCGCAGCGGCAGCACCATCGCGGTCCGGACCTGTCGCGGTGTGGGTTCCGCGGCCATCACCGGCATCAGCGTGCGGGCCACGCCCGGCGACACCCGCTCACCGGTCGGGCTGTCGGCGTTGATCCGCACACCGACGACGTAGACGCCGTTGGTGTCGTCGATCTCCCACTGCGGCCAGGTCACGGTCACCGTGAACGGCCGGGAGCTGCCCGGCTGCAGCACGTCGGCGAAGTCCTGGAACGCGGTCGACTCGATCAGCCCATTGCAGTCGTCGCCGGCCGGTGGGATCGCGCTGAGCTCGCCGGTGCTGTCGATCCGGCCGCGCTGGGAGTCCAGGCAGGCGATCGCCTGCACGTTGGTCAGGGTGGTGCTGCCGCTGTTGGTCGCCGTACCGGTGATCGTGACCGGGTCGCCGGGCTTCGGCGCCACCGGGGTGAATGAGGTGATCCGGACCTGGACCGCGTCGGCCGCCGGCGCCTGCGGTGCCGCCTGCGCGCCCGGGGCGGTCATGCCGAGGCCGACTAGGATCAGGGCGAGTGCGGCCACCGCGGGGAGGGCGACACGGCGCCCTACGTACCTCACCCACGGATGGAACACGCGGTCACCGTAGCCTAGATTTCCGTGCCTTCTAACTCCGGTGACGCCACGCAGGCGAAAGGATCCGCTCGGCTGTCCGACGTACAGCGTCAGGGCGTGCAGTCGTTGCTACGGATCGCACCGGTGGTCGACGAGCTCGGTGGCCGGTTCGTGGATGCGGGGTACGAGATCGCGCTGGTCGGCGGCAGCGTACGGGACGCGCTGCTGGGCCGACTCGGCAACGACCTGGACTTCACCACGTCGGCACGGCCGGACGACATCGAGCGGTTGCTGAAGGGCTGGGCGGACAACGTCTGGGCGATCGGCAAGGATTTCGGCACCATCGGCTGTACCAAGGGCGAGTGGGTGCTGGAGATCACGACGTACCGCTCGGACGCGTACGACGGTGCGACCCGCAAGCCCCGGGTCGTGTTCGGCGACACGCTCGAGGGTGACCTGCTCCGCCGCGACTTCACGGTGAACGCGATGGCGGTGGCGCTGCCGGGCACCGAGTTCGTCGACCCGTTCGGCGGGCTGGAGGACCTGGCCGCGAAGGTGCTGCGCACTCCGGCGGCGCCGGAGGAGTCGTTCGGCGACGACCCGCTGCGGATGCTGCGGGCCGCCCGGTTCGCCGCCCAGCTCGGGTTCACGCCGGACCTCGCGGTGGTCCGGGCGATGACCGAGCGGGCGCGGACGCTCGAGATCGTGTCGGCGGAGCGGATCCGCGACGAGCTGGTCAAGCTGGTCTGCGCGCCGGACCCGCGCCGCGGCCTGGACCTGCTGGTGCAGACCGGGCTCGCCGACCTGGTACTGCCGGAGCTGCCCGCGCTGCGGCTGGAGGTGGACGAGCACCACCGGCACAAGGACGTGTACCAGCACTCGCTGACCGTGCTGGACCAGGCGATCGACCTGGAGCCGCGGCTCGGGCTGGACGGCCCGGACTTCGTGGTCCGGTTCGCTGCGCTCGTGCACGACATCGGCAAGCCGCGCACCCGCCGGTTCGAGGACGGCGGCAAGGTCACCTTCCACCATCACGACGTCGTCGGCGCCAAGCTGACCCGGAAGCGGATGAAGGCGCTGCGGTTCAGCAACGACGACATCGAGGCGGTGTCGAAGCTGGTCGAGCTGCACCTGCGCTTCCACGGGTACGGCACCGGCGAGTGGACCGACTCCGCGGTCCGGCGCTACGTCCGCGACGCCGGCGACCTGCTGTCCCGGCTGCACGTGCTGACCCGGGCCGACTGCACCACCCGGAACCGGCGCAAGGCGGAGGCGCTGCGGGCGGCGTACGACCATCTCGAGGAGCGGATCGAGCGGCTGCGCGAGCAGGAGGAGCTGGACGCTATCCGGCCCGACCTGGACGGCAACCAGATCATGGAGATCCTCGGCATCCCTCCCGGCCGTGAGGTCGGCGAGGCGTACCGGTTCCTGCTCGACCAGCGGTTGGAGCACGGCCCGCTCGGCGAGGACCGGGCCCGCGACGCACTGCTGGCCTGGTGGTCCGAAAGGTCCTGAAGCGGGACCTTCGCTCCCGCCGGGCCAGGTCAGTGTCCGTGCAGCGGCGACAAGGCCCCACCGGCGCGGGTAACGTCGGCACATGGAGTGGCTGTTGATCGCGGCCCTCGGAGGCGGGGTGCTGGTGCTGGGCCGGCGGCTGCGGGGTCGCCGTGCTGACCGGCGCGCCGGGACGGCCGAGCTGGAGCAGATCAAGCGGGTCGCGGACGAGGACGTCACGCTGCTCGGCGAGGAGCTGGCCCGGCTGGACGCCGAGGTCGCCGGGCGGGCCCTGGACCAGGAGACGCGGCTGGACTACCAGCGGGCGCTGGACGCGTACGAGTCGGCGCAGCGGTCCGTACCCCGGCTCACCGACATCGACCGGATAAGCACGGTGACCGACACGCTCGCCACCGGGCGGTACGCGATCGTCTGCGTCCGCGCCCGGCTGGCCGGGCAGCCGGTGCCGGAGCGCCGGGTGCCGTGCTTCTTCAACCCGCAGCACGGCCCGTCGGTGGCCGATGTGGTGTGGACCAGCGCGCGGCGCGGGAGCCGGACGGTGCCGGCCTGCGCGCAGGACGCGGCCCGGGTGCGGGCCGGCGAGCAGCCCGAGATGCGGTCCGTCGAGTACGGCGGCCGGCGGGTGCCGTACTGGGAGGCCGGCCAGGCGTGGGCGCCGTACGGCGAGGGGTACTTCGCATCCGGTAGCGGTGCGGCGTTCCTCGCACCGCTGGCGCTGGAGCCCGGGTGGACCGGTGACGTCGGTGGCTGGGGCGACGGCGGCTTCGGCGGTTTCGACGGCGGTGGTTTCGAGGGCGGTGGCGGCGGCGACGGCTGAGGTCAGATGTCGTCCCAGGGCCGGATGTCGTAGCCGGCCAGCAGCCTCGCGCGGAGATCGGGCCGGTCGCTGTACACGAGCGGTCCGCTGCCCGGCCAGGTGTCACGCTGCATGGCCGATACGTTCCGGCGGGCACAGGTCTACGCTCACGCTTCGTGGACTGGTTGAGTGTGATCGGCTGGGGCGGCTCGGCGCTCGTGGTGGTGTCGTTGCTGCAGACCCGGATCCTGCGCCTGCGGGTGCTGAACCTGGTCGGCTGTGTGGTGCTGGTCGGGTTCAACGCCGCGATCGAGGTGTGGCCGATGGTCGGCATGAACGCGGTGCTGGCCGTGATCAACGCCGTCCACTTGTGGCGGCTGCTGCGGCACCGGCATGACGACCAGGAGTACGCCGTGCTGGAGGTGGCCGACTCCGACGCGTACCTGGAGCATGTGCTGCGGATCCACGAGCGCGACATCGAGCGGTTCAACCCCGGCTTCTCCGTCGGATCCCTGGACAGCCGGTACGCGTTCCTGGTCCAGCACGGCGAACGCACCGTCGGAGTGGTGCTGGCCGACGACGCCGGCGACGGGCACGCCCAGATCGAGCTCGACTATGTGCTGCCCGAGTACCGCGACTTCACCCCGGGCGAGTTCGTCTACCGGCGCAGCGAGGTGTTCACCCGGCACGGCTTCACCCAGGTGATCGCGCCACCGGCGATGCGCGACTCGGTGCCGTACCTACGCAACCTCGGCTTCCACCGCGACGGCGAGCGCATCGTCCTCGATCTGCCCGGCGCGAGCTCGGCCTAGCTCGCGGCGCCGGCGAACGCCGGCGCAGGATCACAGCCGGCGGCGGGTCCTGAGGTAGTCGCTCACCACGGCTGCGCCGAGGCCGTCCACATCCGGGGCGATCACCCGGCCGTTACCGCGACGGGCCAGCAGGTCGACGTACGACGTGAGGCGCGGCTCCTCGCCGAGCCGGAACACCGTCAGCACGGTGCCGAGCCGGGCCAGCCGGTCCACCTCGGCGATCGTGGTCCGCAGCGTCTTGGGTGAGGGCGGGTAGGAGAACGCGGCGACACCCTCCCTCTCCAGGTGCGCGGTCGGCTCGCCGTCGGTCACCAGCAGCACGACCGGCTGCGCGTCCGGGTGCCGGCGCAAGTGCCGCCCGGCAAGCAGCAGCGCGTGGTGCGCGTTCGTGCCCTGCTCCCAGGCGCCCTCCAGCCCGACCAGCTCGGGCAGCTCGACCGACCGGGCATACCGGCCGAATGTGATCACCTGCAGCGCGTCGTTGCGGTACCGGGTGGAGATCAGCTGGTGCAACGCGAGCGCGGTCCGCTTCATCGGCAGCCAGCGGCCTTCCTGCACCATCGACCAGGACGTGTCGACACACAGCGCGACCGCGGCCCGGGCCCGGTGCTCGGTCTCGGCGACCTCGACGTCGGACACGTCCAGCCTGATCGGCGTACCGGCGCGCAGTACGGCGTTGCGCACGGTGCGCGGCACGTCCCACGGCTGGGTGTCGCCGAACTCCCACGCCCGGCTCGAGCCGCTCAGCTCACCGGCGGCACCCGCGCTGGCGGTGTTCCGGTCACCGGCGCGGGCGCGCGCGGCTCGCAGTACGTCGGCCAGCGCGGTCTCGCCGAGCCGGCGCAACGCCTTCGGTGACAGCCGGAGCGTTCCGTCCGGCGCCCGCTCCACCAGACCTTGCTCGCGCAGCGCGCGCTCCAGCTCGGACAACCGGCGCGCGTCCACGGCCGCGTCGTCGCCGAGCTGGCGCTCCAGCGCGTCCAGGTCGATATCCTCGAGCCGGGCCCCCGGGTAGGACTGCGACAGCTGCTCAGCCAGTGCGTCGAGCTCGGCCAGGTCCGTCATCGCCCGGGCACCGGCGCCCATCCCGAGCGGCTCGTCACCACGGAAGTCCTCCGCCGAGGTCCAGTCCTCGCCAGGACGCAACGCCTGCAGCTGTGCATCCAGCTGGGCCAGCTCGCCCGCGAGCCGCGGGTCGCCGAACGCCTGCTGGGCCAGTGACATCAGCTCGTCGCGCTGCTCCGGCGACATCGAGTTCAGCATCCGCTGCGCGGCGGCCGCCCGGGCGGCGAGCGCGTCGATCAGCTCCTCGACGTCGCGCGGGTTCTCCGGGAAGAACTCGCCGTGCTTGGCCATGAACTCGTCGAACAGCTGTGGTACGTCGGGCCGGCCCTGCGCGTGCGCGGCGAGCAGGCTGTTGAGGTCGGCGAGCATCTCGCGGATCCGCTCGACGTCCTCGGGTGTAGTCGACTGCAGCGCGTCCTTCATGCCCTCGAACCGCGAGTCCAGCAGCTCGCGGCCGACCAGGTCCTTGATCTGCTCGTACTTCTCCCGGGCCTCGGGCGAGCGCCAGTCGTAGTCCTGGAGCTCACGGACGGCGGCCGCGGTACCGGCCGGCAACGCGTCCAGCTGCGCCTCCGCGAACCGGGCGTCGTCCGACGGGTCCGGGAACAGTGCGGTCCGCTCGGCCTCGACCGCCTCGTCCAGCAGCCGTCGTACGTCCTGCAGGGTCCCGTCCAGCGAGTGCCGACGCTGGATCTCCTCGCGCCGCTGCCAGAGCCTGCGCGTGATGTCGTCAAGCCCGCTGGTGTCCCGCAGGCCGCGGCGCAGCATCTCCTGCAGCGCACTGCCCGGCGAGTACCCCTCCATCACGTCCCGCCCGAGCGCGTCCAGCGCCTCGCGCAGGTCCACGGGCGGGGCCAGTGGATCCGGCCCGTCATGCCACGGCCCGTAGCTCCACCCCGACGGCTCGGCGGTCATCCGCCGTACACCGTGCTCTCGTCGTCGGCGTCCTTGGCCAGCCGCTTGGACAGGTACAGCGCCTCCAGCGCCAGCTCGACCGCGGCCGCGATCCGGCCCGCCGAATCCTCCTCGGGATCGGCCCCGGCGCGGGCGGCCACGTCGTACAGGACCGGCAGCTCGGGCAGCGCGGCCAGCACGTCGCGGGCCGGCACACGCTCGCCGGTCGTGACCAGGTGCCCGGCCGCGACCGCGTCGGCCAGCGGCTGCAGGTCCAGCCCGGCGAACCGGTCCCGGGCGGTCTCGGCCACCGCCCGGCGCAGCAGGTGGACCAGGTGCTCGGTCTCCCGGCCTTCCTCGCCGGGCTCGAACTCGAGTTTGCCGCGCAGTACCGACGGCACCGCCTGCAGGTCGACCGGCCGGGCCACCGCGGGCTCCTCGCCGGTCAGCGCGGACCGACGCAAAGCCGCGGCCGCGACGGTCTCGGCCGCCGCCACCGCGAACCGGGCCGATACCCCGGACCGCTGGTCGATCGCCGCCGACTCGCGCAGCCGCCGCACGAACCGGGCCAGGATCTCCAGCAGCGGCTCGCCGACCTCGGCGACCAGCTCGGCCTCCTGCCGGACCACGTCCACCTCGGCGTCCACGTCCAGCGGGTAGTGCGTGCGTACCTCGGCGCCGAACCGGTCCTTCAGCGGGGTGATGATCCGGCCGCGGTTGGTGTAGTCCTCCGGGTTCGCGGTCGCCACGAGCAGTACGTCCAGCGGCAGCCGCAGGGTGTACCCGCGGACCTGGATGTCGCGCTCCTCCATCACGTTCAGCAGCGCCACCTGGATCCGCTCGGCCAGGTCCGGCAGCTCGTTGATCGCGACGATGCCGCGGTGCGCCCGAGGTACCAGGCCGAAGTGGATCGTCTCCGGGTCGCCCAGGCTGCGGCCCTCGGCGACCTTCACCGGGTCGACGTCACCGACCAGGTCACCGACCGCCGTGTCCGGCGTGGCCAGCTTCTCGGCGTACCGCTCCGAGCGGTGCACCCAGCGCACCGGCAGCTCGTCGCCGAGCTCGGCCGCGCGGCGCTTCGAGGCCGGCGTGATCGGGGCCAGCGGGTGCTCGGGCAGCTCGGCACCGTCGATCACCGGCGTCCACTCGTCGAGCAGCAGGGCGATGGTGCGCAGCAGCCGGGTCTTGCCCTGGCCGCGCTCGCCCAGCAGTACGACGTCGTGCCCGGCGAGCAGTGCCCGCTCGAGCTGCGGCAGCACGGTCCGGTCGAAGCCGACGATGCCTGGCCACGGGTCGGCGCCAGACCTGAGCTTGTCGAGCAGGTTCGCGGCGATCTCGTCCTTGACGGACCTGGACAGGCATCCGGCGGCGCGCAGCGCGCCCGCGGTCCGCGGCAGGTCAGCGGGGAACGATGCGGGAACCGAGGCATGGACAGAAGTCACGTCTCAGACAGTACGTCGCCGGTCCTAAGTCGGCTAATGATCTCGTGCACCGGATCACGGGCCGTCGGCGTCCGCTGACGAGTCTCCGGAGGGACCCATCCGCCGAAGGCGCGTTCCAGCTCCTGCGCGACCCGGATCGAGACGTGGTCCCGGCCTGGGCCGGCGGCGACCTGTACGCCGAGTGGCAGGCCACGGCCGTTCAACCCGAGCGGTACCTGGGTGACCGGCAGTCCGGCCAGGTTGAACAGTCCCATCGGCTGCGGCCAGTCCATCCGGCCGATCGTGCGGCCGTGCCGCGGCGCGACCGTCGGGGCCGGCGGGTGCAGGACGACCGCGTCGCCGATCGTGGACACGAACTCCCGGGCGAAGCCGAGACCGGCGGCCATCGCGGCGCCGGTGCGCATCGCCGGTACCCGGGCGCTGAGCGGCTCGCCCAGCAGCAGCACCTTGGTCGCGCGGGTGTGCTCGCCGCCCCGGCTGACGGTCGCCCGCCAGCCCACGTCGGAACCCTCCGCGCGCAGGATGTCGTGCAGCGAACCGCCGCCGCTGAGGATCGCCAGGTACGGCTCGATCATCCGCCGCGCCGCCCGCAGTGGAAGGTGTTCGACGGTGGCTCCGAGCGACTCGAGCAGCGCGGCGGCGCGGTCCCGGGCGGCCAGCAGCTCGCGGCTGATCGGCCGCAGCCAGGCGTGCTCGGTGATCAGCACCCGCAGGCCGTCGAGACGCACCGTCGCGGGATCGCCGAGTGGCGCGGGACGGCACAACGGGTCCTCGCCGTCCGGCCCGGCCAGCAGCCGCAGCAGTGGCATCAGGTCCTCTGCGCGGCGGGCCAGCGGACCGTTCGCGAGCAGCCGGGCAGCACCGCCGCGCGGCGCCGGGAAGGCGCCGGTCAGCGGTACCAGACCCACGCTCGGCTTGTGCCCGAACACGCCGCAGCAGAATGCCGGCATCCGGATCGAGCCGCCGACGTCGGAGCCGAGTCCGAACGGTGCGCCGCCGGATCCGACCGTGGCGCCCTCTCCGCCGGACGAGCCGCCCGCGGTCCGGACCGGGTCGTACGGGTTGCTGGTCCGCCCGTACACCCGGTTCTCGGTCTCGATCCACATGCACAGCTCGGAGGTGTTGGTCAGCCCGAGCGGGATCGCGCCGGCGTCGGTCATCCGGCGGACCACCGGTGCGGTGCGCTCCGCGCGGTGGTTGCGCCGGGCAACGACACCGGCACTGTTCGGCATCCCGTCGACCGCGATCGACTCCTTCACCGTGAACGGCACGCCGAGCAAGGGCGGCAGGACGTCGTCCGGTCCGGCGGCGGCGACCTGCTCGTCGGCCCGGTCGGCGCGTGCCCGGGCGGCGTCGAAGGCGTCCACCACAACCGCGTTGACCACCGGGTTGACCCGCTCCAGCACGGCGATGTGTGCCTCGACGACCTCGCGGGCCGTGGTCCCGCCGGTCCGGATCATCCGGGCCAGGTCGACCGCTGAGCGCTCGGTGAGCGGGTCGGTGCTGCGGGTGAGCGTTCCTCCGCGTCCGGTGTTGCTGGCGGTGGGAGGAGGTGCGGTCCTCCGGCTGCTTCCGCGGCCAGGTCCCATTCTTCGAGTGTAGGCAGTGGATGGGTCGGTCGTTGCCCGCGGCACCGGCGTGTTGGGAGCATGCGCAACATGACCTCCATGCTCGAAGACTGGCGCGACCTCGGCACGCTGGAACGGGTCGCCGCGGCCGTCCGCGGCGGCGAGCTCGACCCGGTCGGGCTGACCGAGCGGGCACTGCGCCGGGCCGAGCAGACAGCCGCGCTGAACGCCGTCGTACACCTCGATCCGGACGGCGCCCGAGCGGTTGCGGCGGGGCACGACCGGCGTGGTCCGCTGGCCGGGATCCCCGTACTGGTGAAGGAGATCGTCGAGGTCGAGGGCTGGCCGTTCCGCTGCGGCTCGGCGGCCTTCGCGGACCGGGTCGGCACCCGGGACGCGGAGGTGGTCCGCCGGTTGCGTGCGGCCGGCGCGGTGCTGCTCGGGCTCAGTCACAGCCACGAGTTCGCGTACGGCCCCACCGGTACGTCGAACCGCGTCGGCCCGTGCCGGAACCCGCACGACCCGGAGCGGATGAGCGGTGGCTCCAGCGCCGGAGCGGGTGCCGCGGTCGCGGCCGGCGTCGTGCCGCTGGCGATCGGTACCGACACCGCCGGTTCGGTCCGGATCCCGGCCGCGTTGTGCGGGGTTGTCGGTGCCAAGCCGGCCCGGGGGACGCTGCCCGCATGCGGGGTCTTCCCGCTCGCGCAGAGCCTGGACCACCTCGGCGTGCTGACCGGGTCGGTCGCGGACGCGGCGTACGCGCTCGAGGTGCTGGCCGGGCGTGGGGCCGGGCCGGGTGCCGCCGGTGACGCGCCCCGGCTCGGCGTGGTGGCGAACCCGGAGTACCGGGACTGGCAGCAGGACGTGGGCCGGGCGTGGACCGCCGCGCTGGACCGGCTCCGCGCGGCCGGCGCCCGGCTCGAGGAGGTCACACTGCCGGACTGGACCGCGATGACCGCGACCGCCGTCGACCTGCAGGGTCCGGAGGCGACCGCGGTCCACCTCGGCCGGGACACCAGCCGCTACCAGCCCGATGTGCAGCGGCGGCTCAGCTCCGCGGCCAAGATCCCCGCCTGGCGGTACGTCCGGGCTCGGGCCGACGCCGCCACGCTCACGACGACCGTGACGGAGCTGCTCGCCGGGCTGGACGCCGTGGTGCTGCCCGCGGTGCCGATCACCGCCCCCGGCGTGGAGGCCGACGAGATCGCCGGGCCGGACGGCCCGACCAGGGTGCGCGAGCGGCTGTTGCGCAACACCCGGCTGGCGAACGTCACCGGCCATCCGGCGTGGAGCGTGCCGCTGCCATCGCCCGGCCTCCCGGTCGGCCTGCAGCTGCTCGCGGCCGATGACGGTCAGGCCGCGGCCGCCGCCAGGTGGATCGAACGCGCATTCACCCGCTAGTCCGGAGCCTCACCCACCGCCAGTCCGCGCAGCGCGTCGAGCGATCGCACCGACAGCCCCACCAGCTCGTCGGCGGTCATCGGTCGCTCGTCCAGTGCCGACCACTCGATCGCCAGGTCCTCGACGTACGCGAACCAGGCGTGCACGGTCATCCGGGTCACCTCGCCGGCATCGCCGTCGCCGAGCGTCTCGAGCACCCGGGCGGTGAGCGCCGCCCGGGTCTCGTCGTACACCTCGACGACGAAGTCGTCCCCGCCCGCCGCGCCGCGGACGAACGAGATGTACGACTCCCGCCGCCGGTCCACGAAGGCCACGTACGCGGTCAGCATCGCCTGCAGCTGTTCGACCGGCGGCAGGGCCGGGTCCGGCCGGGTCTGCCGGAGCAGCCGCCGGGCCGCGGCCCGCATCACCTCGACGTAGAAGTCCCGCTTGGTCGGGAAGTAGTGGAACAGCAACCCGCGGGAGATCCCGGCCTGCTCGGCCACCGCGTCCAAGGACAGCTGGTGGATCGGCCGGGTGGCGAGCATCCGCAGGCCGAGTCCGACCAGCTGCTTGCGCCGGTCGTGTGCGGTGAGTCTCTGTCGGGTGTTCCCAGCCACACTATTGAGCATTGCTCAACGCCTGCGCTACGGTCAACGCGCCGAGAGGAGTGCCGCCATGGGGTTCGAGCCGTCGCCGCGAGCGCAGCAGCTGATCGCGCAGGTCGAGGAGTTCATCCGGACCGAGATCGAGCCGGTCGAGGCAGAGGTGCACGCCGCCCAGCGGCAGGCGGAGGATCCCTGGCAGCCGCATCCGATGATCGCCGAGCTGCAGGCGAAGGCCCGCAAGAAGGGGCTGTGGAACCTGTTCCTGCCGCAGGCCGCCGAGCTCGGGTACGGCGAGGGGCTGGGCAACCTCGACTACGCGCCGATCGCCGAGCTCACCGGCCGGTCCTTCCTCGCGCCGGGCATCTTCAACTGCAGCGCGCCGGACACCGGCAACATGGAGGTGCTGGTCAAGTACGGCTCGGCCGAGCAGCAGCGGGAGTGGCTCGAGCCACTGCTGGACGGTCGGATCCGGTCCGCGTTCTGTATGACCGAGCCGGACGTCGCGTCGTCGGACGCCACCAACATGGCGGCCACCGCGGTCGTCGAGGGCGACGATGTCGTCGTCAACGGCCGGAAGTGGTGGAGCACCGGGGTCGGCCACCCGGACTGCAAGATCCTGATCTTCATGGGTCTCACCGACCCGGACGCGCACCGGTACGCGCGGCACACGATGGTGCTCGTCCCGCGCGACACCCCCGGCGTCACGGTCGAGCGGATGCTGTCGGCGATGGGCCGATACGACGAGCCGCACGGGCACGGCGAGGTGTCCTTCGTCGACGTCCGGGTCCCGGTCGCGAACATCATCGCCGGACCGGGCCGAGCATTCGAGATCGCGCAGGGACGGCTGGGCCCGGGCCGGGTGCACCACTGCATGCGGCTGATCGGGCTGGCCGAGCGGGCGCTCGAGCTGGCCATCCGCCGGGGCACGTCGCGCACCGCTTTCGGCAAGCCATTGGTCAACCTCGGCGGCAACCGGGAGCGGATCGCCGAGGCCCGGATCGCGATCAGCTCCGCCCGGTTGCTGGTGCTGCAGACCGCGCATCTGCTCGACACCGCCGGCCTCGCCGGGGCGCTGAGCGAGGTCAGCCAGATCAAGGTCGCGGTACCGCGGATGGCGCAGGACGTGGTGGACTTCGCGATCCAGCTGCACGGTGGCGGCGGCCTGTCCGACGACCACCCGCTGGCCGGGTTCTGGACCGCGGCGCGGGCGCTCCGACTGGCGGACGGGCCCGACGAGGTGCACCGTGGAGTCATCGCCAAGCTTGAGCTCGCGAAGTACTCCCAGGAGCAGTGATGGCCAAGAGGATCCTCGTCACCGGCGGGTCGTCCGGTCTCGGTGCCGCCCTGGTCCGGCAGTTCGTTGCTGAAGGCAACAGGGTGCTCGCAACCGATGTGCGCGGTGAGGCACCCGAGGGCGCGTCGTACCTGACGCTCGATGTGCGCAGCGACGAGGACTGGGCGGCGGCGGTCGAGTGGTGCCGGCGCGAATGGGACGGGCTGGACCTGCTGGTGAACAACGCGGGCGTCGCCACCGGCGGGCGGATCGACGTCGAGACGATCGCCGAGTGGGACCGGGTGGTCGACGTCAACCTGATGGGTGTGGTGCGCGGCTGCCGGGCTTTCGCGCCGGTGTTCAAACAGCAGCGGTCCGGGCACATCGTGAACACCGCGTCCGCCGCCGGGCTGGTGCACCCGCCGATGATGAGCTCGTACAACACGGTCAAGGCCGGCGTGGTCGCGCTGTCCGAGACGCTGTCGCACGAGCTGCACCCGTACGGCGTGGCGGTGTCGGTGGTGTGCCCGTCGTTCTTCAAGACCAACCTGGCCGACTCGATCCAGGGCAGCGACACCGACATGAACGCGGTCGCCAAGCGGCTGATCGAGAAGTCCCCGCGGACCGCGGACGAGATCGCCACCGCGGTGCTGAACGGGATCGCCAAGCACCGGTTCCTGATCATCCCGGACCGGCCCGCGCTGATGTCGTGGCGGACCAAGCGCTTCGCCCGGCCGCTGTACGACCGCCAGATGCGCAAGATCGCCGCCCGCGCGCAGTCCCGCTCCGCCGGATCCCCTCCCGTTGCGTCCGACGAAACGGACGCACCTTCCGCCGGCTCGCCGGACGCGAGCGATCCGCAGGAGCGGGCCGGGTGAGTGACAGCACGAGGGCGGTGCGCGAGGAGGACACGTTCGACGTCGGGGCGGCCGACCGTTGGCTGCGTGAGCACAGCGGTGCGGATCTGCCGGCCGGCGAGCCCGAGGTCCGGCAGTTCGCCGGCGGCTCGTCGAACCTGACGTACCTGCTGCGGTACGACGGCCGCGAGCTGATCCTGCGCCGGCCGCCGAGCGGCACCAAGGCCCGCGGGGCGCACGACATGGGCCGCGAGCACCGGATCCAGTCGGCTCTCGCCCCGGTCTTCCCGTATGTGCCCGCGATGGTCGGCTACTGCTCGGACGAGAGCGTGATCGGGTCCGAGTTCTACGTGATGGAGCGGATCGCCGGCACCGTTCCGCACCATGACCTCGGCGTGGACCTGCCGCCGGAGCAGGTCGGACAGCTCTGCCGGACCGTGATCGACATCCTGGTCGAGCTGCACCAGGTGGACGTCGCGGCCGCCGGGCTGGCCGACCTCGGCAAGGGCGCGGGGTACGTCGAGCGGCAGATCGGCGGCTGGACGAACCGCTACCGCAAGGCCAGGACCTGGAACGTGCCGCGGTTCGAGAAGGTGATGGCCTGGCTGGACCGGAATCGGCCCGAGGACGTCGCGACCTGCCTGATCCACAACGACTACCGGTTCGACAACGTGGTGCTCGCGGCGGACGACCCGCTGCGGGTGGCCGGCGTACTCGACTGGGAGCTGGCGACGATCGGCGACCCGCTGATGGACCTGGGCAGCTCGATGGCGTACTGGGTGCAGGCCGATGACGACTGGGCCTTCCGGAGGTTCCGGCGGCAGCCGACGCACCTGCCGGGGATGATGACCAGGGCCGAGGTGGTCGACTACTACTGCGAGCGCAGCGGGTTGAAGCCGGACAGCTGGACCTTCTACGAGGTGTACGGACTGTTCCGGCTGGCGGCGATCGTGCAGCAGATCTACTACCGCTACCACCACAAGCAGACCCGGAACCCGGCGTTCAAGAATCTCTGGCTGCCGGTCATCATGCTGGAACGGCGCTGCACCCGGCTCATTGCCCGGAGCAACCGACGATGAGTGTCGTCTACCTGGTCCGGCACGGGCAGGCGTCGTTCGGGCGCAGCGACTACGACCGGCTCTCGCCGCTCGGGGAGCAGCAGTCCGCCCGGCTCGGCACGGCGCTGGCCGAGCGCGGGGTGAAGCCGGACCTGGTCGTGTCGGGTGCGATGAACCGGCACCTGCGCACGGCTGAGCTCGCACTCGACGCCGCGGGCCTGTCCGCCCGGGTCGAGACCGATGCCGGGTTCAACGAGTTCGACCACGACCAGATCGTGCTCGCGCACAAACCGGCGTACAAGCATCGCGCGGTGATGCTCGCGGACCTGGCCCGGACCAGGCAGCCGGCCCGGGCGTTCCAGGAGATGTTCGAGCAGGCGACGCAGCGCTGGGTCGCCGGTGACGGTACCTATGCGGAGTCGTTCGCGACCTTCTGCGAGCGGGCGGACGCCGCGGTCCGTCGTACCGCCGAGGGCGTCGGCAAGGGCCAGACCGCGCTGGTGTTCACCTCCGCCGGGCCGATCGCGGCGGTGGTGAGCCGGCTGCTCACCGGCACCGACGACCTGTGGCTGAAGCTCAACCCGGTCGCGGTGAACACCGCGGTGACCAAGATCGTCAGCGGCCGCCGCGGCCTCACGGTCGTCAGTGTCAACGACCACAGCCACCTCGAGGGCACCGATCTACTGAGCTACCGCTAGGAGCTGCTAATGCGACGCAACGTCCTGATCACCGGGGCCAGCGCGGGTCTCGGCGCCGAGATGGCCCGGCAGTTCGCGGCCCGCGGCCACGACCTGGCGCTGACCGCGCGGCGCACCGATCGGCTGACCGCGCTGCGGGACGAGATCGTCGCGAGGCATCCGGCCCGGACCGTGCTGGTCAAGCGCCTGGATGTGAACGACCACGACCAGGTGTTCAAGGTGTTCGGTGAGGCGGCCGGTGAGCTCGGCTCGCTGGACCGGGTGATCGTGAACGCCGGCCTGGGCAAGGGGGCGCCGGTCGGCAGCGGGCGGTTCGACGCGAACCGAGAGACGGCGATGACGAACTTCGTCGCGGCGCTGGCGCAGTGCGAGGCGGCGATGCAGGTGTTCCGCGCGCAGGACGCCGGCCACCTCGTGGTGATCTCGTCTGTCTCGGCGATGCGCGGGCTGCCGAAGACGATGACCTCGTACGCCGCCACGAAGGCCGGTGTCGCGTCGCTCGCCGAGGGGATCCGGATGGAGATGCTCGGCAAGCCGATCAAGGTCAGCACGATCTTCCCGGGCTACATCCGCTCGGAGATGAACGAGAAGGTGCCGAAGGTCCCGTTCATCGTCGACACCGCCACCGGTGTGAAGGCGATCGTCGCCGCGATCGAGTCCGAGAAGCCGAAGGCCGTCGTCCCCTCCTGGCCCTGGCGCCCCCTCGCCTTCGCCATCCGCCACCTCCCCCTCCCCCTCGTCCGAAAGCTGGTCTGATGACATCCGTTCATCGGGCCCTTGTGGCCCGGCGTGTCGTCGTTCTTCGGGCCCTTGTGACCAGGAGGCGAGCATGACGTGGGGTCTGACGGTGCCGCTCACCGGCGTACCGCTGCGCGACCATCGCGAGCTGGTGACCGAGCTGGCATCGCTCGGCTACACGGACCTGTGGTCGGCCGAGGTCGCGGGCACGGACGCGTTCACGCCGCTGGTGCTCGGGTCGCAGTGGGACGACAGGCTCCGGCTCGGTACCGCCGTCGTACCCGTGCACACCCGCGGCCCGGCCGCGCTCGCGATGCAGGCCGCGGCGCTCGCGGACCTGGCGCCCGGGCGGTTCGTGCTCGGCATCGGGACGTCGTCGGAGACGATCGTGACCGGCTGGAACGGCATCGCGTTCGACGAACCCTACAAGCGCACCCGCGACGTGCTGCGGTTCCTGCGGACCGCGTTCGCGGGGGACAAGGTGGACGGCGCGTTCGACACCTTCAGTGTCAAACGGTTCCGGTTGGAGAAGGCGCCGGACGTACCGCCCAAGATCATGCTGGCCGCGCTCCGGCCGGGCATGTTGCGGCTGGCCGCCCGCGAGGCCGACGGCGCGATCACGAACTGGCTGTCCGCCGATGACGTGCCGCGCGTCCGCGAGGTGCTAGGTGACGGGGTCGAGCTCGCGGCCCGGATCTTCGTCTGCGTGACCGAGGACGCCGAGCAGGCCCGGGCGATCGGGCGGTTCCTGATCGCGTCGTACCTGACCGTCCCGGCGTACGCCGCCTTCCACGACTGGCTCGGTCGCGGTGAGGTGATGGGACCGATGCGCGAGGCCTGGGCGGCGGGGGACCGGCAGGCCGCGATGGCCGCCGTGCCGGACGAGGTGGTCGACGACCTGGTCGTGCATGGCAGCGCGGACCAGTGCCGTGCCGCCGTCCACCGGTACACCACCAGCGGCCTCGACAGCCCGATCCTTGCCCTGCTTCCCACCGGCGCCGACCTCCGCGACACCGCTCGTCTCCTCACCCCCTGAACCCCTCGGGGTGGTCGCAAGGGCCCGATGAACGACGACACGCCTGGTCACAAGGGTCCGATGAACGGAAGGGTGGGGGGTATGACGGTGGCGGTGTTCGGGGCGGGGAGTATCGGGTGCTACGTGGGTGGGCGGCTGGCGGGGGCCGGGGCGGATGTGGTGCTGGTCGGGCGGGAGCGGCTGGCGCAGGAGGTCGCCGCGCACGGGTTGCGGATCACCGACTGGCAGGGCGCGGACCTCGCCGTCGAGCGGGTCCGGTACGAGACCGCCGCGCATGCCGCGGCCGGCGCCGACCTGGTACTCGTCACGGTCAAGTCGGCGGCGACCGCGCGGGCGGCCGAGGAGCTGGCCGGTGCGCTCGGGCCGGACGCGGTGGTGATCAGCTTCCAGAACGGGCTCCGCAATGCCGAGACGCTCCGGCACGGCCTGCCCGGCCGCACCGTGCTGACCGGGATCGTGCAGTTCAACGTCGTGCACCGCGGCGAGGGCGCGTTCCACGCCGGCACCGAGGGCGGGCTCGAGGTCGAGGACCACCCGGCGCTGGCGCCGTACCTGGAGCTGTTCGACCGCGCCGGGCTCGCACTGGAACGGCACCGGGACATGCTGCCGGTGCAATGGGCGAAGCTGTTGCTCAACCTCAACAACCCGGTGAACGCGCTGTCCGGGCTGACGCTCAAGGCGCAGCTGTCGCAACGGCCGTTCCGGCGGTGTGTCGCGCTGGCGCAGGCCGAGGCACTCCGGCTGCTCGCCGCCGATGGAACGACGCCCGCCAAGCTCACGCCGCTGCCGCCGCGGTGGATCCCGCGGCTGCTCGGTGCTCCGGACGCGTTGTTCACCCGGCTGGCCGGTCAGATGCTGGCGATCGACCCGCACGCCCGGAGCTCGATGCTGGACGACCTGGACGCCGGCCGCCCGACCGAGGTCGACCACCTGAACGGCGAGGTGGTCCGGCTCGCGGAACGGCTCGGCCGGACCGCGCCGGTCAACACACGCCTGGTCGAGCTGGTCCACCAGGCCGAGGACGGCGGCCGGCGCGGATGGTCCGGACCCGACCTGTACGACGAGTTGCGGGCCGCCGCTGGGACACGGGTCCGGTGATTGCAGCGGCAGGGACCGGTGGCGTCGTACGGTAGGCCGCATGGGAACCGAGGAGGAGCCGCGTCCGGACAAGGATGCGCAGAAGAAGTCAGGTACCGAGGGCGGCGACATCGAGTCGGGCGGTGATATCGAGTCGGGCGGTGATATCGAGTCCGGTGGTGACATCGAGTCCGGTGGTGACATCGAGGGAGGCGGCACCGACTAGCGCCGCACCGAGTAAGACTAGCGCCGCACCGAGTAGCTAGCGACGTAACTGGCGACCTCTCAGCGACACGGCAGGGCGAGGCTGAACGTCGAGCCTCGCCCTACTGTGCTGGTCACACTGATCTGCCCGGAGTGCGCTTCGACAAGGTGCTTGGTGATGGCGAGGCCGAGACCACTGCCGCCGGTACTGCGGCTACGGGACGGGTCCGCGCGGTAGAACCGGTCGAACAGGTGCGGCAGATGTTCGGCCGCGATCCCCGGCCCGGTGTCGGACACGATCAGGTCGACCCAGCCCGCGCGCGGCTGCACCGACACGGTGACCGAGCCGCCGGCCGGGGTGAACTTGACCGCGTTCGCGACCAGGTTGCCGAGTGCCTGCCGGATCCGGGCCGGGTCCACGGTGACGATCGCCGGACCGGCCACGGACAGCTCGAGCGA